>Ga0209777_10005489_pt1 | contig 14574 bp, 32 predicted proteins | sample FrelakmetHBP12HB_FD_187147 | JGI IMG/M metagenome (GOLD analysis project Ga0209777, IMG submission 187147) | Freshwater lake sediment microbial communities from the University of Notre Dame, USA, for methane emissions studies -HBP12 HB (SPAdes)... | ecosystem: Environmental > Aquatic >...
TTTCTTAGACTCTTGCCTAAGACTTGCCCATTTTTAGGCTCGTCATAGGTCTTACTGAATCTCCACAAGCGTAAATTCCCCTTATCCCAAGGGTACTTAATATTTCTCTCTTTATATTCTTCGCTGCTACGACAGCACCCGAAAGTCTTATTGAGAAGACATTCGGTAGCTTTAGTCGGGTAAAGACGAAAATTATAAGCTTTTAATATTTTTACTTTCATTTATTAATTATTATACATTAAGATTAAAATATTTCAAGTTTATTTGTCGCATTCATCCCCGTCCTAAAGGACGGGGTTTTCTGCGCCCTCAAGATAAATAAGTAATACCCTAGGGGATAGAAGGAGTATTTATGGAAACAACAAAATTAAGTTTTGATTTAGGAAGGGTTTGGCAGCATTATCAAAAGAAAAACTTTGGGGTATTATCTGCTTATTTAAGTGAAAAGAGTAAAAAAGAAAACATTAAAAAACAAGAGGAATTAAAAGAAGACATCAGAAAATTAGGTTATGGATTTAAGGAGATCAAAGGTGCTTGGAGAACAGGTAAAGATAAAGACGTAGATTTTGAATATGCTTTATTTGTTCCAAGCATATCTAAAGAACACATCCTCACTTTAGGAAAAAAATATAATCAATTTGCAGTAATTTATGCTGATCAAGATAAAATTATATTAGATAAATTGGGTAACGACACTAATGTAGTATACACTAAAATGGAAACTACTTTAAAAGACAGTTGGATAAGCTGGTCTGAGTACAAAAGAAAACATTTTAGATTTGCTGAAGTATCCTGGGAATTCAGTGTCCCCAATGATCCCCCTAAGAATTGGATGGAAGCTATGTCTTTAGAATCTTTTAAAAATGATAAAGGAATATCTGAATATTCTCAAGATATTAAAAGAGCTTTATTATTAAACAAAATCAATCAAAATCTAAAAGCAAAGAAAGTTATCTAGTTGTTTTGATTATGGAGGAGGACAACATGAAAATTGTTTTTACATTTAACTTACAACGACTTTGGAAATGGCACAAAGAGGGTAAATTTGGTATTATTTCTGCTTACCGTAATGAGTATTCTAAAAAAGAGAATGAGTCTCGATCAGATAAATTAAAACAGAAGGTAAGAGATTTAGGTTATGGTTATAAAGAAATTCAGGGAGTATGGAAAGGAGATGAGGGGATTACGTTTGAGTATCCTTTATTTATACCTAATCTAAAACCAAATGACGCTAAGGCATTAGGAAAAGAATTTGAGCAGCAGGCGGTAATTTTTTCTGAGTCTCCTGATAAAATTACTTTATGGGATACTCATAAAGATGAGTTAATAGCGACTTTTACTAAGATAGAATTAGATAATGGAAAAGATGCTTGGGAATCTTATAGTACTCTTAAAGGTAAAAAGTTTAGATATTCTTCTGTGGAATGGAATATGCCTGTTATTGATCCTACCATAGCAGAGTCAGCAAGATGGATGTTAGCTATGGCGGAAGAGAATTATTTTAAGAGATCTTATTGTGATTTTCCAGAAAAAGAAAAATCAGAAATAGTCAAAAAAACTTCTTATAAATTAATTAGTGGTAATTAAATTATATTTTCTTATTAACTCTCAAAAAGAAAATCTCCCTCTTTAATTCCTTGAGTCCTTGCCCATTCTCTCCAAACATCCTCTAGCTCTTTTATTTTCCAATGCTCTTTAAAAATTCCTTTTTCTTTTGCTCTTTTTAAAAAAAAGACTCCCCCTAATCTTTTAAACTAAGGGGAGTCTCTCTTATTTTCTTTTGACTTAATTCAATTCAACACTATGCTCATCTAAAGAATCTTGAAAAGCTTCTCTTACTTTTTCAAGCATTTTATGAATTAGAGAACCTGCTTTCACTTCATTCTCAAATTCTTGAAGTTTTTCTTCAAATGTCTCAAGAACATCTTTACAAGGAGATTCGTCATCATCACAACAATCTTCTTCTTTTTCTAACATAATGTTACTGACTTTTTCAAATTTTTCTTTTTCATCTTCATCGTCAAAATCAAAAGTAAGATTTAATTCTGTTTGCATTAGGTGTACCCCCTAAAAAAAGGTTAATAATTATTTGGTTAAAATGATCTTAATTTAATTTATATAAAATAAAAAGAAATTTAAGCTTAAGTAAATTAGTCAAGAAACAGGAGGACAATAATATGAGTAGTTTTAATAATTGGTTAGATACATTCGTAGAAGAAAAGGGTATTGACTTAGAAGATCACTTTGAAGTGCAATCAAAAAATGGTACCCCGAACATAATGTCTTACGGCACAATCCTAGAACACATTAAAAGTACTTCTAAAGAAGAAAAAAATCAAATTAAAGATATGCTGGTAAAAATTGATTTTAAAAATGGAGATGTGAAAGATTTTCTAAAATATTTAGCTAAAGCTATTGCTTTAGATCTGTAGTATCTTTAAAGTTATCTACAGCTATAGCTGCTAATTTAGCTTTAGGTTTGTAGATAAAACAAAAATTTTGGTACTGGGGAAGTTTGACCCGAATCACTTGCCCCGGCAGCACAGTCTTAGCTTGGTGTTCTAATTTATTTGCTAAATCAAATAACTCTGCTGGACTAACTTCGATCTCAAAAGTATTTTCAATAGTAAACAGTGACATAGTAATTATCCCCCCACTTAATGTTTAGTGTTAAAAAATCTATATAGATTATCTTAATAGATTTTTTTAAATAAAACAAATAAAATTTGAAGAGAATTATTTTTTAGTACTCAAAATATCCGAGCATAGAACGACTTTCTAATCTTTCTTTATGTTTAAGGGGAATAAATTTATTGTCTTTATTAAGGAGTGCGTAAACTAGGACATCTCCGTCATTAGTTTTTCTATAGACCTTCCTGCGGTTTTTACGTGGGTTGTCTGCGATTACAATATCGCCCTGTTTAAAATTCACGCCTTTATCTTTAGCGATCTTCTCCAGTGTACTGAAACTGTAATTGATATTAATGTCTGGAAAATAAAACCTTTTAGGTTTTTTTGAAATTACTTCAGGTTCAAAAGATTTTGATGGCAACATTAGTTTCTTCTCCTTTAGTTATATAGTTCTTTTAATAAACTTACTGCTACATTTACATTAGGTACTTTTATTATAGTCACAGAATCATTATATTTTTTTTCTTCTACTGGGGTATTTTCAATCTCAAATAATTGATGTTCAGTTTTAGGTTTTTTCTTAACTATTTTAGGAAGAGTAATACTCACTTGGTCTGTAGAAGACACATCATTACTAGGAATTTCTTTTGAAGTAAGAAGTGTATCTAGAAATTCTTCTGCTTCTTGTTGTGTAACAAAAGTCTTAGTGACAATTGTTTTATCTACTAATTTTCTTACTCGAAATTTTCCACCTTCTGTCTTATATAGACCTGGCTTAATTAAATTTATTCTTACTTTTTTTTTCATAAGTCTCTCTTCTATTTTAAGGGTTTCTAATTGTTTTGGATTACGTTTTAGATCATTTAAAGGGGGCACATTCATTCCCTCTTCTCTCATTTTTGTGATTCTATTATTTACAGTCTTACGAAGAAAGAGATCGCCCTTCGCAGTCTTAAATTCCTCTTGATTAAGAAGGTACATAATTTCCATTGTAGTTTTTCCTTCTTTCAAATACTGTATGATTCTTTGATCAGCAATTTCGTAATGATCACTTACTCTCATGTAAATTTCCTTTGGATTAATTAGGATATTAATTCAATGCTTAACACCATTTGATTCAGAAAATCAAATTAATTTTATGTGAAAACATTATTTAACGAAAAATAGCTAGATAATATTGTGTGTCACGAATTAATGCTTTTCGCTGTCCCGCAACAAAAAGGAGGAGCTTCATGGAAACAGCTATCATAATAATTAAAACTGACGAGAGTTATAAAATCATCACTATAAACAAAGCTTATCTCTATCTATGGAATCCCGTAATGGTATATTTCAAATCTCTCTTGTGTTATAATAAAAGATTGGGAGGTTTTATGTCATATACAAATAGTAAAACTATTAAAGAGATTATCTATAAAAAATATCTTATTAAAATTAAGAAGGATGGGGATTGTTTTATTTTAAATCCTAGTAGAAAACTTTTTACTTGGGCAGAACATTTAAAATGTGCTAAATTAGCTATCAATGTTAGTATTGCTTTTGATAAAAAATATAATAAAGCTTAGACCCAAATTTTTCTTTTTTTAATTCCACTGATTATATCATTCAAAGCTTTTTTATAAGATTCTTTTAAATCTACCTGATAGACTCCTTTTAATTTATCAATTAAAATTTCATCATATTTATCACTAGTTACTTGATGTTTTAATTGAAAATTATACCAGATATCTTTCATTTTATTTGGAGTAGCTTTCTTTATTTCCTTAGCTAGATTAGCGATATCATTTTTAGTATAAGTGTTTTGTGTTAGAGCTAATTTAGCTAAGACTTTTTTGAGTATTTTATTTCGATTCATTTTTATTTTCCTCTCTCTGTGAAGATAAAAATTAATTAATAATTATAAAGATTTTTCAATGTCGCTCAGAATCGCTCTTCCCTTACACTATACTTTTTATTTGTTAAATTCTTCCTTGTGTTATAATAAAAAATTGGAGGTCTAATATGACACCTAAACAAAAAAAAATTAATGCTGCTAAAAAAAGAATAGATGATCGTGCTAAAAAACTTTTAGATCCTGAAGTTTATAAAAGAATTAAAGAAGTAGGTAGTGCTAAATATGATTCTTTAGAAGATTTTGTTAAAGCTGCTGTAGAAGTTACAAGATGGTCTAGAGCTTTCGAAGAATCTAAGAAGAAAGTTGCTTAGTTTTATTAAAATTATATTTCAATTTTCAATAAATAATCCAGGAGCATATTCATTGCGTAATTTAATCCATACATTATGTAATCCTTCTCTTTTTACATGCTCTTTAAGTAGTCCTTCTGTTTTAAAAAAAACAATCAAATTACGGATATCTTCAGGAGACATATTATGCTCCTCTATAAAATCTCTAAATTTTTTCTCTACTTCTACAGGATTATGTTCAGCTAATAAATCTTTGTATAATTTTTGACAAAATCTATCTTGCCTAAATTTATCAAACACTGATGCTACAATTCTTTCTCTGTCTTCTTCTGATAAAAGAACTTTATTCATGGTTAAATCCTCTTTTAAATTTTAATATTAGGAGAATTTTATGCTTACTGAAAAAAAATGTCTAGAAATTTTAGAGCAAGTGACAAAAGATAATAAAAATAATCCTCATACCCTTTTATATTTTATGACACTGAGCTTAAAACATTGGAGAGTAAGAAAACAAGTATATTTAGGTATGAAATCCACTACTAAAACTGAGCAAGATCGTATATTATTAAGTAGTAATAGGTGGGGAGAAGATGTACTATTAAAACATTTAATAGAAGATAGAAGTATGTCCTTACATCATCTTCTTGATCTTTTATATCAAACACAAGATATCGAATGGGATATGGACGACCATGAAATTTATGATCGTACTCATTTAGTAGTTCCGATGTTAGAAAAACTTTGGGGAGAGATTTTGCCTATCTGGAAAGAAGAAGTATTAAGATTAAAGATAGATAAGAATCATCCTGAAATTAGAAAAATTATTTATTTTGCTCTTAATCTTAGAGATTATGATGAAGAAAAAAATAAATCTTTCATAGATTTTTTCCTTACACTTTTAAATGAGAATTTTTAATTTCGCTGTCTCTCAGAATCGCCTTTCCCTTACACTACTACACTTTAATTGGAGGTTTTTTTATGAGTAAGAAAGAATATGAAGTTTTACTATATGAGCATGACCGACCTTATCATAGAGTTTTAGTCTCTGCATTTAACAGAATATTAGCTCTATTAGAAGCTGTTCAAAAAGTACCTGCTAAAAATAAATATCATCATGCTGAAGTAACTTTATTCCATGACCCTAATCATAGCTATCCCCCAAAAAAATAATATTTTTCCCAGACCAGGCATTGCTCTTCCCTTACACTACACTTTTTATTTGTTCAATTCTTCCTTGTGCTATAATAAAAGATTGGAGGTCTAATATGACACTTAAACAAAAAAAGATTTTTAAATTACAATTAATTGCACTATATCCTATGTGCTATATATCTGATCCTTTTACTTTTAAAAATAAAAAAGACTACAATCTTTTTTTAAAAGGGGTCAATGTGGGTTATGAATTTAAAAGAGAAAGTAAATCACTCCAATATTTTGAAACAATTAATCCTAAAGATCTTAGTGGGGAATGGGGCATATATTTAGGGGGATTAAAAGAAAGACCTTGTAAATTTATCAAAGATTTTAAAAATTTCAAAGAAGCGATATCTTATATTAATAATAATAGATACTATGTGTCCTGTGTAGACGTTCGAAAGCATCAAATTTATCTTGTTTCTACTGAAACAAAAAAAATTAAAAAAGTATCTAAAAAATACTTTAATAAATAAGATTAAAAAAACTATTTAAATTAGTTATCTTCTTTAATTCTTTTTTAAAATCTTCTTCTAATAGATGTATTTGGTAAGATTTAATTAAACTAGTTAAAAGCTCAGCATAGTGTTGATCATTCAAATAATGTTTCGTTTTAAAAGAAGTGATTAGATTTAATCTTTTAGCTGAGTCTGTTTCTTTTTTTATATCTAAAGCTAATTTACCTATAAGTTTTTTCCAGTCTTGGGTTTTAGATTCTTTTTTTAATTTATCTTTTACTTTCTGCCTAAAGTCTTTTTTACTCATTCTGATTCCCTTTTTTTACACGTTAAAAAACAAGTATTTACTTTAAGATATTTTTTGTCAAGAAGAAAATTATGCCAGTATCATTTTGTTTTAAAGATAATTCAAATCCAGATCGGATAATAAAATTAGCAGAGATTGATGAAGAATGTTGTGCTTTTGCAGGAGTAGAAGTCCAAGAAAAATATAATTGTCGTACTTATGACGATTTAATTGATTGTGGTTTCTCAATATGTGCTAATCAGACTCAAGCTACTATAGAAAATTTCAATCTGTTTGAAAAAAGAGTAAGAGAATCATTAGGAGATAAAATAGATGCAACATGGGAAAAAATTTTAGCATTTTATAAAAAAATGCTTATAGAAAAATATACTTTTCATGCTTGGAGATAGCAATTTCACTGTCTCGTAGAATCGCCCGTCCCTTACACTACACTTTAATTGGAGGTTTTTTATGAAAAAAATTGAAAAAGAAATAATTAAATTAGTTTTAAAAAAATATTCACTTATACAAGCACATCTAGATTGTAGTGTAGAAGCTATGTTTAAAATGAGATGTAACAGTAAAAAGTGTTTGTGTGGTTGGTGTACTGACAAAAAGACAGAAAAAATTGATAAGAAAATATTTAAATTAGCTAAAAAACTTTTTAAATTATAAAGTTAAACAATTTACGGTAACAAAATGGGGTTTTTATCTAAAAATTCTTGACCTAAATAGTTGACTTTAGTTATGCTGTGTGTTTAATTAATATTCACATTAATTTTAAATAATTTTAAAAATTGACAGTATTAAAATTATTTGTTAAATAAAATTAAGAGATTTTACTCTACTTTAAAAGAGCGTTTAGAAGACTTCATAAAATTTGTTGCTTCAAATCATTTGTCTCTTTATTAAATTACTTTAATAAAGAGACAATTTACTAAATATCAAACAAAATTTCTTAATCTTAAATAAAATATAATCTTACTTAATCTTTTAACTAAAAATATTTAATTATCAAATAAATTTTCACTGTCTCGCAAAGGAAATTAGATATGAAAAGAAAAAGAATAACAAAAGTATATGTTACTACTTACTACTTTGAAGGAGAGATTGTTTTAGAAGTTTTTAAAACTAAATATTTAGCTACTAAATTTAAAAACAAAATTATAGCATTATACAATGAAGAACCTTGGGATATACCAGAAGAAAATTTTGAAGTGCTTTTATATAATAAAACTCTTAACGTTAAATATTATCCTAAATGGTTTTTAGGATTAAATAGTTGAGTAAATCTCAAAAGTAGAGTAATCTCTTTTAATATAATCTAATTTAAAAATTTAATATTGTAAACAAAAAATTAGACAAACCTATCCATTTTCGATAAAAATCGAAACAAAAAAATACAAAAACTCAAATACTTGAGTTTAAAAATAAACTTCACCCACTGTCACATTTCGTACCATCTCTATAAAGTCAACAAATGTCTATGTTTTCTTAAAAACATCTAAATCAAATCTTTCTTTTGATTGTAAGATTAAACAAAAACCGATTGTTTCACAGTAAGCGGTGTCTTTCTTAAGCTGCTTAGTTCGTTGCACAGATCTAAGAACTGACCATTTATTATTTTGGGACAAAATGATTAAATTGTCTCTCCCCCACTTAGCTTTATAGTAACGGTGGTGTCACTTGAAATCATGTTTTACAGACACTCTCTAAACTGTCTTTAAGTTTTACCCAGAACTTTAAGCTTATAAACTGGTACAAATTTACTAATTCGGTCAACCTGTTTTCCCGTAGCCACCTCACGGTTCCGTGGTCTCCCGAAGGAGACACCAATCATGGACTTTAGTATACGACGTTCAATTCAACACTACTAAGAAATATTAATAGAATATTAGCTAAGGAGAAATTTTATGGCAATTAAAATTACTACTAAAATTGAGATTGTAAAAATGGCAAAATTTTCTTATAAAAGAAAAAGAATCTACATAAATGGAAAAGAAACTTTACTTGCTCTCCAAAATGGAGGGGTATATTTAAAATATACAAAACAGATGCATGAACATTGTATTATTAGAGAACCCAGCAATACACTAGCTCTAAAAGCATTTAAAAAGTCACTGGGAATAATTTAAGGTAACTTTTCTCCTGGTGTTTATCTAAAACTTTATAAAATTCAGATCACAAAATTAACAAAATCCTTATTTTATATGGATTTTTAAAATTTAGGTAACTTTTCTCCTGGGTTTGATCTAAAATAGTTACACAATCCTAATTTCTGTGGGCTACAGTCCTATCTTCCACCGATAAAACTGTAGCCCCCATATAGCTAAACTGTGTTTAGGAGATAGGATTGTAGAAAAAAGGCTTAGTTTTCCCCTGGTGTTCATCTAAAATTATAAAAAATTTAAATCACAAAATAATAAAAGCTATATTCTATATAGATTTTTAAAAAAAGGCTTAGTTTTCTCCTGGGGCTGATAGAAATGCGAGGTGGAGGAAATGGGGGGATGTGGGAGGGTTTTAGGGGTGCTGCTGCGGGAAAAGCCTTATTTCTATTGAGTTATAAGTGTTTTCCGACCCGACCCCGCAACGTATACGTTTTCACGTACACGAAAAAGAGTTTAGAGTTTAGAGTTGGAATGAAAGAGTTTAGAGTTTAGAGTTTTAAAGTTGGAATGAAAGAGTTTAGAGTTTAGAGTTGGAATGAAAGAGTTTAGAGTTTTAAAGTTGGAATGAAAGAGTTGTTTAAGTTTTTAAGGTTAGGAGTTTAAGTTAAAAAGCAAATATAAATATAAATACTCTTTCCCCCACTATACGTTTTCACGTACACGAAAAAGAGTTTAGAGTTTAGAGTTTAAGTTTTTAAGGTTAGAGTTTAAGTTTTTAAGGTTAGGAGTTTAAGTTAAAAAAGCAAATATAAATACTCTTTCCCCCACTACACGTTTTCACGTATATGTAAAAGAGTTTTAAAAGAATTCTTCAAGAGTTTTTATTTCTTAAAAAAAGTAAAAAATTTTTATATATTTTTAATTAAACACCCTCTCAGAGGCTCTCAAAGGGGTATAGGAAGTGTTCAAGTGTAAATACATATACTCCTCCATTTTGTCTCACAGACTTGTTTTATGAGGGGTTTGTGATCTTCTGGGGGCATTTTAAAAGTTTTCAGGGGGAGCAATCTTGCGTGTAAGTTTAAATTGAATACTAGAAATAAAGTAATTTTATAGGGATTGGGGCAATATTTGGGAGAGGATTAGCGGTTATAATTTTGAGGGAGGGAATTATGGGAACGAGAACATATTTTTCTATTGTAGGTTTAGCGAGGGAGATGGGGGTAGATGTATCGTATGTATATAAGTTAGTGAAGAGGCATAGGATTAGGACTATTTTGGGGGTATTGGAGGGGGAGAGTAGATTACACAAAGCTATATCTGTTAAAGATGTGATTAGGCTTAAGAAGTTGGAATTATCTTTAGTTGTTGGGGTATTTGATGGGAAGAAGTATATTACTTTGGATGATATAGCTGAAGATATGGGGAAGGACAAATCGGGGTTACACAAGAAGATTCGTGCTGGAGGATTGAAGTTTACATATTTGAGGGTATTTACTGAGCGTACTCGTAGTATAAAGCGTAAGGGGAAGAATGTTGAAGAAGAGACTGTAGTATGTTCGGGGAGAGCTAAACCTTGTTTGACTAGGGCTCAGTATATTAAGTTTAAAGAGAAGCATTTTAAAGCGAGATGATGTAATTATAGTGACATAAGAAATTATGCTCAGGTAGTAAAAGCTGCTGATTTTTTCAAATTATCTATTAAAATGGTTGGAGAGAGTATCAGGGAGGAAAAGAATAGAATTTTATATAAAAAAGACAATTTAAAAAGAATAAAGAATATATTCAAAAAATTATTTCTTATCTTTAGGAGAAATTTATATGAGTGTATATATAAAGAGATTAGAGAGTAAGTTAGAGGGAATAGATTTTATATTAGTGGAGCCATATAAGGATGTTACTGGTAAGTATGTGATAAATGAGAAGAATGTGTTGAATAATTATGCGGTATATTTTGTATTTAATATTTATTTTAGTTTAAGGACTATGGAGAAGATTTTAGATTATGTGCAATTGAATAGGAATAAGCCTGATGACCTTCTTATAACTGATATAGATTTTGAGGGGAGGAGATATAAGGCGTTATATTTGTGGTGGGATTAATAAGAAGTTTTGACTGTCTCGCATTGGAGGGGGATATGCCACGGAGATTTGTAGAATTGAAGGATTTGTCTGAATTGATTATAGAGTATGTGAAGATAATAAAGCATATGGAGAGTATAAGGGAATTAGAAGAAAAATCTTTAATAAATATATATGTAGAGTTAGATAGGAGGAGGGGGGAGAGTCATGATAAGATTTTAGAGGTAGCTGGGGCAAGTAGGGGGGATAGGGATTTTGAATTAGCTTTAGCGAAGCATGTGCAAGCGATGTTAGAATTATAGGGGATATTTTATGTTCTTCCCTTACGCTACACTTTTTAAATTTGAGATTTTTATGAAAAAGAAAACTACAAAGAAAGTAAAGATATTTAATTGGAGGTTTTTATGAAAACATTTAAGATGCTTGATATTTCTACAGGACATATCTCTAAAAAAGATAAAGATTTATTAGAGAATCCAAAATGTTTAAATTTTACTTGCGCTCAATATGAGGAAGGTTTTATTATAGGTTTAGCTTTATTTGAATATAACTTTAACCAAGCAAAAAAAGATTATAGTCAATTCAGTCCTGAATTTTTTAAGATTATAGCTAAAGCATTAGCAGAAAAATGTACTCACATTAATTTTGACAGAGATGGAGAAGAATATAAAGAAGAATTTACTAAATTTGATTGGTAAAAATTGGAGAAAGAAATGACTGTAAAATTTGAATCTGTAAAACAGGGAGATATTAGGAGGACTTTATGAAAAAAACTAATGAGCAAGTTTTAAAATTTATAAATACTACATTAAAAAAATATGATTCTAGTGAAGAAAAATTTCACACTAGGATTTTAAATTACATGGTAAATAGTGTACTTACTAAAACTCAAATGGATTTTTTAAGTGAAGTGAAACAAAGTTTATCTGGGCAAAGTTCTTTAAAAAATATTTATTTAGACAATGGTTTTCCTTATAAACTAATAAAAAAATAATTTATACAACATCTCTTCCCTTACCTGTAGGAGAAAATTATGATTAAGACTATAAAAAGATTAATTACTGATCAGATAAATAGTAAAGAATTGGCTGATGTTCTACAACTTTGGTGGACACATTGGAAATTTTATGAGTATGCAAAACTTTTATTAGATTATTACACTGAGGACAAAGATTGGAATAAAGTATTAGGTAATCTCCCTGACCTACATCCGGGGCATCGTTTATTTAAAGCAATTTGTAATAAATATCCTGATAGGGACCCCTATCTCTTAGTAACAGAAGCTTATAAATTTCATTTAAGTAAGACTGATTTTTATGAAGTTTTACTTAAAGATGTAGAAAATTACAATGGATGTACTATTGCTTTTATCAATTCTGAGTTGGGGGATAGGTTTACTTCTCCTAAAGATAATAGTTTTTGGTTAGAGGAAATAGTCCCCAATAATTATTTTAATTTAAATTAGGGATGATGTTGGAGATTCATTAGAATAGCTCTTTCCCTTACGCTACACTTAATTGGAGGTTTTTATGAAAAAGAAAAGTATTTTTTTAAAAAGTTACAAGAGATTTTTCAGATTAATTGTTTAATGCAGAGAGAATCTCATTATTATGTACAGAAGCATGATGTAAAAGTAGTGCAAGATTGTTTGGAGTTAGGGAAGATAGATTTAAGATTTAAAGTATATGAGTATAGAGATTCTAGTTTTTTATTAATAGAAGATACTTTAAAAGAGGTTTGTGTGGATGATTTATTTGGAGGGGATGATGCAGAAAAAAAATACAATTAAAAAAGTTTTAGATAAATTAGCTGGATTGGGGCGTCCTACTTTAGGGACGTTTTACATATTGGGAGGGGTAATTTATTATAGTACCATGGGAGCGGGTAAGGAACATAAAGAGTTATGGAAAATAATTGTAAATAGAGTTTTTAAAGATTTACCTTCTTCAGATAAAGCAGCTTTATTGAAAGCTAATTATGGAGCAGATAGGGGTAGAGTGACTTGGAAGGGAGATGATTTTATTGAGGATACTCCTATAGGGGAGGGACATTATTTAATAGAGGGGAGTCCAGGGTGAGCTAAGTATGAGAAAGAGATTAAGAAGACGTTTGGGTTAAGGGGATTAAAAAAAGTGAAGACAGATTGGGAGAGTAGTGAAGTATATATTACGGTGAGAGATGAGAGGACACTAGTAGATAAATTTTTATTAAAACAATCTCCCACAAATTCTCCCACATCTCCTACATATCATTCAGTACACGTAGCTCGTACACGCATAATTAATTTAGATAAATAATTACATACATTTTCTTATTTCATTTTTTTATATTTCAGATTAATTTCATTTGAGAAGGAGACTAATTTTATGAAAAATAAATTCTTCACTAAGAAAGAAAAATATGATGATGGTGTGCCTGGCACTAGTGGTTATAATTCTTTTAGCGTATAGGGAGTTTTTATGGAAAAGAAAATAAATAAAAAATTAAAAGCTATGGAAACTGCTCTTGTAAATCTTACTAAGAAAAAGAAAAAATCTTTGAGACCTCTTCGTAGACCTACTCAACCTCTTTCAGATAAAGAGATTAAAGAGAAAATTGAATCTATAAATATACATAGAATTGCATCTGGAGATAATCCTAAAGAAGAAAGATTTTTAAAAGAGTGGAATAAAATTAATAAAGATGATAATATTTTAAGATATATTTTAGAAAAAGATCCTAATAAAAAAAATGAAGGTAGAGCTATAATTACAAATAGAGATCGAGAAGTAGCTATCACATTAATACAATGGTTGGGTACTCTAGTCGGACAAAATTTTATTAAATCTGTTTCTGAAGAAGAATAATTTCACTGTCTCACAAAGCATCGCCCTTCCCCTTACACTACACTTTTTATTTGTTGAATTCTCTCTTGTGATATAATAAAAAATTAGGAGGTTTTATGTCTCACGTAAACAGCAAGACAATAAAAGAGATTGTCTACAAGAAATATCTTATAAAAGTTAAGAAAGATGGGGATTGTTATATTTATTCTCCTAATGGAAAGATTTTCACTTGGGCTGAACATTTTGAACATGCTAAATGGTCTATTAATACAAGCATCCGTTGTGATAAAACTTATGCTAAATGGGATAAAGAAGATAAGAAGAAAGCTGCTTAGGTCCAAGTTTTTCTTTTCTTTAATTCACTAATTAAATCGTCTAATACTTTTCGATGTCTATCTTCCTTGTCTACTTGATATTTTCATTTTCTTAGCTAGATTAGCGATATCATTTTTAGTATAAGTATTTTTAGTTTGGGCTAAGATTTTTCTAATTGAGGTTTTTAAATCCATTTCAGTCTCCTACGGAGGGAGTTTTATTAATTAATTATCTTTATGAGGACAAGCTTTATGGTATATAAATTTATTTGTAGAGATGAGTTAGCTACGTATGATGATTCGACTAAGGAGATAAAGTTTAGTAGTGATTTAGATCGGACATTAATTTATGAGAGTCGAGAGGACAGTAAGAAGTTTATAGAGTGGCTCTTGAACTGTGAGAGATGTAAGAGTGGTGCCTATTATACTTGTGGGAATGTCCAGACTTTTTATGTTCCTTATGAGGTGATTCTTTAAAAATTAGCTATC
>Ga0209777_10005490_pt1 | contig 14571 bp, 13 predicted proteins | sample FrelakmetHBP12HB_FD_187147 | JGI IMG/M metagenome (GOLD analysis project Ga0209777, IMG submission 187147) | Freshwater lake sediment microbial communities from the University of Notre Dame, USA, for methane emissions studies -HBP12 HB (SPAdes)... | ecosystem: Environmental > Aquatic >...
AAACAGCGAACGCGCCGCCTTGACCAATTCAAGCCTTCTGAATTCGCGTACTTTTTTATTAAATTTCGCGGAACGAATACCCTCTCTTTGCTCTCCCAGAAGGGCACTGGGACGATGTCCCGGAAGAACGCCGGGACGATGTGAGGGATCTTCGTCTCCGCTTCGCTCAACTCAGACCGCCTCGGTTAGTGCGCCCCAACAGATGGACTTCTTCGGAATATTAGGCTGTTAAGGTTCGAAAAAACGCGGCGAGGAAGACAACGAGCGCCGCAGACTCGACGACTCGTGTCGTCTATCAGCCGATGGCGACTTGAGGTCGCCTCGGCTTGTCGTGTCTGCGGCATGGCGCTGCGCAGCTTCGACAACTCATGTTGTCTACCAGCCGACACCTGCACTCCCTAGCACCACCCGCTAGGGCAGGTGTGCGTGCGGTGCAAGTGTGCCGGCTTGAGGCCGGCTCGGCTAGTGAAGCTGCCAGCGCGCAGCCCGCACAACGATTATAAAACATTTGTTCTATTATTACAAGGGGTTTAAATTTGTAAATGGGGGAAGGTCGTGCTAGAATGGTTTCATGAAAACCAACCTTTTCGCCTATCTTCGTTTCATCATCCTCTTCCTGCGCCTGAAATTGCTCAACCTCACCTCGCGTTTTCCACCCCTGCGGGGCAGCGTGCTGGATGCGCAGATTGCCCTGCTGCGCCGGGCGCAGGTGGCCCTGGGAGAAATCCCCCTCGACCAGGTCACGCCCGCCCAGGCGCGGCTCAACTTTCGCCAGACCTTTTCGCTGCTCAAAAGCGTGGGCGGGATCTTCGAAAAAGTGGATTCGGTGCGGGAGCTGAAGCTCCCAGGCCCGGCCGGAGAGATCCCGGCGCGGGCCTACTTGCCCGGGAAAGAGACGGGTTATCCGCTGTTCGTGCTCCTGCACGGCGGCGGCTGGGTCATCGGCGACCTGGATACAGCCGATAACATGGCGCGCTTCCTTTGCCGGCACGTGCCCTGCGCGGTGCTCTCGGTGGATTACCGCCTGGCGCCCGAGCACGTCTTCCCGGCGGCGGTGGAGGATTCTTTTGCGGCCGTAGAGTGGGCCGTGGAACATGCGGGCGAACTGGGGGGCGACCCCAAACGGGTGCTGGTGGGCGGCGATTCGGCGGGCGGCACCCTGACGGCGGTGGTGGCGCAGATGGCACGTCAAAAAGGGGCTCCAAAGATCGCGGGGCAGGTGCTGTTCTATGCGGCCACGGATGGAGCCCACCTGGATACCCCTTCTTATAAAGAGTTTGGCGAGAAATCTCTCGGCCTGCCAACACGCGATATAGTATGGTTCCTGGAGCAGTACACGCCCGACCCCAAAGACCGGCTCGACCCGCGGGTCTCGCCTTTGCTCGCGGGCGATTTGCACGGGCTGGCGCCCGCGCTGGTGGTGACGGCTGAATTCGACGTTTTACGGGACGAAGGGGAAGTGTATGCCCTGCGCATGCAGGTGGCCGGGGTGAAAGTTAAACTGATGCGCTGTAATGGGATGATACACGGCTTCCTGAGCATGATCGGGCTGATCAAGCGGGCCACGGGGTATTTCGAGCAGGCAGTGGGAGAGATCCGGAAGATGGTTGCTTGAGTTTTATCCCCGCAAGTTTTAGATATAACCTGTCTCCTCGTTCCGACGCAGAGCATCGGAACGAGGAGAACCACTTACCTTCACTAGGGTACCGGGTCTTTTATAGCCCAGAGTGCAAGTTCGAGATTTGCTGGCACAAACTCTGGTTGGAAAACACCCTCAGCACGAGGGGGATAATATTGGAAACCAGCAGGACTCGAGGCAATTTGCCCATTACAATCAACTGTCGGTGTGCCGATATGTGTAGATTCGTCGATATTATCGATGACCGTCCAGTCTCGGACACCATCGACAATAAAACCATATTGTATCTTCTCACCGCGTAAAATGTTATTGGTAACCATACCGCCATAGATCGTGTTAACGTTCGAAGTTTCATCCAGGCACAACCAAACCCTGCTCCCCATTGGAACCGCGATCCGGATCACTGCACCAGCCGATTCAATGATGTTGTTTCGCACAACCGTGCCGGTATAATTCCCACCGTAAAGATCAGATTCCACCATATGAATACCACCCAGTAAAGTTCGCGTTTCAGCCCGGATAATATTACCCTCAACAATGGAACCCGTCGCTCCAAAAATGACAATAGCTCCATCTGTGGCATCCACAATTCGGTTGTTACGCACGATGCTGTTGGTACAGGCCAGAGAGATTCCATCAGCCCAGGTCCCGTCCGGACTTCCGGCAGGGCCAATATCATTATCTTCGACAAGCGCATCGCTACAAGGCTCGATGAGGTGAAGTGCCGACCAACTGCGCGGCTCCATGATCTTGGATGCTCGAATAACTTGCCCGCTGGAATACCCGCCAGCGTAAACCAGGGCATTGCCGTCTTTGTAACCTAGATTGGGACGATTCCCGTCGATGATGACGTTACTAAGCACAATATCGGAATAATCGCGCATGAGTACAGCAGTAGTAACTTCAGTTGAAACGATGCGTAACACTGCACGGCGCTCATCTGTTGGAAAGCCTTCGGTGTAGATTTGCTGACGGTCTGCACTAATCACAATCGAGCCGGTTAATTCAAAAACCGCTCCCTGGCATAAGACTGCCAAACTACCGGCCACACGCAAGCGGGCGTTGATATCATCCTGGTTGCCCGATGACAAACAAGGCTGTGAAGTGGCAGTTGGTTCAGGCGTGCTTGTGGGTACTGGTGTTGCACCAACAGATGGCGTAACGGGTTGGATAGTTGGTGGGGTACAACTTGTAAGGAAACTTAGCAAGACAATCCAAACAAAGAATTTTTCTTTCATCATTTCCTCCAATTCATGTCTCTAAATAATGACTTGTACTCCCAACTTTCAAGCAGAGGCAGGTCAACTTCGATGAGACGGCGGGTGTTATTCATCGTGGTACTCCCCAATCCAAAGCACCCAATCCTGTTTGCCTTTGACGGCGTTGTAGAGGCGCTCGTCGCCGGTGATGAGCTGCCCAGCCAGTTTCTCCGCCTGGGTCAGGTAAGGCGCAGCGCCCAAAGCGGCGCACCAAGGGCAGGCTCTCACCCCAATCCAGCGACAGCAACTCGATCCCCAAGGCAGAGGCGGCGGGACCGGAGAGACTTCATATTGAATTATCGCGCATTTCTGGCAAAACGCTGCAATAAGATGGATATGGCTTCCTCAGGATGATCGGGTTGATCAAGCGGGCCACGGGGTATTTCGAGCAGGCGGCGGGAGAGGTGAGGAAGATGGCGGTTTGAGTTTTACCGCAAGTTTTGGATATAACCTATCTCCTCGTTCCGACGCAGAGCATCGGAACGAGGAGAAGACGGCGAAGCAGGTACTAAGAGGAAAGGGTACGGTTAACAAAATAGAAATATAATCTATTTCACTTCGGGGTTGAATTCGGCTGCATCCACAGTAAGATTATTCGGTTGGGGGAATCTTTGAATTCCAATTTTTACAACAGGAACAATGGCTGCGGGTATAATGGTTTCTAAATCGGGGGGTGTATTGATATTAGCACCAGCGATTCCAAACTCAATATAAATTCCCCATAGACCTTCATGGATATTTTCCTTTTTTATTAAAGCCTCAGCAATTTCTTTGTGGGTAAATGTAAAATTTTGCGCTTCAGACATATTATTGAACCTCCGAATTTACCTTTTCGAGCATTGTGTACATGATGTTAATTTTTTTATTGTCGTTGATGCTCCAATTAGAAGGTGCCCTAACTGTCGAATATTGATAAATAGCCGAATTTAGCATTAGGTTTCCTTCCGTATTTGCCAATCGGTTTTCAAACTTCTGCGCCATTCGCTCATAAAGGTCCTCGGCTCCAAGCCGAGCAGCGATGGCCGAGATCAAGAATTGATTTAAGCTAATACCTTCGCGTTCAGCATATTTGATAGCCTGACGATGCAGGCTCTTTGGCAAACGCAAAGCGATCTTGCCACTATATCCCTGATTTCCGACCGGATCTGGGATCTCCAGCCCTCTATCCAAGCAAACTTCGATCCATGATTTAGCTGCCTCGTCAAGATTGTATACTGCTTCATCTGCAGTTTTTCCAATAGCAAAGCAGCCAGGGAATTCTAGAATCTCTGCTGAATAAAAGCCATCATCATTTAGGGTAAGGATTTTGGCATAAGGTTCTTTTAGGTAATCAGAAACATTCTTACCCATAGTTCTCTCCTTTTATTCGGGTAATATTTCTTCAAGCTCGTCAATATCTTGTTCAAGTGCATCCAAGATGCTGATCGCTGTATATCTTGGGAAACTACCAGGATGGTTGGGAATGCTTATAGGCCTACTTTGAGGTAGCAGGTCGCTCACATATGTCGGTTCTTTGCCGCGATTACTTTTAAATCGTCCCAACTTGGTCGCAAATTTGACCAACTCCGTATTTCTTAAATTGGAGGGATGCACACGCAAATTATCGAGTTCTTGACGTAGTTTTTTGAGTTTTCTCTTATTCATGATATCACAGATGATATTATTTTGCATTACAAAATGATTAGAATTGTGCTAAACGATTTATTCCTCGCCTATTTATCTCAAACCACTTTTTTTATCTAAATTGAAACCCATTCTCCTTGGTCATTCTTCGAGTTTAGGTAAGACAACAAGTAAAATGCATTACGGCAGGCAATCGGCTAATATCATTGTTTGCTTGGATATAGCCATTAGTTGATACTCATTGACAAGGAATGTCTGCTGGTTGATTGTGGTTACAGAAGAATTATTATAGACCGCCTTTTGGTAATCTGCCATCAATCCTGCAAAATCGGCTTCTGTTACAGACTTCTGGCAGAGTTTCGCTTGCGCGGCGCGTTCTGTTCTATCAAGCAGGTTGAGGAATAAGCCTCCGGCGAGCGCCAATATCATTATGACAAGCAGGATCAGCACCAGCGGGCGGTAGATTTTATCTGACATATTGCCTCCAAAGGGGAAAAAAGGTAATTAAAATGGCCTCACGGCAGGGCTTTCATAACGAGCGCGTAGGCCCAGATCGCGCCAATGAGAATCCCAGCCCCGACTCCGCTAATGAAAAGGAAGATTACTTTCTTCTTGGTCACAAAATACAGAATCAGGCCAACTATAAATATTCCAATGCCCCACCATCCATTTTTCCTCCTCATAAGAACAAAATGTCTGAAAGGATTTTGAATTTGATATAAATATATTATCGCGCTTAATCTCAGAATTAATCCACACAATAAGAAGAACAGTGGAAATTCCAAGGGAATAAAAGCCCCACACGACCGGTCTACGAGCGGCTTGAGGATGATCCCTAATCCTTCGCCTTCAATGCAGGACTTATATGTTCTTTCCGGCTTTCTTCAAGCGCTGTCGATATTCCTGCAGGGGGTAAGGATTGACATCAGCCGAGCCGGGGACGCTTTTACGGTAACGATACATGAATGGTCGATCCAAATCGCGAATGAGTCGTTCCATGTAAATGTAGATGAGTGGGAGGAGGATGAGCAGGAAATACTCGGCTACCACGGAATTATAGTTGGCTGCCAGGAGCAAGAGCAGGGTGCTGGCGACCAGCAGGTCAAGCAAGGCGTACCCGACCTGAACAAATGAAGTGCGCTCAATGACATCCGCGCGCGTGATCGAGCGGCGCAAGTTGTGGACCTCGCCCAGACAACGAATCGTGTAACTAACTCCTGCAGCCGCTTCCATTCTCGTTACCACATCCCTGAAGTCGTTCAGCGCAGTGTAACATTTCCCCACGCCGGTCTGCCGCATAAACCAATCATCGATCGTGGCAACCAGGTGGTGAAACTTTGGTTCAAAATCGCTGACATCTGACTCCTTGCTCAGCGCGATGACCACCTCGACAGTATCGCCGATCGTCTCGAGGCTCGTGGCGATCTCGCCAGGAATTTTCTCGCCTTCCTTGAAGTCGGTCAGGACGCCGGCCAGCATGAAGCCGATAATCAGCGATACCGCTGTAAGGAACGGGGATATCTCGCCGAACTCGATCACCCCTTTTATGTGCAGGACGTAATCGCGCACGAAGGCGAGGCCGACCACCAATGCTACAAAGGGCAAAGTTGTCAGCATCAATCTCCACTTGATCATATATTCCTCCAATTGACTCGATAAAATCTTTGTTTTTGATAAACACCAGGATTTGGGAAGTGATACGGAAGATCCGAGAGGACGGCGGCGGCGTACGGGCACGCCCGGTACTCAAAACCTCCCCGCGCAGGGGAGGTCAACTAGAAGACTTCCGAAGTCTCGCCGCCCTTTGGCGCTTCGGAAGTCTGATGGTTTAGATATCCAAATTCCTGACGGCCTTGGCGTGGGTCTGGATGAACCTCTTACGCGGGTCGACCGCGTCGCCCATCAGCATGTCGAAGGTGCGGTCGGCTTCGGCGGCATCGTCCACCGTCACCTGCAGCAGGGTGCGGTTGACCGGGTTCATGGTGGTATCCCACAACTGCTGCGGGTTCATCTCGCCCAGGCCCTTATAGCGCGACAGGCTGACCTTGTCGGGGCTGGCGCCCAGGGATTTGAGCAGCTTGTCCTTGTCTGCGTCGTTGTAGGCGTAATGAACCTGGTTCTTGTAAGCCAGGCGGTAGAGCGGCGGCTGGGCGATGTAGAGGTGACCGTCGTCGATCAATGTAGGCATGTATCGGAAGAAGAAGGTCAGCAGCAGGGTGCGGATGTGCGAGCCGTCCACATCGGCATCCGTCATGATGATGATGCGCCCGTAACGCAGGCCCTCGAGGTCGAAATTATCGCCGATGCCGGTGCCCAGGGCCGAGATGAGCGCCCGGACTTCGTTATTCCCCAGGATCTTATCCAGCCGGGCACGCTCGGTGTTCAAGATCTTGCCGCGCAGGGGCAGGATGGCCTGGAAATGGCGGTCGCGGCCCTGCTTGGCCGAGCCGCCAGCCGAGTCGCCTTCCACGATGTAGAGCTCGGTCTTGGACGAGTCGCGCTGGGAGCAATCCGCCAGTTTGCCGGGCAGGGTGAGACTCTCCAGGGCGGATTTGCGGATGACCAGGTCACGCGCCTTGCGGGCGGCGTCACGCGCCCGCGCCGAGGTGAGACACTTGGCGATGATGGCCTTGCCCGCCTGCGGGTTCTCTTCGAGGAACGTCCCAAAAGCCTCGCCCACCACCTGCGTCACGTAGGTCTGCACTTCGGGGTTCATCAACTTCACCTTGGTCTGCGACTCGAACTGCGGGTCCGGGTGCTTGATGCTGATAATGGCGGTGAGGCCCTCGCGCGTGTCGTCGCCGGAGAAGTTCGGGTCGGCTTCCTTAAGCAGCCCGCCCTTGCGGGCATAATCGTTGACCACGCGCGTCAGGGCCGCCCGCATGCCGGTCAGATGTGTGCCGCCGTCCACCGTGTTAATGGTATTGGCGAACGAGTAAACGGACTCGGTGTAGGCGTCGGTATATTGGACGGCGAACTCGATGCCGATGTTTTCGATCTCCTTCTCGGCATACACCACCGGATGGAGGGTCTCGCGGTTGCGATCCAGGTAGCGCACGAAGGAGGTGATGCCGCCTTCGAAGTAGAAGGTCATTTCACGGTTGGAGCGCTCGTCCAGGAAGTAGATGGTGGTGCCGCGCGTGACAAAGGCCATTTCGCGGAAGCGCTGGACCAGCGTGTCGAAACGGTATTCCAGGCTCTCGGTGAAAATCATTGGGTCGTATTTGAAGGTGGTGGTGGTGCCGTGCTCGTCGTGCTTGGCCTTGCCGATCACCTTGACCGGCTCCTTCGGGTGGCCGCGCTCGTAACGCTGGAAGTGGACCTGGCCGTTGAGGCGGACCTCCACCTCGCACCACTCCGAAAGGGCGTTGACGGCACTGACGCCCACCCCGTGCAACCCGCCGGAGACCTTGTAGGCGCCGCCGCCAAACTTGCCGCCGGCGTGCAGTTTGGTCATCACCACCTCGAGGGCCGACTTCTTCTCGGTCGGGTGCATGTCCACCGGGATGCCGCGCCCGTCATCGGTGACGGTGACGGACGAATCGGGATGAATGACGATTTCGATGCGGGTACAGACCCCGGCCAGGGCCTCGTCAATCGAGTTATCCACCACTTCGTAGACGAGGTGATGCAGAGCCTTGACGTCGGTACCACCCACGTACATGCCGGGGCGGCGGCGGACGGCTTCCAGTCCTTCCAGGACCTGGATATCTTTTGCGTCGTAACTTCCATTTACTACTGCCATAAATTCCTCAATCTGTATCATCTCAATAAGCGGGAGAGGGCGCCTGGTTTATCGAGATGAACCCTCAAATTATGCTTTTGCTGAAGTTGTTTGCCGTTGGAGTTGTTCGAAGATCACCTTCAACCAGGTATTGATATCACGGTAATAGACAAAACTGGACGCCAGCAGGGCCGTCGAGACGAAGGCGTGCCCAACAATGCCGACCAGCATCAACCAGGAGCCCTGGGAGGGGGTATTCCACAGGAAGTTCAAGCCCTGATTAATCAGCAGAAATGCCAGCAGGAACAACCCGGTGTTGGGCAGGGTGAAGCGCACCATGCGCAGGCTGTTCAGGATGGCACGCAGGGCATCCAGCTGCAAGGTAAAAATGCCGTGCGCCGAGAAGAAGATCGGCATCACCAGCCAGATCACGACGATCGCCGCGCCGAATAACACCACCTCTCCCAAAATCGAATTGATGGCCGTCAGGACCGACAATACCAGCAGGGCAGGCAGCCCGAATAAGAACAGCAGTCCCATCCAGATGAGGGAAAGCAATACAGCCTGTTCCAGGGATTTCCGGAGCGAACGCACTTCCGGTTTAAGCGCCACTTTGGAAACCCAATAATAGTACAAGGCACCGATGATCCAGCCCAGGAAGACCAGGAAGCCTGCCCAGCCCAGGATCCCGATGAACGAACCGGCATCGAGGTCCACCGGAAGCCCCAACGGGGTTTGCAAAGAGGTCTGCAAACTCAACAGGCTGGTGGCCCCGACCGGGTACGTGCGCAGGATGACAAACAGGTTGAATTTGTCCGCAATACCTGTCCAAGCCGTCTGAATGGTGGCCAGGTCCGGGAAACTGGATGGGAAAGCGCTCGCCAGCGAAGGCAGGCGGTCGATGATCGGCTGGAGGAATCCCTTCAGGCGCAGGTGCGGCCCGAGCCACAGGAACAGGTCGAGCAGCACCGGCGGCAGGATGACCGCAATGTGGTTGGCAACAGAATCAAATCCCGCCAGCAGTGAGGCGACCAGACCCGGAGGCGGGGGGAGTTTACCTTGCTCAGTTTGCATAGACGTTGATTCTACCACACGGGGCAGTTCTGCACAGATGTTCTGTTTGGGGCGCCATTTTTCAAAGTCGTCGTTCTCCAGCCCCATCCTCCTTACCCCCTTACCCTTAGGAAGGGGGAAGATTGAGAAAACATGGATTTTGCAAGCTTCGCTTGCAAAATCCATGTTTTCTCGCATTCTCCCTACCCCAAGAGCGGGGCGCACCCTGCGAGGCTGGAATGTTCAGGCCTCGCGTTAACCTTTCAACGAGAGCGCTTCCGATAATGGCGTCCCGTTAATGAATATGGACGCTTCGTTTACGGTAGGGAACTGCAAGACCGTTTCCTCAAGTTGGGCTTGCACCCGAGGACCATCACATTCGCCTCCCATTTGCAAGGTCCCGGTCAGGAAAACGGTGGCTTTCCCATTTTCGATTTTGACACTATCCACCTGGAGGTCGGATTGGTACAGCGCGTTATAAAGACCCGATTGACCGTAGTATTGATCTTTGACGGAAAGAAGTGATTCAAGGGCGGCTTTCAGGACGCTTGGGGTAGAAGGGATCTCCACCTGCACCGGGACAGCGCTGTCTCCACAGCCCACCTGCTTGCCCGTCTGCCCATTGTCTTCCAAAGCGATCAGGAAGATCTGGACCATACTCTGGGTCGGCGCTTGGATGGTCGGCGAAGTCTGGGGATCTGTTCCCTTAAGCGAAAGGGCGTCTGCCAGGGGTTTGCCGTTGATGAAGATGGCTGCCTCCGTCACGGTTGGGAATTGCAGGACGGTCTGCTCGAGCTGTGCTTGAACGCGCGGCGTATCGCATTCGCCGCCCATTAGCAGGGTCCCGGTCAGGTACACACTGGCCTTGCTGCCGTCAATGCTGATGCTATCCACCTGCAGGTCCGACTGGTATAGCGCATTATAAAGACCCGATTGACCGTAGTATTGATCTTTGACGGAAAGCAGCACACCCAGCGCGGCCTTCAACACCGACTGGGTGGGCGGGATCTCAACCTGGACCGGAACAACGCTGTCACCGCACCCGACCGGAGTGCCGGTCTGGCCGTTATCGCCCACGGCGATCAGGAAGATCTGGACCATACTCTGGGTCGGCGCTTGGATGGTCGGCGAAGTCTGGGGATCTGTCGAGGCGGGCGGGACGAGACTGCCCGCCAGGGCCGTGGTGGAAGTGGCAGCCAGGCCGGGGTTACCCTGCGGGTACGATGTACCGGTGGGGGAATGTTCGAGACCGACCTCGATCGTGCCATTGCAGGCCGTGACGAACAGGATGATGAGAACTGCTGACAAAATGCGGGATTTCATGGAGTCTCCTGATTTGGATTGGTTCGGGATGAGCCAGATTTGTCTTTGTTTGATCTCCGGTCTAATTACAGGCCGCCGGCAACAGGGCGTTTACATCGGTGCTGTTATCCACCTGGTTGAATTGGCCGGCAATAATGCCCATAGGATGGAAGGGTGGAGTGGCCTGCACTGCAGGCTGCCCAAGGTGCAGGCTGTAGCAGCCTACAAAGGTCTGCGTGGCGCCCGAGGTGGTGAGCACCTTCATGGCCAGCGGCAATTTGAAATAGAGGCTGCCAGCGGCTCCTTCGCTATGAACCGTTCCAAAGGTGGCCGTGATTGCCTCCGTGGTAGAATATCCAGCCGCATACGAGTCATAGGGTCCAGGGAAAGTAGCGGGATCCTGGAAATAAGAATAGGCCCGTACGTATTGTTTCAAGTTGAGGGCATTCAAGAGAGAACTGACGGTTTCAACCGGCCCACTGCGGTTGTCAACGAAATTGCTCTTGTCAATACTGAGGCTGTTGCTCGAAGCAGAAAATGGCGGGTTGCCTCCGGCGGGATAGCCGCTGCAGGCCGTGGCCAGCGCACTGGCATCGCTGGCATTGATATCGGATGGCTGGGCCGAGCCGCGGTCGATGCTCATGGGGGAAATGGGCGGAGCGCCGAAGACATCTGGTGAGGTCTCATGAACCACAAAGCAGGCCGCATAATTGGTGCGCGTGCCATTCTTAGCGGTGGCTTTCAATATGACCGGGATGGTGTAATATACCTGGCTCATACCAGGATCCCCCGTGATCTGACCAAATACCAGGTCCACCGAAGCTGTATCGCCATATCCATTGGCAAAGGAGGTGAAGGAGCCCAGGCTGGTGGCTGGATCAGCCCAATAATTGTAGGCTCTCAAATATTCCTGGCGGTCGATGGCATTGTAGAAAGAGACGATCACTTGGGAGGGTGTGCTGCGGTCATCAAGATAATTCGCCAGTGTTGGATTGGCCACCGCCGTATCGGTGGCCGCAGGTGCTGGGGCGTTGCCGGGAGCCAGGGTGGCGGTGGCCGCGGACAGGGTAACCGTGGGCAGGGCAGTATTGCCGGGAGCCAGGGTGTCAGTAGCTAACGGAGTTAGTGTCGCCGTACTGTTGGAGGGATGTTCAATACCAACATTGAACGTGCCATTGCAAGCAGAGAGAAATAGTACGGCAAGGATTACGATAAGCATGCGAGATTTCATAGGGTCTCCTGAAAGATTGGATTTCCCTCGCATTATAAATGGTCGATGTCATGCAGGGATGGCAGGGAGGTCACGGTTTCGAAATATACTGTTATCAATCTGTAACAGCTATTAATTAGAAACAGAATCCCACTCTTTATTCCATTAGCCGACTGGCAGATGCAAGGTAAAGACCGTCCCCTGACCCAGGCGGCTGCGCAACCCCACCCGGCCGTTGTGGCGCTCGGCAATGGCGCGCACGAGCGCCAGTCCCAGGCCGCTGCCGGGGATGCCGCGTCCAATCTCGCCGCGATAGAGTTCCTCCCATACATGCGGCTGCTCATCGTCTGGAATACCAGGTCCGGTATCGGCCACCTCGATGACAATACTGGCTCCGTCCTCGAAGGCGCGCAGCTCCACCGTATCACCTGGGCGGCAGAATTTCAATGCGTTTTCCAGCAGGTTGTGGATGGCAAGCAGGAGCAAATCCGGGTCGCCAGGTACTTTCGGCAACGGCCAGGGCGCCTGGGGTATGCTCAAATTCAGGTGACGCTCTGCCGCCCCGGGCTGATCCTGGGCCATGGCAAACGCTTCCCGGAGAAGGCCGGGAATATCCACGGGGGAACGCTCGACCAGGCGAACTTCCAACTCAGCCAGTTTTCGCAGATCGGCGGACAAACGGCTCAAGCGCAGAGCCTGGGCTTCCACGCTGAGCAGGGCGGCACTGCGCGCTTCATCCGAGGGAGATTCGGCCATATTGACCAGTCCTGCCCGGATGGCAGTGAGGGGATTCTTCAGTTCGTGATCCAGGCGGCGTAGAAAGCGCCTGCGTTCCCCGGCTGATTCATCCCTGACTCTTTGCCGGTAGCGTTCCGACCATTCCAGCAAGGCCAGGATGGCCGCAGTGATTCCGGATAGCAGCAGACCGAGTAAAAGCGACAGGCTGCCCAGGTCGGCCCGCAGGTAAACAATATGATCATATTGCAGGTCGAAAGAGAGGAAAAAATAGAGCGCCAATCCGGCTCCCACGACGATCGGGATGAACGGGAATATCCAGCGTAACCGTTTCATGACTGAACTTCCACCGCACCGACGAAGCGATAGCCCTGGCCCGGAATGGTCTCGATATAGCGGGGTTTGGCAGGATCGTCATCCAGCGCCCTGCGCAGTTCTGCAACGCGGGTATCCACGGCGCGGGTGCCGACTGGATAATCCCAACCCCACACCACATCCAGGAGACGTTCTCTTGAAACCAGCTCGTCGGGGTGGGTCATTAAATATTCGAGCAGCAGCACGGATTTGGGTGTCAGAGCCAGTTCACTTTCCTCCAGCCAGACACGGCGCGAAAGCCGGTCAAGCCTCAGTTGCCCGCAAGTCAGGCGCACGGCGGCTGCCAGGGGCGGCTGCCCAGGCCGGGCGCGCCGGAGCACGGCCCGGATACGGGCGACCAATTCGTGTGGATCGAAGGGCTTGTTGAGGTAATCATCCGCACCTTCCTCGAGCGCCATGGCGCGTTCGGCTGCCTCGCCGACCTGCGTGAGCAGGATGATTGGTATCCAGGTTCCCCCTTGCCGGAGTTGCCGGAGTACTTCCCTACCATCCATCCGGGGCATGAGAACATCCAAGATGAGCAAGTCCGGTATGTTCGCCGAGACCTGTTTTAATGCTTCTTCACCATTTGCAGCCACCCTTACACTGAAACCTGACCGGCTCAAGAATGGCGCCAGGTTGTCAGTAATGGCAACTTCATCGTCAACCAACAAGATGGAGGGTTTGGATTTCATAGACTGTTCTTCGGGTATGCCTTGATTGTAGCATACGCCGCAATTCCTGAACCGGCAGATGGAGCCGGTTTTCAGGGCTTTCACAAAGTTGGAAAGCTTGGAATCCCCACCCCCAAACCCCGTATTTGTGAAACCGTGGACCGGTTTTGGATGGAGAACCAGGGGAGAAAGTGAAAGGATAAACCAAAAGGACGGCAAAAAACTGCCGTCCTTGCTTGTATAAGAAACTTGAGCTCCGCAGAATGTCTGGTGTTTGTTATTCTCTTTGAGTTGTCTTTATTCGCAGGAAAAAGTCCACCACTCGCCGCTACTTATGGTGCCTGTAAGGCTCCCACCCGCACAGCCGTACATCGAGTAGCTATATGTCCCAGGGCAGACATTAAGCGTATTATCCCCCGGACCCAGGTTAAAGCTGTAACTGGCTGGTCCGACAAGAGAAATGGTAAGCGTGAGGCCAGTGTTGTTCGTGATCGTAATTGTGGCACTGTTATCGCAGGATGGGCCCTGGCCGCCAGCCTTGCTGGTAGGTTGGGCTGCCTGGGTGGGTTCCGGCGGGATTGGAGCCTGGGCAATTTCGCCGCAGGCCATGGTATAAGTCACATACGTTGTCGAGACCCAGCCAGTTTTTCCTTCCGGTGTTTGAACCTTTAGCCAACTGCAGCTGTAGGCTTGCCCCAGGATAGTCAGTTTATCACCTTTATATGCGTTACCCACGATGGGATAGACCGTTCCAGGCCCTGAGCGGACATTTATGGATTGGATGTTGACGACTGCCTGCGCTGTTGCCTGTTGTTGGAAAGTGGGGATGGCGATGGGGAGGGCGGTGGCGGTGGCAGGGGTGGGGGCGGGGGCTTGGTAGGCCAACCTGGTTTGGGTGGCAAAAAAATCCTGCGCCATTTTTGTGGCGGTAGCGTTGGCCATTTCCTGTATATTTGCCAAATTAGCCAACGCGGTCTGGGTGGCGTAAAGATCGCTAC
>Ga0209777_10005491_pt1 | contig 14571 bp, 13 predicted proteins | sample FrelakmetHBP12HB_FD_187147 | JGI IMG/M metagenome (GOLD analysis project Ga0209777, IMG submission 187147) | Freshwater lake sediment microbial communities from the University of Notre Dame, USA, for methane emissions studies -HBP12 HB (SPAdes)... | ecosystem: Environmental > Aquatic >...
TGGCGTGAGCCATGGGGAGTCGCCAGATTCACAAAGCCCCGGCACGGGGCGAAAGATCGCGACGTCGCCATCTTCGGCCCCCTCCGGGGGCTTTTCCGGACACGCCGCTTTTCCCATGGCTTACGCCATGGGCTACTCTGTGTCGCCCTCCGGGCTGGTGTAGCGTCCTTGCGTACTACTACGCTCAGATACCCGCGTTTTCCTTCGGAATTCGGAGTCTCGCCACTTTCAAGTCGCGCACCCTTGCGTTGACAGGTCGCGGCATGCCGTGTACCATTCCTGTAATGCTGTCAGTATTGGTTCGCTCTTTCCATTGAGCTTCGAAGGAACCCTATGCCCATGAAGGCTCGCCTCGCGCCCGTGTTCTTCCCGGCAGGCCGCAATGCCGATTTCGACACGCAACTGGATTCCCTCAGGATTCTTCTGCAGGAGCAAGCCGAGTTTCTCGAGCCCGTCCCGCTGGGTTCGCCCCTTCCCGCGGTCGACGCAGTTCTATTCCCGCAGCTCCTCGGCGAGGGCTACCGGCGGCTGGACGACTTCCGCCGGATCGACGCGCCGGTGCTGATCGTTACTTCCGAGTTCGGAACCATGTCCATGTGGGACTGGGAGCTCACCGCCTATCTCGCTTCCGAGGGCGTTCGTGCGCTCGCCCCTTACACGCTGGAGCAGACCCGGACGATTTGCCGGTCACTTGCGCTGCGGCGGGAACTGAAAGAGGCACGCTTTCTCGTCTACCAGGACGACCCCGGCGAGGGTTTTCAGCCCGGCATTTTCAAGCGCTTTTACTGGTGGGAAGACGAGTGCACCGAGCGAATCGCGGACAAGTTCGGGATCCGGATGGTGAAGCAGAGCTTTAAGGCGCTGGGCCAACGAATTGCCGGCATAGCCGATGCCGAGGCCGACGCTCTCGGGGAGGCGCGCCAGATCGCCACGGCAGGCGTCGCTCCGCGTGCGCTTCGGAGCGCTCTGAAACTCTATCTCGCCGTGAAGCAGGACCTGGACCGCGATCCCTCGATCTGCGCGGTCGGGATCAACTGCCTGAACGAATCCCACTTCACGGACACAACACCGTGCCTGGCGTGGTGCCTGCTCCACGCCGAGCGCGGGATGACGTGGGGCTGCGAAGCCGACACGATGTCGATGCTGACGCAGCACATTCTGCAACACACGTTGGAAGCGCCCATCATGATGACGAATCTGTATCCGTTTCTGATGGGGCAGGCCGCCCTGAAGCACGAACGCATCAGCAACTTTCCCGAGATCTCCGAGCCGGAGAACTGCGTCCTGATGGCCCACTGCGGGTACTTCGGGCTCATGCCCGCCGCCTACGCCGCCGAGTGGACGCTGCGGCCCAAGGTCCTGCGCATCGTCGATGAGAACGCGACCGCCGTGGATGCGCTCTTCGCGACCGGCCCCGTCACGCTGGCGAAGTTCGGACCCGCGCTCGACAAGATGACGGTTCTCGAGGGAACCCTGGAAGGCTATGCGCAGTACCCTGACTCGGATTGCCACAACGGCGGAATTGTCCGCGTCCCCAGCGGCCACCGCCTGATGACGACTCTTCCCTCGCATCACTGCCTGGTGATGACCGGCCACCACGCCGCCGACATCGAGTACCTCGGAAGGGTCTTCGATTTCTCTGTCGAGCGAATCTAGATTCAAGAGGATCTTTCATGCCTCTCCCGCGATGTTTGGCGCTTGTCGTCAAGAGGCCCGATTGAGTGGCCGCAGTAAGCTTCCCGCCTCTAGACGGTCGCGGCGGCCGCTTCGCCGACGCGAACTCTGCGCCCGCTCGCGGCAGAATCAAGCGCGCATTCCAGGACCTCCATTGTCTTCACGCCATCCTCGAAATCGGGGCGGAGCGCCGTCCCTTTGTCGATGGCCTCCAGGAAGTCGGCCATGGCGTGCACGAAGGTGTGCTCGTATCCGATGATGTGGCCGGGAGGCCACCACTTCGCGACATACGGATGCACGGCCTCGGTGGCGAGGATGGTCCGGAAGCCCTGATCGGCCGGGCCGTCATCACTGGAGAAGTACTGCAACTCGTTCATCCGCTCCAGGTTGAATGCCACGGCGCCGCGGCTCCCGTAGATCTCGAAGTAGTTGTAGTTCTTTCTTCCGGTCGCGAACCGGCTGGACTCAAACGATCCCAAGGCGCCGTTCTCGAACTCTGCCAGCATGAAGGCTGCATCTTCCACCGTGACGGGGCCCTTCTCCTGCTCGGTTGAGACCGCGCCGAAGGTTCCGCCGCGGCCACCTGCGTCGAGCGGGCGCTCCCGGATGAAATGCGAGGTCATGGCGGTCACACAAGCGATTTCACCCACCAGGAATCTGGCCAGGTCAACGCTGTGCGAGTTGAGGTCGAAGTGCGGGCCAGCTCCCGCCGTTTCCTTCCGCAGATGCCAGGTGAGAGGAAATGCGGGGTCGGTAATCCAGGACTGCAGGTAGGCTCCACGCCAGTGAAAAATGCGGCCAAGCCGCCCCTCATCGAGTAACTGTCTGGCCAGCGCGATCGCGGGACAGCGGCGGTAGTTGTGATTCAGGTAGTGAACCACACCCGCCTGCCGCGCGGCCGCAAGCATAGCGCGCGCCTGCTCGCAGCTCACGGCCAGCGGCTTCTCACAGAAAATGTGCTTTCCCGCTTTGGCCGCCTCGATCGCGACTTCGTGGTGCAGGTACGTGGGGACCGATATGTCTACGATATCGACGTCCGGGCGCGCGATCGCGGCCCGCCGATCCGTCTCCGCCGATTCCCAGCCCCAATGCTCCGCGAAGCGGCGCGCGCGATCCTCCTGAACATCACAAGCCACTTTCATGACCGGCTGTATGCTGCTGTCAAAGAACTGATGTACTCGGGACCAGGCGCTGGTGTGGGCCTTTCCCATGAACTGACAGCCGATCAGCGCGACATTCATCTTTTTCATGCGCGACTCCTGCCGGCCTGGCGCACGGCGTCGGCCATTCGCCGCAATTCCCGCACGCTCTGCTCGACGGCGCGGTCCTCATCGTTACCGTAATCGGGATGCAGAAAGTCCATTTCGACCGCGAGGACGCCGTCAAAGCCGGCGTCGGCGAGAATCTGAACGAGTTTCTGATTATCGACCAGCCCGTCACCGACCGGGACCGAGGAGAAGAAATACCACTCGTCGGCAGACACACCCTTCTGCACTCTCAGGTCCTTGATATGGGTGGCGTAAACGCGCGGCGCCAGCTTGGCCATTCCCTTTACCGGGTCATCCAGCAGCCGCAGGAAATTGCCCGTATCGAAGTTGATGCCCAGGTAGGGAGACCCGACGGCGTCCAGCAGTTGCACCATTTCATCGGCCGTGAAGTCGATGTGGTTCTCGACCGCCAGCCTGATGCCGAACCGTTCGGCCTCCTTCACCGCATCGCTGAACATGCGCGACAGGCGTTCGATCTGCGGTCCGTGCGGCTCGTGGCGGAACATCAGGCTGCTGCCGACGACACGCATCACACCAGCGCCAATATTGCGGGCGTGCTCGAGGCTGGCGATCATCTCGTCGTACGCGCGCTGATTGCGGCCGCCCTCCAGGCCGTCCGGATGACCCCAGGCATACACGCGGTCCAAACCGTAGGAGTCGAGCGTGTCTTTTACGCCGAGCAGGTAATCCCTGCCCAACCGGGGGATGAAACAGGATTCGAGTGAGACGCCGTCCACACCCAGGGCGTGAGCGCGCGCCAGGAAGTCCTCCAGCGTCATCTGCCGTGGTGGCGGGGTCTGCTGCGGATACACTTCTCCGAAGAAGCGGTGATAGCAATAGCTGTCAATGCCAATCTTCATGCAGCAGCTCCAGACATGATAGGATGACAGGATTTTACTGGCGTGCTGTCCCGGTGTCAATACCCGTCGTGCCGTTTCCGGCGGTGACGATGCCGGATTGTCCTGCCGGACTTCGACAGTTGTTTGCCCGACGTGCCTGAGCCTGTTTGACGTAGTTACGTCGAGAAGGCCCTGGAGCGATTCGCCGGGCACGCCGGTAGAGAAACTGCGCTGTCCTCACTGCAAGGGGAAGAAGCTGACCCGGTGGGAACACTCCGGCCCGTGTCCTAAATGCACGCACCAGATGCTCCGGGGGCCTCGGCTATGACCCGCCACCCCGGGTTGGATCCGCCCCATGCAGGGGGTGGCCCGCCGGGCCGTGATGATTGTAACGGACCAGGCTCACCCGCCCTGCTGCGCGTCACCCCTCTTCCGCTGCTCGACGACCTGCGCCCACATCCGATTCGCCATCAGCCAGGCCGGGACTTCATCCATTCGAGCGTAGCGGTGGATAGCCCCCGCCAGCATCAACTCGATCAGCCAGAGATCGGCGGGATCCTCCTTCATGTTCGACGTCAGAAATCGCGCCATGCGGACGATGACGTGCTCCTCGGGGTCGGATCGGGGCGCCGGACCAGGCGTGGTGGGTGGTATCGAGAACACGACTCTCGCGCAGATCGCAGCAGAGGGTATCGACAACTCGGCGAGTGCCGGCCACTATCACCCGGTCAGAGGATCTTTAGGACTTTTGCCGCGTTCTGGAGGTTGCCGACGAAGTCGATTGCGACATCTGCTTCCGCGGGTGGTGCGCCAGGAGGCGCCACAATCACGGATTCGCGCGTGGAAGTGCCCGCGAGCCAGCGGAGTAGCTTCTCGGGATTCCCGACTGTCGCCGATAGCCCGACCCGCTGCATGTCCTGGTTGGTGATGTGGCGAATACGATCCACCATGAAAGCGCTGGCCGGTCATGTGAGCCGCGCGATGCTCGAACGGTACTCCCACATCCGCATGCAGGCGAAGCGGGAGGCCGTGGAAGCGCTGAAACTGCCGGAAATATCGGTCAGGGTACCCAAAGAATCCCCCAAAGAACGCCGAAAGCCCCGCTTGGTCGCTGTCGTTAAGTGATTTGTTTTGAATGGTGGGCGCGACAGGACTCGAACCTGTGACCTCCTGCGTGTGAAGCAGGCGCTCTAACCAACTGAGCTACGCGCCCTTCTGGCTGAACTTTCGATTGTACACCAACCGATTCCGGGCTCGAAGGGCACTGCGGTCTGAATTGACAAACGCCGCCTGAATCGACAACGAACGGTTTTCCGTCCGTCTCTGCCGGCACGGATTGAGGCAAAGGAGCGATGTCCGCCCGCAAGCGAAGCAGAAATGTCCTCTCGATCGGCGCCGCCGAATTCCCAATCCACGGAGGATCATGAAGATGACGGGCTGTGTCCACAGACATGATCTGAACGTACGCAGAAGCGCGAACCGCTTCCCTTCCCCGCGCGAGATACAATGCCCCTCTATGAACCGCAGGGACTTCCATCCAATCGCCGGCTCGGTGCTCTCTGCAGAACCCATGGAAGCTTCAGTCGTGTGCCGGCCTGCCTGGCCCGCGGCGCCGGCCGATACCGGCACTCACAAGCTCGGCCCGAGGTCGGTGAAGCACATAGAACTCGGTTAAGTGGAGGACACCATGCTGCGATTGCTCCTCGCGGTGTTCGTTTCGGGCGCGGCCTTGATTCAGGCCGCCGATGAGCCCAAAGTCACGGTTACACGCTGGCCACAGAACCGCACCGCCGCGGCTTCTCTCACGTTCGATGACGCGGTGCCGACGCACCTCGATGTCGCCGGGCCTGTCCTCGCGCGGCATCATCTCACCGGCACGTTTTACGTGAACACAACCCGCGGCCCCTGGCGCGAGCACATCGATGGCTGGCGCGCCCTGGCCGCGGCGGGCAACGAGATCGGGAACCACACGGTGAATCATCCTTGCCTGCTGGACCGCATCACTCCGCACGCTCAGCAGTACACTCCCGCGATGATGGAGGTGGAAGTGCGCGACGCCGCGCGCGAGATCGCCGAGAAGATCGGCTCAAGCCGAGGAATGACCTTCGGGTACCCGTGCGGCAACCTGAGCTTCGGCCCGCCGCGCGACCAGGCGCGAAACTCGGCCCTCTATCTCGGGTATGTCGCCGATTGCTGCTTCGCCGGCCGCGGCTACCTCGGCAACGCCGCGCCGCAGAATCCCGATGAGCTGAACGTGCTCACGGTGACCGATCTTGGCGTCACGGAAGGCAAAAGCTTCTCGCAACTGCTCGCCATGCTCGAGCCCGGGGTGCGCAGCGGGAACTGGGGTATTTTCACGTTTCATGGCGTCGGCGGAGACTGGCTGCCTGTCCCGGATGCGTCGCTTGAAGAATTGGCCCAGTACCTGGAGAAGCACCAGGAGATCTGGACCGCAACGTTCGGCGACGGCGTGCGCTACACGCAGGAGCGCCGTTCCTTGGGCATCGCGGTTGCGCGATCCGGCGCGGATGCGTTCGATGTCGCACTCGACTGGCCTCTCGACCCGGCCGTCTTCGACCTGCCCCTCACGTTGCGCATCGAATTGCCGGAGCAATGGAAAGGCGCGACGATCCAGGGCGCGAAGATTCACGCAACGGCACCTGCATTCCCCGCCCCGGCGAGCACCGGCGCGAAGGTGATACTGATCGACGTGCCGCCCCAGACCGAGCGGCTCACGCTCTCGAGAGCACAATAGAACGGTGAGCGGCTTCGCGCCGGCTCAGAACGAATACAACATCTGCAGGTAGGCGAACCGACCGTTTCCGCCACTTCCGTAGATACTCGCGGGCACAGCGCCGCCTCGCGCAACCGCGAAGTACGCCGTGAGCGTGAGCGCGCGATTCACGGTGTAGTCCGCGCTGCCGTCTACGACCGTTCCGAGCCCCGCATGTCCGTTCGAAGGCCTCCCGCTGTAGCCGAACGTCCAGGGCTGGTGTGCACCGCCGCCCTGATACCAGAGATCGCTCCGGTTGGTGAGCGATAGCGAGTGCACGTCGGCGCGCAGCGAGACCTTCTTGTGAGGCCGCAAGATCGCTTCCCCGAACAGATCGCGCAAGTTCATCTGGGAGTAAAACGGAAAACGCGCGTACTGGCGCGGCGTCGGAAGAATTTGGAAGAACGTGCCGTGGCTCGAGTCGTTCGGGTTCCCGTCTCCGCTCTCCCAATCGAAGCCGCCGCGAAACCACGGGTTCAGCACGCGCACCGGAGGCTGGTAGCCACCCTCGACGGCGTATGCACCCGCGCGATGCGCCAGGCGTCCCCACTTGCCTGTTTGCAGCGCGCCCCAGAGCAAGGCGTCGAACGTCCCCGCGGAGGTCTCGAAAGCGTGGACATAGTTGCCGCCGGACGTTTCGACCCGGATGGACTCGCGGTCAGCCGTGCGGGCGGCCAGCAGCCGGTTGTCCGTCTTCACCACGTTGCGCCAGTCGTCGTACTCGATGGCGAAGACTCTCCACTCGCCCGTTCCGGTCTTGAGCGGCGACGGGCGCGTCAGCGCGGCATAACCGACCGCTAAATTCACTTCGCCCCAGCCATCCACCTGGTAGACGCCGCGCGTCGGCCGCGCGCCCATCAGCGTCAAGTTGCTCGTTCCGTCGTACACATACTGCACGCCGTCGAAACTGCGGCCCACATGCGAGAAGTTGAATGTTCCGATCAGCCGCTGCGCAACACGGTCCCGCTTGAGCGCAGCCAAGGTCGCGTCGCGCGGCACAGTTTCGGTGCCATCCTGGAACTCGAATCGGCCTGTCCGGACCGATTGCCGGCGCTCACCGAACTTCCACTTCAGGTAGCCCTGCTTTGCAAACACCAGCGCGGCGTTTTGCGACCGGCCGTCGGAGTAGTAGTACAACGCCCCAGTGCCGTATTGGCCGAGCGCGCCGGCGCCGGACGCGTGCTCGGGCAGGCCGAGCACGATGGGCGCGGCAAATTCCAGTTTCCACTCGAAATCGTCCCGCGTCTGTCCGACTGCGAGGCGAAGTATGCTCCCGGAGAACGTGTAGTTGCTGTCGCCAGGCCCGTTGAACCACGACCACGATTCGACACGCTCGCGAACGCTGCCCGTGACGGTCAGGCCGCCGACCTTCACTTGATCTGCTGATTGGGCTGTCAGAACACCGGCATAAACAATGAGAATTGCCGCGAGCCTCATGCCACGGCGGCCCGGGCCGCTGCGCTCTTCAGAAAGCGGAGACCTTCGAATGCAATCGATTCGGCGCTGGGCGCGAGGTCACGCCATATCGAAGCCGCGGCCGCGATCTCTCCGACCGCAAAGCCAAAGCTCTCGATCGTCAGCCAGCCGTCGTACGCGAGCTTGGCGAGTGCGGCAAGCGCACCCTGCCAGTCCACGTGCCCGGTGCCGGGAATGCCGCGGTCATTCTCCGAAGCGTGCGCGTGCTTCAGGTGCCGGCCCACGGTGGCATAACCGGCGGCCACGTCCTTCTCCTCGATGTTGGCGTGGAACGTATCGTAGAGCACGCCGAGCCGGGGATGGTTCACGGCATCCGCGAGTTGGACGGCGTCGGCTGCTGTGTTCAGGAAGTAGGTCTCGAACCGGTTCAGCGGCTCGAGCGCGAGCGTCACACCGTACTCGTCGAGCGTGGGCGCGAGCGCGTGATAGCTTTCGATGGCGCGCTTCCACTCGTCGTCCGTGCGGCGCCTTCCCGGCAAATAGCCGACAGGCGTATAGAGCGGACCCGCATAGATGCTCGCGCCACACTCCGCAACCGTTCGGACGCAGCCGCGAAGATGCTCGAGCGTGCGCTGCCGTACAGCGGCATCATCGGCGGCGACGCTCAATCCAGCGGGAATGACGCCGCACGTCGTGCACTCGAGGCCGTGCTCCGCAAGAATGTTCCGGATCTTCGCGACAGGTACTCCGCCTTCGCGGAAGACCGGGAACTCGATCCCGTCGAAGCCCTGTTCCTTGATTGCGGCCAGCAGCGGGAATGATGCCTCATCGAACTGCGCCGCCCAGATGTACATGTTCACGCCGAATTTCATAGAAAAGATCTCCAAACGCACCAGCCTAAACCATGCGCGAGTTGCCCTGGCCCGAAACCTACAGCGCGGCGGGAATGCCGAGGCCTTTTGCGCCCGGCGCCGACGTCACGGCCTCCACACAGAACCGGTGAATGATCTCGAGCGCCACCTCCGCCCTGCGGACGCGCTCGCGCGACAGACCCGTGACGAGCCCTTCGATGTGCGTGCCGCTCGGATACACGTCCGGCGCATTCCTCAGCCCGAATTTCAGGTAAATCGGCGCCGCCACGCGGATCAGCTCGGGGATCTCGTAGTAGCGGATGAACCCTCCGATGTTGTCCGGGGCTTCGACATAGAAATCGATCGGCACGCCGATCGCCTGCCGGATGGCGCCAATCTGCGGCATAGAGAGGTCGGACGGAATATTGATTGTGTCCGCCCCCATCGCCTCGAGCAGTGCCGCCGCGGCGGGATTCGTCGGAGCCATCATGACCGAGGTCTTCAGCACCAGCTCCGGCGGAAGCTCCCCGGCCGCGCGCATCTTCGCCAGGACGCTCAGAATTCCGATGTCGGAGACCAGCACGCTCCGAATTCCGAGCCGCACGGCGCGCTTCACATCCTCCATCGCAAACACGACCTGATCTGCGCCGCGGATGCCGAGCCCGAGCGTCTTGCCGGCGGCCGAGACCACCTGCGCGCCGGTGTCAAAGGTGCCGCGCGGGCCGACAAAAAGGTTTACCTCGATCCGCGCCTCGCGCCCGAGCGCAGCCATCTCGGTGATCTCTTCATCGGTGAGCAGCATGATGCCGCTGCCCTGGCTGACGCGCTGGATGGGAACCCTGCGCTCGCGCGCTTCCTCCAACACAGCCGCCAGCGCGCGAGGACCCTCCGTGCTCGGAATCTCGAAACGGTATTGCGCGCCGTCGGGAAAGCGCCTGGCCGAGGCCGGCGGTTCGGCCGGATCCCGCCCCGGCAAGCCGATGGAATCGAGAAAATCGCGTGACCTCTGCATGAGACCTCCGGCGGCAGCGGCCCCTTCGTCCTCAGCCGCCCCGCTCCGCCTCCAACTCATACCCCCTCGCGGGGACGTCTGTCCACAGGATCTCTGCCGCATGGCCGTGCAAGGCAAACACCTGCCGCACCAGGTCGCAGACGGCTTCGCTGCCCCGCTCGTAAAGCACGAGGATCGACGGTCCCGCGCCGCTGAGCGCGCAACCGAGGAGCCCCGGCGCGCGAAGTTGGAGAATATCGGCCAGCCCCGGCACGAGCGGCGCCCGGTATGAGTGGTGGAACCGGTCCTCGAGCGCCGTCGGGAACGCACTTGCGGAGCCCGCCGCCAGCGCCGCCACCAACAGGGATGCGCGCTGTACGTTGAAAACCGCGTCCTCGCGCGAGTAGCAGTCCGGCAGCACGGAGCGCGCCTTGGTGGTCGGCAGATCGAAGTCGGGCACAACGACGGCCACGCCGAATCGGCCAGGCATATCGAGGCGCACGGCACGAGCCGACCCGCCCGCGTCGATCGCGCTTGCCACCACCGAGCCGAGCACGCACGCCGAAACGTTATCGGGGTGCCCTTCAATCCGCGCGGCCTCGTTCAAGACACGAAGCGGCCGCCATCCCAGGCCGAGAACCTGATCGGCCATGACGACGCCCGCGGTCAAAGCCGCGGCACTCGAGCCGAGTCCCTTCCCCAGCGGGATGTCGTTCCTGATCTCGAGTTCCACCGCCGGCAGCTCTTCGCCGACGTCGGCGGCCACCGTGCGCGCGGTCGTCCAGATCAGGTTCGTTTCGTTCGCCGGGATCTGGTCCGCATCGCGGCCCGAGGCACGGATCACGAGAGAGTCAGCGCGCCGGAACCGGCACTCGAGATAAACGCCCAGGGCCATGCCCAGAGAATCGAATCCCGGTCCGAGGTTGGCACTGGAGGCCGGGACCCGCAGGCGATACCAGTTCATCGCCCCTCCTCAGGCCAACGTGATCTTGTGCCCTTCGCGGCTCGAGCGGTAGATGCCGAGAACGATCTCGAGGGCCTGATAACCTTCTTCTCCCGCTATCAGAGGTTTACGGCCCGTCTGCACGGCTTCGCCGAAATCGAGGAACTGCCGCTCGAACGGCACGAGCGAGATCGCCATCGGGTCCGACGAGCCGGAGGCAACATCGGCCGCCAGCGGCGCGGGTTCGCCTGCGTCGTCCTTCACGTCCCACGCCGTGAGCTTGTCGCCGGAGATGATGGCCGTGCCCTTCGTCCCGTGGATCTCGACTCGCTCGGTGTAGCCTGGCCAAAAAGCCGTCGAGGCCTGGATCACGCCCGTTGCGCCGTTCGCGTATTTCAACACGGCCGTCACGACGTCTTCGGATTCGATCTTGTGCAGGGCGCCAAGCTGCCAGTACGCGAACAACTCCTGCACGGGGCCGATGAGCCAGCGCAGGACGTCCACCTGGTGAATGGCCTGGTTGATCAGCGCGCCGCCGCCTTCGGTGTACCAGCTTCCCTTGATCGGCCGCGAGTAGTATTCCGGCGAACGGTACCACTTCACGTACGCGTCGGCCTGGAGAATCTTGCCGAGCCGGCCGTCGCCCATCGCCTTCGAGAGGAACTGGCAGGAGTCGTCGAACCGGTGCTGGCTCGCCACTCCCAGCGTGATGCCGGCGGCGCGCGCGGTTTCGATCATCTCCCTCGCGGTCTCCAGGTTCGTCGAGATCGGCTTCTGCACCTGGATGGACTTCCCCGATGCCACGCAGGCCTTCACCGGCTCGAGGCGAAAGTCCGGGAACGTGCAGACGTCGACGAAATCCACCTGGGGATGCCGGCACACATCCTCGTAGCCCTCCACGAATTCGCAGCCCCACTTAGCGGCGAACCGCCGCCCTGCATCCTCCTTGATATCCGTGCAGACCGTGACCCGGTATCCGATATTCCGGTACGCCTCGGCGTGCTTGTGCGAAATCGCTCCGGTGCCAATAATGCCTACGCGCAACGCTGGCCTCCTTGTGCTTGTGCCGTTCCAGCCGCTCAACCGATCGCTTACCGAGCTGCGACCCTCAGGGAGCGGTCCACCCGGGTCCTTGGTCCTTGCCCGCCAACCGCTATGCGAGGCCGTGATTGGTCCCGCAGATGCTCACGTCCATTCCCAGCTCACGGAACGCCGCCGCCTTCGCCGCCAGCGCCAGGTTCGCCCCGGCCGCGTCCGGGCCATAGGCCACCTGGATGTGATTCGCCTTGTGCCGCCCCATGAACTGGTCGCGGGCGACGCCGTACATTACCGCGTGCATCACCGGCCACTGTGGCGTTGTGATCTGCCACCGCCGCTCGGTCTCCGCCTGCGGCAACTCCACCACCTTGGCTCGCCCGAGGTCGGCCTTTAATTGCCCGTTGTCCACGAAGATCCGGCTCCAGACAATTTCGCCCGGCTTGCTCACGCCCTTGATCGTCCCACCCCCCATCGGGAAGTACATCGAAGGCTGCCGCTCGCTCACCGCGCCGGCGAACCCATTGACCAGGTGGTTGGGCGGCACCGAGCCGGAGATCTCGAACACCCACACAAAATCGCCGCCGTAGTCTTCGCCGTACCGCACGTCGTGCAGCGTGTTCTCCGGCTCGAAGCCCAGTTCACGCCAGATGCGATTCGTCACCAGGCCGTCCAGACCCGCGCATTCGTCCACCTCATTGAAGTGCGGAAGCGCTTCGTTCTCGAACAGCACTTTCCCCGTTTTCGGGTCCTTCACGGGCGGCCGCTCCACGTTGTTCAGCAAGCCTTCCACCAGGTCCGAAGCGGGCGCCAGGTCCTTCAGGCCCTGTTGATACTGAATCCCGATAATGTCGCAGCCGAACTCGGCCGCAATCCGCACCGCGGCGATATACATCTTGCACTGCTGGTGAATCTGCTCGTCCGTCAGGTCCTTGTCGGGATCGGGTCCTGTGAGGAACCGCATGCCCCGCTGCTCGAGCCACGCGCGGACCTCGCGCGCTTCGTCGTCCGGAACGCATCGCATCGCCGCGTAGAGCGCCGACTGGCTGAGCCGCTCCTTGAAGACTCCGGTCCGGTTCAGCAGTTCGTCGGGGATGATGCCGTTGTACATGCCCATGCACCCCTCGTCGAAGATGCCCATGATCGCCTTGCCCGACCTGAGGCGTTCCGCCACCCGCGTTCCGGTAGCGAGCGCGGGCTCCGGAAGCTTCAGGCCGTCCAGACCGTGAATGTGGCTGGTGTCGTGCACCACGTGCTCGCCCGCGAGCCACTTGCGAAGCCCGGAGAGGAAGAACTCATCCGTGAAATCGGCGCTCCACAAGGTGCTGTACTTGACGCCCGCCTTGGTCAGCGACGCGTTCAGATTCAGCATGCCCACCAGGCCGGGCCACTCTCCGCTCCAGTTGGCAACCGTTAGGATGGGGCCCTTGTGCGTCATGAGGCCGGGCAGCACGTGATGGCTGTACTGCCAAACGGCCTCGACGACAACCAGTGGCGCGGTAGGGGAAATCGTCCGGAATACTTCAATGCCGCGCCTTTGGCTGTCGAGGAACCCGTGGCCCTTCTCCGGGTCGCACTGGTGCCCGCGCACGCACTCGCGCCCCTCGCGCCGGATAGCGCTCATCACTGCTTCTTCCGCCTTCTGCTGAGCCGCCCAGCACACACGGTTCGCCGAGAGCCGCAGATCTCCGCTGGCAACAAGGACGATATCTTCAGGCATAGAGATACATTCTGCCACTTCAGGCCTGACCTGCGCTCAGGAGCTTCTACTCGGCGCCTTCATCAAGCAGTCGCGCGGCGGCGCGATCCAGAAACCATGTCGCGAACCCGTTGTTGCGAGTCCCCAGTTGCACCGGAAACCGCAGCGGCTCGAATGGCCCCTCGAGCGCCGCCCGCAACGCCTCCGCTTTGTCCGCGCCCGTCACCAGCATCGCCGCGTGCCGTGCATGAAGCAGCGGCCCGGGAAGCAGCGTGATGCGGTCGTGAGGCCCGGCCGGAACCCGCACGGCCGCGGCAATCCCCTCCCGGTCCTCAATCAACGGCTCGCCCGGAAACAGGCTCGCGGTATGTCCCTCGGCGCCCATCCCGCGGTGCATGAGGTCGAATTGCGGCATCTGCCCGGGCTCGGTTCCGAAGAACGCCCGAATTTCGTCCGCGTACGCCCGCGCGGCCGCTTCCGGCATCAGTTCGCCCTGGATGCGGTGAATGTTCTTCTGCGGGACCGCGGCCGGCAGCAGCAGCGTTTCCGCCGCCAGCCGATAGTTGCTCTGCGGATCGGCCGGCGGCACCGCACGCTCGTCCACCCAAAAGAACCGCACCCGGTCCCAAGCAAACCGCGCCGCCGCGAGCGTTTCGAGCATTAGCCTGGGCGACGATCCTCCGGAGAGGGCGAGCGTCGCATATCCCCGGCAGGAAATCGCGTCTTCGAGTTTGTCGATCACGTAGGCCGCGCATGCAGCCGCGGCCGCGGAGGCGTCGGGGAAGACGCGACAATCGAGCGCGTCGCTCATTTTCCACCGCCGGCCATCCGCGCTGCCGCCGGCAGAGTTCTCTCGAAGACTGTGTCCCGGCCCGAGATCGCAAGCTCGGCAGCCAGCAACTCCGCCTCGCCGGGCCTCGGGATCGACGCGCAGCTCTTGATGCCATTCACCTCGATCAGCGCCGCCGTCGCCGTGGCTCGCGTCACCGACACGGCCAGCCCCGGGCCATTCAGAACGACGCCTTCAATGTCACTCGCGCCGCCTGCAACCGGCTCGATCCGCGCCGCCAGATCATCGCGTC
>Ga0209777_10005492_pt1 | contig 14571 bp, 12 predicted proteins | sample FrelakmetHBP12HB_FD_187147 | JGI IMG/M metagenome (GOLD analysis project Ga0209777, IMG submission 187147) | Freshwater lake sediment microbial communities from the University of Notre Dame, USA, for methane emissions studies -HBP12 HB (SPAdes)... | ecosystem: Environmental > Aquatic >...
TTGCTGATGAAGTCGAGAAGCGCGTGCGGTCCAACCGTGAAGCGCACGAGGCGCTGGGGCAGGAGTTCAAACGCATCTGGCTGAGCGAGAGCCGGCCGTATGCGCTCGACTGGACGATGAAGCGCTACGCCAGCGTGGTGGCGCGATACGACAGGCTGGCCTTGCGGCTGGCGGAGGCGCGCCGGAACCTGGAGGCGGGCAAGGCGCTGCCGCAGCCGGCGCAGCTTGGGCTGGCATTGTGCGTGAGTCAAGCACGCCGCACAAGGCCGCGGAAGATCGAGGCTGTGCCGCTGGGCACGGAAGCCCCTTGGGCCGAGCCGGCTGCCGCGCAACGCCTCGCGGTCGTCGTGGAGGCCGGTTCCGCCGAGCGGTTTGACCTGCCGGTCGAGCTCGACGTCACTCTCCCTAGTGCTCTGGCCGCGAAGCCGGTCCGGGCGTTCGTGTCGCCCCTGCTTGCCGGCAGGCAGCCTGATCCGGCCGCTGCGCCGCGCGAGGTCCCGGCACAACTGGATGCCGGCGAGACGCCCGGCAAAGCCCGCTTGGTCTTCGTGCTGCCCAGCCTTCTGGCGAAGAATGCGCAGGCCCTTGTTCATGTGTACCTGGGCCTGCCGGCGGCGCCGCCGCCCTTGCCTGAAGCAGTAACCACGAGCGATGCGGCGAACGGCGGCAAGTGGATCGAGAACGACCGCGTGCGCCTGCTGCTGGGCCGTGAGGGCGCGCATGTCTACCGCTGGGAAGTAAAGGCGCTGGAGCGGCGCAATCTGACGATGCCGGGCGAGAGCGGCTGGGCCGGTTTCGCGGACCTGGCCCAAGGCCACCGCAGCACGACTCACCAGCTTGCCTGCGCTGCCCGCGGCCCCGCGCTGGTGCGTTACGTGTGCACGGACGCCAGCGGACTGGTCAAGACCATCAGCCTCTTCAGCGGCGTGTCGTGGATGGAAGTGGTCCTCAACGACCCGGCAGGGCGCTACTGGGACTTCGACAACCCAAGGAACTTCGCCGCCGACGGGCCAACGCCTGGCACATACCTGTTTTCAAACGGGGCCACGGGCGCGGTGGGGCGCGAGACCGAGGGCCTGCGTGCCCAAATCAGAGCGGCCAACACATACTGGGGTATCAAGTTCAACGCGGGCAAACTAGCCCTGGGCCTGATGACGCCCGAAACGCCGGCGCTCCATCAGGTCGCGCCGGGGGCTGATGCCGGCGGTGTCGGCATTGAAGGGTCCGCGCCCGCCGGCCACTTTGTCACGTTCGGCGGCGTGCTTCAGGCCGAGCCTGCGGAAACGATGCGCCGCTTGCAGGAGACCCTCGACTTCAGGAACCAGCCCGAGGTGCTGCTCGGTGCGCTCGAGGCGCGGAAATGAACGAGGAGCGTGAAGCGCGGAGCGTGAAGCGTGATAGCGTGAAGCGTGGAGCGTGATAGCGTAGTGAATTGACGGCAAGGATAAGCCCTCGCCAGGCGGGGGCTTAGCCGTAGAATGGGGGTTGAAATCTGGAAACAGGGAGCGGAAAGAAGGCATGAGCAAGCCGACAGTCTATCTCGACACCAACATATTCTCGATACTTCACTATCGTGGCGGAGACGCCGGGGTGTTGCGGAGGCAGCGCGCCACCCATGAGTGGTGGGAACAGGAGCGCCATTTTTTCAGCCTGCTTGCGTCGAAAGCCGTGGAAGGCGAATTGGCTAATGGAGATTATCCAGGCAAAGAGCGGGCCTTGGCCGAAGTCCGCAGGCTGCCCTATCTGGACGCGGTTGCGGCCGTGCAGGATGTTGCGGCCAAGTTGCTTGCCGCGCAGGTCGTGCCTGAGACTGTGCCAGGCGATGCAATTCAACTGGCTTTCGCCACGGTGTATCGTGTAGACTACCTGCTATCGTGGAACCGCGTTATCTGGTGGGCGAGGAGGCACAAGCGAAACTGGCGAGGTTCGGAGCGGCATTTGGGTTGCGCACGCCGCTTGTCGTATCGCCGGAGAGCATTCCGAAGGTTGCGCTAGGCGCGGGCATACGGCGGAGAGACTGACATGCCACACAGAAGCGTGTTGGACCAAGACGATGCAGAAACGCGGCGTTGCCGCCGGGTACGCGAAGAGCTGTACCGGCAGTTCAAGACGCTAGATGAGGTGTTCGCCTGGTTGCGCGGCCTTGAGAAGCAGGACGGCAAGCGGCACTATGTGCGCACCGGGAAGGCTTTGGTGCGCGGCAAGGCGCGGTCTCCTTCGCGAAACGGCAAACCCGCCCAGGGAAGGCCGGTCGAGAAGACCTGAAGGGTGAACCCGAATAGATTCTTCGTTCTGCCTTTGCCTTCGTTTTCATCCCTCATCCTTCATCCTTGATCCTTGATTTGCGCCTGCTGGATCAGCACCCGCGGAGAACCCGGCCCCTGGAGCCTGGCGCAGAATACCGTGATTGCGTAGTGAGTTGACGGCAAGGATAGGCCCTCGCCAATGGGGGCTTATTCATACAATGGGCGCTGATCCAATGATGAGGCCGCGCCAAAGGCGGCAAGACTGATGGGAACATGGCATGATGGTCGGCTAGGGTTTAACCCTCGCCTCACACCATCCCCAGAATCCAAAGGTTAGGGGTGCAATGAATATGTGTTCGGAAACTGCAAAGATCCTGCTTGATTTTCTCAGGCTCGCCCCACCATATCTCATAACAGTCTCCATTTGCTGCGCCATTCTTCTATTTTCCCCGCAATGGGTGCTCGAACCATTACGCGTCTTCAGATTCACGCAGGAGCATGGCGATTGGCTCGGCCTTGGCCTAATTGGTTCCAGCGTCCTCTTCGCCGTAGACCGAATCATTGTTATCCCACGCTGGATTCGGAATCGAAAAGCTGCCGCCGAATTGAAAAAGATGCAGGCTGATGAGAAGAAAGATGGGTGGTGAATTCATCGAACATTCCCGGAGAAAGGGGCATGACAGGAGCGTAAAGACCACAACTCGATTTTGCGGGGGGAGATTTATTCACGTGGATTGGGTTCAAGTTCGAAGTAGTCTGTCCCAGGTACTTAGCGGCATAGTTTAGGAAGGAGAAACCACAATGCCCAGAATCATGACCGCTCTAACTACAACATGCCTTGCGCTCGTCGCATTAACCCTTTACGGCCAAGATCGTGAATTTGTCGAGGCCAAGATCAGCGAATGGAAGCAGGTCGTAGCCAAGAACCCGCGCGACTTCGAGACCTTGACGGCCATCGGGTCCGCCTACGGAAAACTTGGCCGCCACGACACCGCACTGGAATATTTTGAGAAGGCAATTGCGGCCAATCCAAAATATGCTGCGGCATATCTGGGCAAGGCGGCCTCCTACGGTTTCCTGGACCGCGACGAGGAAAAGATCGCCGCATGCAAGAAAGCAATCGCCCTCGAGCCAGATAACGCTGAAGGTTATGCCAATCTGGGGTCTGCGCTCGGGAAGTCAGGTAAGCACAAAGAGGCCGCGGAAGCTCTAAAGGAGGCGGTTCGCCTGAAGCCCACCTTCGCGCTAGCACAATTTGCCTTGGGATTGGCCTACGTCTCGCTCGCTGACAAAGATCTTGCCATCAAGCAGTCCCAAACAGTTGATCGCCTTGACCCGGCTCTTGCAAAAGAGCTCAGAGAAGCGATCGCAGCTATTGGGGCTAAGAAATAGTCTGGGGTGGTTCCCCGGCCCAAAGGCCGGGTGGCGGAAGGTGACGAGAAACTTTGCCCTGACTTTTCCATTGCGCGGGGTGCAATCCTCCCGTATTTGGGTGCTGAGTGCGTGGCTTCTTCTTCGTTGCCGCTCACCCACCCCGCGGAAAGTAGATGCTTCAACCATGGATGAGGAGCTACAGAAGCGAATCCTTCGGATTTATGCGGCAATCGACGCCACGGCTGAGATGGACGTTTCAAAGTTTCAGCCCCAGGTCTTCAGTAGCGGGAAGGGTGTATTGGTATACCAGGATTTCCGCGGGGACCTGAGTGAAGAACAGACCAGCAACATCGCTCAATCGGCGATCTACAATCTGGCTCATCTGGGAGTCCCTTTGCGGCACTGGGCGTCCCGCACCGGTCGCGATCCGGAAAGGAGCGACCAGGCCGTGAAGAAGTCCTTCGAGCTGCAGGTCATAATCGACCTCTCGAACTTAGACAAGCATGTCGCACCACCGCGGAACGGTGGCCTGTCTGGACGGGAGTCTAAGCTCAGCGAAGTGAACCGCCTGATGAAATTGTCGACCGGTAGCCAACCGAGTTCCAGTGCCTTCCTAACGCTCACTCCGAGACCGGCGGCTCGGCTTGTTGGATCCGGTGCTGCAACCGTGGTCGTCACCGGCACCATCGTGGACAAACACGGCTTGCACCTTGGAGACCTCCATGAGTTTCTAACGAAAGGAACAGCGGCTTTGGAGAATCTCCTTGCTGAGCTAGGCGTCAAAACATAGGAGATACGTTGAGATACGTGGACAGGCACGAAACCTTCCTCCTGAAAACGGGGACAGGGCACGCGATCCTTAATGGCACCCCTTGGTAGACGTGGCCCAGGCCACGCAGGCGCTACCTCGTCTTCGCGCCACGACGCTTGGCCGAGAGGTCAACCACCCTGTGGCCGCTGGTTCGCTCCCGCTTCCTGGCATCCCGCACAATGGCGTCCAGGTCGTAACCGAATCGGGCCGCCAGCTTCTCACGTGTCCGGCGCACTTCAGCTACAATCGGATCATCGAGCATGACCGTATTCCCCCATCAACTCGTCAGGCGTACAGATCACCGGTGCCCTGGCTGCGGACTAGACATCTCCCCTTCTCATTCGTAAACCTCACTGCGTTGTGCGATGATGGCGACAACGACGACGCGTCCCAAGTCATCTATCTGGTAAACGACACGGTAGTCGCCCACTCGGTACCGATAGTAGCCGTCCCACTTGCCTTTCAGCGGTCTGATCGCGGGGTAGTCACGGGGTGTCTGTTCCAATTGGCGGAAGCAACGTGCCAGTTTCCTTGCCAGAGGACGATCAGCCGCGTCGTAGAACCGTTGTGCAGGTCTTGATAGTTGTACCCTATACATCGCGGCGCACCTTGCGCCAGTCCACCACACGGCCTGCCGCGATGTCTTTCTGCGCCTGCGCCATGTTTTCAGCGAAGCCGGGAATGTGCTCCAATTCCTCAGTCGCGTCTTTTTCCTCACGCCGTTCCAGGAAGTCGAGGTAATCTAGCGCGGACTTCAGACTCCCGGCTGAAAGGATGTCAATCCGTTTCTTGGCCTTGCGCCGCAGTTCAACCGTGCTCATCGCCTGCCTCCTCACTTCGGATTGTACCACAGAAACTCAAGAGAGCAATACGACGGCCTGGCGTTACTTTCCGCAGACAGTGCCACCCACGAACAATCCAAAATCTCCGTGCTCGCGGCTCCGCCGCCTATGGTGGCGGGCGGTTCTCTCCCCGCGCCTGGTACGCGATGCTGCCGATGATCACCGCGCCGCCGAGGAGCGCCCACAGGCCGGGAACTTCTTGGACCGCGACAAAAGCCCAGATCGGATTCAGCACCGGCTCGATCAGCGTCAAGAGAGACGCTTCGACCGCCGGCACGTGCCGCATGCCCTTCGCAACCAGGTAGTAGCCCAGGCCGAGCTGCACCACGCCCATCACCGCGACTCCTGCAACGGCGATGAGCACTCTCGGCAAGCCTGCTTCGGCCACGGGTATCGAATGCAGGAATGGCGCGCAGGCCAGCACACAGAACAGATTGCCCCAGACCAGGATCAGTTCGGCGTCTGTCGGCGTAGGGCGGCCCTCCGGGCCGCCCGGCGATCCGGAGGATCGCCCCACAGGCGACGCCGGGTGAGCGGCGGCCTCCTTGTGGCGTCCCCAGCGCAAGCTCAGCAGCACCGCCGCGTACGCGAGTCCCGAAAGCAGCGCCAGCAGATTGCCTTTTTCTTGTCCGGAAGCGAGTTGGTCGCCGAAGAGCAGCGTCATGCCGAGCGCGCACATCACGAAGACGCCTAGATCGCGCGCGCGGAAGGGCTCTTTCAGCACTACCGGCGCAAACAACATCATCCACACCACCGCCGTGTCCTGCAGGAAGATGGCGTTGGCCGCTTTGGTCAGAGTGTTGGCCAGGATGAAGAGGACCAGCATCGCCGCGTACACTAGGGAAAGCAGCGCCACTTTGACGCCGGGGAAGAGCTTCGGCGCGCGCCAGGGGCGGACCATGGCGCAGACAAAGAAGAACGCGAAGAGCGAGCGGCCGCAGGCGATGTGCCAGCCGTCCAGCGGGGGAGAGACAAGTTTCACGCCGGCGCCCACGATGCTCCAGCACACCGCCGCGCCGATCACACACCACCGTCCGCGTTGGAGCGCATCCATGCTTATGACCCGGAAGCCTTGGCGTTGGTCAAGGCCAGGTCTAAGTTCAAGTCATAGGGTGGCAACCAGGCTGGCGTGTTGCCCAACGGCAGCACCGACTCGTCGAGGGCGATGCCAAGCTCCCGCGTCATGAACGAGCGCCGTTTCTGTATGCGCGCCCAACAGGCCGGGTATCTCGAAGCCAGCTCCTTGCGCAGAGGCTCGCCCGCCAGAACGAGGCCGTCCTCGGCGTTGGAATAGCAGAAGGGCCCCTGGGAGACCGGAATGATGTCCATTTGCAGCGCCATGCCCGAGCGGAGCTCAACTTGCCCGTCACGGACGAATGGCGAATGGACCCATTCGTCCAGATGGATGTAATGGCCGGGGTTGACGGCGAAGCGCAGGAGCCGGTCGTCCCTCCGGGCCTCGGCGGCGGCGAAAACCTCGCCGCTCAGCGCCCCGAGGCGCAGGGCCTCATACCAGGCGGCGACCACGTCGAAGTAGTTGCGCACGTACGGCTCGTAGAACTCGCGCAGCGGCTGTTCCAGGTCCTGCGCGCCCCGCGCGATCACACCAGCCCGGCTGGAAAGCGCCCCCCAGACCCCAAAGCCGACCGTGAAGGCATCGCCCAGTTTCGCCGCCCGGCTGGAAGGGCTGGAGAGCCCGCGGCGGACCTTGTCCCCGAAACTGATCATGGCGTGGCAGGAGAGCGGCAGTCCGCCCGGCAGCAGGAAGCGCTCCAGGTCCTGCTCGCGCACGCCTTCCCCCAGGTTCCGCAGCAGCGCCAGGATAGCCGAGGAAGTTCGGATGGCGGCGTATTCGAATTGGGCGATCTGGCTGGCGGAGTTAATGATCCGCAGGCCGTCCTGCACCCCCATGAACAAGGCGTTGCCATTGCAGACGCGCTCGCTGCCGGCCAAGTCGCGCAGCACGTCCACAATATAGGCCGGGATCTCAATCGTCGTCTCCGCGCCGTCGGGCGAGCCGGCGTCGAAGTGCTTCCAACCTGTTGTGCCAACCTTCGTTCCCTTGGAGATGCCGAACTCGGCGAGGATGCTGCGCAGTGGCCGCGACTGTTCGCGCGGCTGGCCCATCAGGCTGAAGTTCTGGTACAGGACGATCTGGCAGCGGAGCGCAGCCTCGGGAAGGTAACCCATGCACTCATTGCCAACCAGGAGCACGCGCCGCCCGGCGGCGTCCAACAGGAGGAGGGCTTCCTCGAACCGCGGCTCGAAGCCGGTCAGGAAGGCGATGTTGGCGCAGTGTTCGCGGTCCGCGTAGACCGCCAGAACATCGAGGCCGGCTTTCCGCATCCGCTGAGCGGTCGCAGCCAGGCGCTCCTCGTATTCAGGCAGCGGGATCCGCGGCAGGTCTTGTTCGAGGCCGAAATCGGGCAGGATGATCCTACGAATCTGGCTCACCAGGGGGCTCCTTTGAGCAGGCAATCGCGTGGTATTCCTTTCCCCACTGGGGAAAGGGACACGGGCGGAGACGCCCGTGCCGCCCCACGGCCGCTTGCGCTTTTCTATGGCAAGCAGGCCCATTCCCATTAGGCTTTGTGATGGTGCCACTAATGGCTGAAAACGGCAACAACATTGTCACCACTGTAGCCTTGCCTGGACCGTCGGCTGAGGCCGTGCCGCAACTGCTCTCGCCCGAGTTCATGGCCAAGCTTGGCGCGCTGGGCGTGGTCAGCAAGAAGATCCTGGCGGGCAAGCTGCGCGGCGAACGGCGCAGCCGGAAGCGCGGCGAATCGCTTGAGTTTGCAGACCACCGTCCTTACGCCCAGGGGGACGACCTGCGGCGCATTGACTGGAACCTCTACGCGCGCCTGGAGAGGCTTTTCCTCAAGTTGTTCCTGGCCGAAGAGGATCTCAGCATTTACCTGCTGCTCGACGCCTCCCGCTCGATGGACTTCGGCTCAGTCAACAAGTTCGACTACGCCCGCAAGGTTGCCGCCGCCGTGGCCTACATCGGCATCAACAATCTCGACCGCGTGTCGCTCACCGTCAACGCCGGCGGCCAGGAGCACAACTTGTCCAATATCCGCGGCAAGAAACAGGTCTTCCGGCTTTTCGATTTCCTCTCCAAAATGCGGCCGGACGGCAAGACCAACCTGCTGGAGGCCAGCCGGCACTTCATCATCCGCAACCGCAGGCCCGGCGTGCTGCTGCTCATCTCCGATTTCCTCGATCCGGAAGGATTCGAAGCGCCCTTGAAGACGCTCAGCGCCGCGCGCATGGACCTGTTTGCCATTCACGTGCTGGCGAAGGAAGAAGTCGAACCCGTGCTGGCCGGCGATTTCCTCCTGGTGGACAGTGAGACCGGAGACCGGCTCGACGTCACGGCCTCACGCCGCCTGACCGAAAACTACCAGAAAACGGTGCGCGGCTTCTGCTCGGCGCTGCAGCAGTTCTGCGCCACGCGCGGCGCCACGTACCTTTTCGCCTCAACCGAACTGCCCTTCGAGGCGCTGGTGCTGAACTATCTGCGCACGGCGGGGCTGGTGCGGTGATTCGGGGGAAACATGTGGGGCCGAATATCTCCTTGCCAAGGCCAAACTGCTCGCCGACAATCCCTGTCGTGGGCGGACGCCTCCACTTGATCCTCACCAACGCGTACCGGGTAAGGGCCGCTTGGAAGGGCGTTCTCGATAGCCCTATTGTTTGAAGGAGAGATCCTTTATGCTGGAAGAGAGCAAGAACAAAGGCCCTTGGCTGCACCGGTTTCTCATCTGGCTTTTCAGCATCGCCCTGACCTTGCTGATTTTCTGGCTTCTCGGGTTCGTCACAGATGACATCGGCGCTCTTCCCGGCCCTTCCAATCAGGAAGTTGAGGAGCATTTCCTGAGCACATCGTTGCTCGATGAAGGCAAGCAAAACGACAAGCTTCTTGCGGAAACCGGAAGAGACATCGCGGAGCAACAACGGAGGCAGGCTCTTCTGCGTGATAGCACAAGCGGGTTCCAAAGGACGACGAACCAACTGCTGGAGATGCAGCGCCTCAACCTTGAAAAGGGCGTGGCAATGCCGGAACCACAGCAGAAGGCGCTGGCCGAGAGCGTGGAGCTTTTCCTGGCCAACCAGAAAAAGGACCAGGCCCTGACCGAAAGAATCGCAAAGCTGAATGAGGAGCAGACGCTGCTGCTGCAGAAGAAACGAGGGATTGATGAGAAACTCGGGGTGCAGCGCGCCACGGCCCGCCAGGAATTCGAGAGGCTCCAGCGCCGCCACGAGCTGAAACTTGCCTCCCTCAAACTGCTGTTTCTGATTCCACTGCTTGTGGTCACGCTGTTCTTGTTCCTCAAAGCGCGCGGCGGCATTTACGCGCCGCTGACCTATGCCGCAGGGATTGCCGTTCTTGGGCAGACAACCCTCGTCGTCCACGAACATTTTCCCACCCTCTATTTCAAGTACATTGTCCTGTGCGCCGCCATCGGCATTGTAATCTATATCCTCAGGTCTCTACTGCGCATGATCAGGTCCCCGAAGCCCGCCTGGCTGCTCAAGCAATACCGCGAGGCCTATGAGAGGTTCTTCTGCCCCGTGTGCGAGTACCCGATCCGGCGCGGCCCGCTGAAGTATCTTGCCTGGAACCGCCGAAGCATCACCAAATTGGCCCCTCCTCCGTCGGCTCATCCGGACAGTGACCCAGCCTACAGTTGCCCTGCCTGTGGTTCACGGCTCTACGAAGAATGTCCGGCCTGCAAAGGCGTGCGCCATGCGTTTCTGCCGTTCTGCGAAAAGTGTGGGGCGGAGAAGACGGTGGTGTCTCCCAAGTGAGGCAAGAGACAGCTCGTGGTGCGCCAAACCGCCCGGGGCCACAGTGCCAGGCTGCTGGACGCAAGTGACAACCGGCCACCGACAACTGACAACAGGCTACTGGTTGCTTTCCACCGCCTTCTTCATTTTCTCCAGCCCCGTCTTGGCCACGCTCAGCGCGTCCTGCTTCCAGTACTCGTGGTTGAAGAGTTCCAGCGACAACACGCCGCTGAAGCCTATGGCGCGCAAGTCTCTGAACAATTGGGCCAGCGGCGCGATGCCATCGCCGGGGTACACGCGATCGCTGTCGTCTATTTTATCGCGCGGGGGCGCAGCCGGATAATCGTTGATATGGAAGCAGGGCAGGAGGGCGCCTTTAAGCCGCTTGATGCCGCCGGCGTCCGAGCCGCCCTTGTAGAGGTGATAGACGTCGAGCAGGAGACACGTTTTCCGCTTGCCGCGCAAGCTGGCAACCTGTTGAGCTTCCTCCAGGCTGCCCAGCGTCTTGGAGAAACCCCAGACCTCCAGCAGCGGAGTGACGCCCGCCTTCGCGCCCAGCTCCGCCAGAACGTCGAATCTCTGGGCGGCTTTCTCCGGCGGGATGGAAACCTTGTCGGCGCCGAATGCCGGGGCCGCAATGTGCCGGCCGCCGATCTGCGCCACGATCTCCATATTGCGTTGGGCTTCGACCAGGCCATTAGCCCGGAGCACATCGTCGTCCACGGCCCACTCGAAGAAACCGATGGCGCCGGCAACTGCGAGGCCCTTGTCGGAGAGCCGCTTGCCGAGGTCCCTCAGTGAACCGCCGTCCTTAACGTAGGCATCGAGTTCGCTTATCCAAGGCTCGATGGCCTCGTAGCCGGCCTGGGCGGCAATCTCGATCTCTTGAAGCAACGGCAACTTCTGGCCGCTGATCGTGCTGGTGTTCAAGCCGTAGCGAAACGCGGATTTTCTTGTAGCCATGTCCCCTCCTCTGAATGCGGTTCCCAGCTTCTTCGGTTTCCTGAACGTCAATGATACAGTAATGTGCCCGCACGGCAACTACTGAGGAGCACACTGGTGGCTGAGGGGACTGGCAAGCACGAGATCAAGATCGCCTACATCGGCGGCGGGAGCATCGGGTGGGCGCGCGGGTTGATGGCCGATTTGGCGCTTTGTCCCGCCTTGACTGGAGAACTGGCGCTTTACGACATTGATCTTGCGGCGGCCAGGGAGAACGTCCGCCGGGCGCTCATGGTCTTCGGGCACCAGGACGCCAAGACCACCTTCAAGACCGCGGCTTACGCGAAGCTCGAAAGCGCCCTGCAAGGCGCGGACTTCGTCGTCATCTCCATTCAGCCCGGCCCGATCAGCATGTTCGCCAGCGACCTGGGTATCCCGGCGCGCTACGGCATCCTCCAGCCGGTTGGCGACACCACCGGCCCGGGCGGCATCAGCCGCGCGCTCCGCTCCATCCCCATCTACGAAGGCCTCGCCCACCGGATCATGCGCTTCTGCCCCAACGCCTGGGTGATCAACTACACCAACCCCATGACGCTCTGCACCGCCGCGCTTTACGCCGCCGAACCGCGCATCAAGGCTTTCGGCTGCTGCCACGAAGTATTCGGCGCGCAGCACCTGCTGGCCGGGCTGGTGAAGGCGCGCGGCCTGGCTGAGAGCTGCAAGCGCCAGGAAATCCTCCTCGATATCAGCGGCGTGAACCACTTTACCCTGGCCACCTCGGCGCGCTGGCGGGAGCACGACCTGTTTCAGCTTCTGCGCGAGCACATCAGCCGCAAGAATTTCTTCGCCGACCAGACCGCCGCGGCGCGGGAGCGGAAGGCCAAGGGCCACTGGTTCAGCCATTCGAGCCTGATCGCCTTTGACCTGTTCCGCCGTTTCGGCGCTCTGGGCACCGCGGGCGACAGGCACCTGGCGGAGTTCGTGCCGTGGTATCTGACGAGCGAAGCGGAATTGCACCGCTGGGGCGCGGTGCTCACGCCTTCCAGTTACCGCCTGGCGCGCACGCGCCAGGGGCGCAGCGCTCGCGCGCGCAGCGAGAAGGTGGAAGCTCTGCATCCTTCCGGCGAGGAAGGCGTAGCGATGATGATGACGCTCTTGGGCCTGTGCGATCTCGACACCAACTGCAACCTGCCGAACCGCGGCCAGGCGCCCGATCTGCCGCTTGGCGCGGTGGTCGAGAGTTATGTCTCCATGCGCCGCGACAGCGTGACGCCCAAAGTCTGCGCCCCCTTGCCTCCGGGGGCGAATGAACTGGTGCGGCGCATAATCGCGGTCCAGAAGGCCACTCTGGAAGCAGGGCTGAAGCGCGACAAGGACCTGGCATTCCAGGCGCTGCTCAACGACCCGCTGGTGCGCATACCCACGGACAAGGCCTGGCGCATGTTCAATGAACTGCTGCGCGCCTGCAAGACGGCGCTGCCAGGATGGCGGCTATGATGTGGGAGTGGCTCTTGGCGGCGGCCGGTGCCATTCGCCGGGCGTTGAATGCAGGTTGATTCACCCACATAGAGACAATTCAAAAGGCAAAATGGCCTCCCACGAGGGCAGTTCATTTGGTGTTTGGAATCTGCAATTTGGAATTTCGTTTCGCGGCTTCGTTGGCGCTCTGTGCCACGAAGCTCACGTCGTCCTCGCTCATCGTCGGGTAGATTGGCAGCGTGACGATGGTTCCCGAGACCTTGGTGGTCACGGGCAGGTCCAGCTTGCCGGAGCCTTGCTGCTCCGCGTAGTAGGGCTGCGTGTGCACCGGCGGGTCGAAGTGCACGCTCGCCCCGATGCCTTGCGCGCGCAGTTCGGCCAGGAATTTGCCGCGGTCCACGCCTTTGAGTTTCGCCGTGTACATCTGGTAGACATGTTTGCGGCCGGGCGCTTCCACGGGTATGTCGAAGAACTCTGGCTTCAGCAGAGCGTTGTATTGCGCGGCGCGCTTGCGGCGCGCGTCGTTCATGCGCTCCAGCTTCTTCATCTGCTCCACGCCCAGCGCGGCCAGCACGTTGCTCATGCGCATGTTGTAGCCCGCGAATGTCGCGGCGCGCAGCCAGGGCTTCTCCTTCTTCTCGCGAGCCCAGGTGGAGGAGGCAATCCCGTGGCCGGAGAGCGCGCGCGCTCTGTCGGCGAGGCCCGAGTCCGCCGTGGTCAGCATGCCGCCTTCGCCCGTGGCCACGTTCTTGGTCGGATAGAACGACCAGCAACCCGTGCCCCAGGAGCCGGTGAGTTTGCCGGCACAACTCGCGCCGATGGCCTCCGCGGAATCCTCAATGATCTTGAGGCCGTGCTTGCGCGCGAGCGCCGCGAGGCGCTCCATGTCCGCGGCCTGCCCGCCGTAGTGCACAGGCATGATGGCTTCCGTGCGCGGCGTGATGAGCGCTTCCACGTGCGCGGGGTCCACACAGCACGTGTCGTAATCAATATCCGCGAAGACGCAGCGCGCGCCGCCCGTCACCACGGCGTTGGCGCTCGCCACAAACGTGAAACTTGGCAGGATCACCTCCCCTTTGATGCCCCCGGCAAGGATTGCCAGGTGCAGCGCGGACGCGCAGGAGTTCAGGCTCACCGCGTAGGGGACACCAAGGTATTGAGCGAACATCTTCTCGAATTCATGGTTCATCGGCCCGTGAGCCAGCCAGCCGGACTTGATGACCGCGGCCACGGCTTGGATCTCCGCGTCGTCCATGTCGGGGATACAGAGAGGAATGTTTCTTGGCACGGCTTCTTGCATGCTCCTTCGATGAGGGCCGAAACGAAGGGAGGAGTTTAGCACAACGCAGCGGATTTTGGATTTTAGATTTTGGATTTTGGATTGGCCACCGAGGCCACAGAGGACGCCAAGACTCTTCCCCTCTTCACCTCCTCACCTCTTCACCTGTTCACCTCTTCACCATCGGCTTTTTGTTTGCGGCTCCCCTTCCTCTGTGCTCTCTGTGGCAAGAAAGACCGTAGTGCATTATGCTGGCGGGAGATATGAGCGACGAAATCAATCTGCCGGGCGGCCTGCTCCCGCGGGAGCGGCATTACCAGGTGCAGTGCAAGAGCCGCTTGGAGCCCTTCTTCTTCATAGCCACGTTATCGCTGACGGTTTATTTCGTCTGGTGGCTGACCTGGCGCGTAGGAACAAGGCTGGTCTCACCGCCGGGAATCGAGGATATCTTCGCCGTTGTGGCCCTGCTCGCAATTGGGCGAACGTGGTGGGTCAACAGGATCGTGGTCTCCGCGTTGATGGAGTACTGCGACGCCGTGGCCTTGCTGGAGTGTGGCAGGATCGCGGAGGCGGAGTCCAAACTGGAGGCTCTCTGCCGGCGCGTTTCGCGGCGGTCTCCTTACCACGCGCTCTTTGTACTCTACCGTGGCCTGGCCTTCCTGCGCGCAGGCAAGCCGGATCGTGCGCTAACGCTGTTTGCCGCCGTTCTTGACGGCGGCTCGTTTGAGAAACCCAGGCACAGCTTCCATATCTATTATCCAGTGTTGCTGACGGCTATCGCGCTTGCGCATGCTGTAGATCGGA
>Ga0209777_10005493_pt1 | contig 14569 bp, 13 predicted proteins | sample FrelakmetHBP12HB_FD_187147 | JGI IMG/M metagenome (GOLD analysis project Ga0209777, IMG submission 187147) | Freshwater lake sediment microbial communities from the University of Notre Dame, USA, for methane emissions studies -HBP12 HB (SPAdes)... | ecosystem: Environmental > Aquatic >...
CGTGCATGTCCAACTTCCGTTATGCGGCTTCTCACAAACATCTGCCCCTCCTCCGAAAGAATAGACGGTATCATCAGATCCGACAACTAAACTAGGAACGTTGTTTAGGAGGCCAACATTAGGGTCAGAAATACCCTCGGCAGATGACCAACTACCTGATGAGGAACGATAGGCGATTTGTTGGGGGTTTCCCGTCCAAGCTATTATGGGTTGGAGCAATGAATCCACAGCAATAGATGTGTACTCGTTCCAACTTTTCTCGCTGTCCAAAGTAACCTGCTCGCTTGGATCCCAAACCCCTGAAATATTTCTGTATCTGTAAAAAACACTACCGCTACTTGTATTGAAACCATCCACGTAGGCAAGATGCAAACCGCCTAAAGAATCAATAGCTATTGATGGATCAAAAAGCCGATATCCAACAGCTACAGGGATAGGATCCAAGCATCCAAGGATCGGGGAAATGTTACAATACATAATGTAACTATCTTCGCCCACATCTTGATTGTAGATGGCATAGACAACATGAATGTTATTATCTTGATCCACTGCAATGGAATAACTCCCTGAAGAAGGGAGATTAACCGGAGTAGACCACAATCCCGATGTATTGTCTGAGTAGAAAACATCTCCATTATTATTCCAGATAACATGTGAATATCCTCCAGAATCAACTGCCACTTTTGGATTTGCACCTTGTCCGATCTGAAGGGGCGAAGACCATGTATTACTTGATGCTACATTTGCCACCGTATTAATATTAATGATAGGCGAACGACTTTGTTCGCTAGGAGCAGGTTCTAAAACTCCTGGCCGGCCATGCCAGGTGAAACCAGTCCCAAATCCGCCAATGACTAGCGTCAGGGTAAACAAGAAGCATGCCAGTCTCTTATTTTTATTGGAAAATGCTAGAACACTGAACATAAAACTCTCCCAGAAATTGAACGAACCTATAAAAATATTATAGGTCGGATTACTGGTGAGTCAATAAGCAATAAATATTTGGTTAATTAATCAGAGCTGAAAACCCCCTTCGGCTTTACGCAGAACTCGTAGATTCAATAGCCACCTCAGCCAGTCAGGGGCATTTCTTTTTCAGTCTTACTTCTCCCCGTCAGCTTTTTTCTCAAACAACGTACGCGCCGTGCGATATTCTGCTGACAGATCAAAACCGATATCCTTCCCAGGTGCGATTTGCTGAAATGCCACATATTCATAGCAAAGTAAATGTAACCCACTGAACTTCCCAGGCATACTTTGCAATGAATACTTTGGGGTAGGGGCATTAATATCCAGCCCGCGTGTCCCCAGGATGGCAATCTCAAAGCCGATCTTTTGCACCTGGTCAGCAGACATGCCGGCATATTTTTCCAATGCAGCCAGGCAGTACATGACCGCATCCATTCTTTCCACTCCTGGCGTTGTGGAACGAAAGGATCTATCCGCCAGTTTTGTACGCGCCTGGCGCGCCCGTTCGGCAATATCGCTGAATTCGTCGATCTCGATGGTTTTTAGAAAAGCACTGTCAGCTTCCTCGACTTTATCCGATGCTGCCAGCGCCTGACCATAGCCAAACCAGGACTGCTGGTCCTGCGGGTCGATTTCCCTGGCAAGGCGCAAATGTGCGGCCGCTTCCGAATACCGGTTCAGCAGCATCAGCCCGGCGCCCAGGTTGCGATGCGCCCACAGGTTTTCCGGAGCCTGCCTCACGGCAGTTTCCAGTTCGCTTATTCCTTCGTTTATCTTCCCATCCCGCAGCAGAGCAACGCCCAGTGCAACACGCCCATTGATATTATCGGGCTCGCTTGTGACCAGTTTCGTAAGCAGTTCAATGGCGCGTTCCAGGATGTTCTGGTCGCTGTAGGCCATGCCGAGGTTATACAGCAGGTCGGGATTTTCCGGCTCATCACGCAGAAAGAATTCCAGCAGGAGAATGCCATCCGCATAATTCCCCTTGGTCAGGATGGCCGCGATTTCCTGGAGGATCCCCGGTTGCTTATGATCGTCCTGCCATGTGACTTTGATCAGGCGCTCGCTGACAGAAAGTGACTGGATGACGCCACCCAGGAGCTGAAAGGCTGAGCGGATCCGTTCGGCAACCGCGTCATGGAAAGCAGAGCCTTCTTTTCCAAGCGCTTCCGGGAAAAAAGGCAGCGTCTTCTCATCCAATTCCAGGGTGAAGTTGTAAATGCGTTTCAATATCATAGAGCCTCATTACGGAGATTGGTAAGGCAGCCAGGAGTACCAGCCGCGCACTTTCAAATGATCGGCCCAGCGATCGATCAATTCATTGTCATGCACCGGATCATCAGGCACGGATTGATAAATATCCAGGAGTTGTTGACCATGCTCATCAAAACCAGCCAGGCGGAATGGGTTGACCACAACGGGCTTTTCCAAACGTTCCGCCCAGAAGAGGGCGTAGGCTGCATTGATGTATTGCGTGGGATTGTATATCTCTGCCGGCATCATTTCTCTAACGCGTGTAGACAGGCTTTCTTTTGCGATAGCCAGTTCCTTTTCCACGTTCAGCGCTTCCAGTTCAAGCAGTTCAGGATAATCCAGGGTTAGTTTCTCGCTGACGCGTAATCCGATCGGCACAGAGCGCAGGTGCGTGATCAGCCCGCCGAGAAGTTCCTGTTGAAAGGCTTCAAGTTGGGTTTTGTCCAGGCGGTATTTTTGTGCGATGCCACCTGGTGCTTTCAGGATGGTATCCAGAGCCCGGTCACCTTCTGCACTGCTTGCAATCAGATAGCGTTGGTCTGGGGGGCATTCATACATTCGCAAAGCCAGCGCACATTGCCAGCAGATCGTAAAATCCGGAGTTTCGTTCTTAGGACCCGGCCTGTAAGATAGAATGTGCGCAGGAATATTTCCCCTGGCTATCCGTATGGTTGCCAGGGTTGGAAGTGCCGGCTCTTCTATTACCTCTACAGGGTAGCCAGACTTTTCTTCGAGAGAAGATATTACTTTCCGAGTGACTTCACGAAGTTTCAAACTTACCTCCTGAAAATTTCTGAAGCACATAATGAGTCTATCATGCTAATCGTGCTCACGCAAAGGTTGGGTAATTAAAGCTTTCAGTTTGCGTCACACCGACTCCCCCCGTTCTCAAACCAATCTCGTAAATTCACCACCGCCGCAGTCACCAGGGGCCTAAGCAAAAAAGTTATCATTCATCGTGTCATACTTTATTTATCCCGCTTATTTTCTTCCGTGTTCTTTATGCACATCTTTATAATAGAGTTTCATTAGTTTTGATTGGCCCTCATCCAGCCATGGGCATTTCTTCTTGGAATACGCCTCCTGATTTGATAATCACACCCTCTGTTTCGTTTTTTAATCGTTTTTATTTAGCAAGACTTTTAGTGCGACCAATTCTTTCTGATTTAAGTTATTTAATATCTCTTCCAGAACCGACTTTTTTATTCTTAATAATGTGATTGGTGTACGGAAAGGATTTTGAGAAGATTTAGATAAGACATCAATATTAATTGTCACAGGAATCCACTTTACACCTATCCTATGCCAAAATTCTCCATGAAAATAATCTGATATTTCTGGTTTTTTATTTGCAGCTTGATAATCATAGGTGCAAATTACCCGACCTATTCCTCCAATTGTTTTCCTTTTAAGATAAGCAACGATCCAATCTCCAATAGCAATTGTTTTAATATGTTTGAGTTGAAAGTCATAGGGTGAATTCTCGTCCCAATTACCAGCGGCAATGCTATGCTTTATGCATATATTCCAAATATTAGTACCTTGAAAATCATCCGGTAATACAAACTTCCAGCTTTGCTCATTAGAAATTATATTTTCTTCGAGTATCATTTTGACTTATAAGAAAATCAAATTAATTAGATTACATAAAGAAAATCCATCCCGTCAGTGTCGGTCGGGGTATTAATGACATATTCCAACGTCGTCTCATGCCCCAATTATTACACATATTTCCCTTTCCTAGTTCAGTATTTTTCTTTTTAGTGGAGCTCTTTTTTCACTGTAAGAATTTCCATCCTATGAGCTCAGGCGTGTATAAATATGTATCATTATCGTTATATCTCCAACTTCCATCCTTTCGATCAACAATTCCACCAATGAGAAGTTTGCCTTTATCATTTTCGGCTTTAATATACGCTGCAAGACCCTCGGCACGGGTTTTGGCTGTTTGAGCGGTGAAACCCTCTTTAGTATCAAATAGGCCAACGCGCCCATCGGTAAATTTCACTATCCAATCTACATAAAATGGAGTTAATTCATGTTGGTCACTCAGATAAGGGACAGCAAAAGCAGTTGCATCTGAATCACCATTGCGGAAGAACCATTCGACATTTGCTAATGTATTATTGAGAAATTCGGCAAAATTTCTTTCGGGTTCTGATGAATTTTCAGCTTCAAAATAAGGTTGTAAAATGGATTTCCCAAAGGAACGCGCAGCAAACCGATGGTTGTAATTTCGTGAAGTTGGTACTTCCCAAGCTTCATTTATGAGTAATTCCTTTTCTTCTTTTTTAATGGACTCAGTATAAAGTTCTTTTGCCCTGTTTAGGGCATTAATAAAGAATATTTTGTTGTCCGAATTAAGTGTAATTATTTGAGCTCTCGTTGTGGCGCTAGTAAATTCCATTGGAAAACTGGCCTTGAAAAAGGTGTGAATAGCTTCCTTTACGCGTCCAACCGAGCGCATTTCAGGAAAAAACGGAGCAAGGTTTTCAAGTGCAAAGGCATCGAATAATTTTTGAATTTCCATTGCATTTTGCTTGCGTTGAATATGCATGGCTGCTTTGGCAAGATGTTCGGGATGTCTGTCCAAATCTTCAACCAAACCATCAGCCAGAAGGCCTATATTTATCTCGCTAACATTGATATCAATTTCCTCTTTCAAACCAAGTTCGGCAGCAGCAGTTAAGAAGTTTCGGATAAACTCTGGACTTAGACGAGTCTCTGCACGGATACGCTTGGAATGAACTGAACGAAGAGCAAGGTTGTGGTATCCTGGCTTGCGGCTGGTGTATTGAATCGTGAGATAGTTGCCGGCTAAATCCTCAATGATCGACAAATCATTTAGGTTGGTAAATACAAAGCCAGTGTTAAGGTCTTCATCCGTGTAATGCTTCAATTCGGGCATTCGAAGTATCCTTCCAAGTGTCTGGGTAGAAAAAGTGAAACTTTGCCAGTCGCGGAATAGAACAAGAATGGATGCTCGCGGGCAATCCCAACCTAACGCAATTGCTTGTTTAAAGATCATCACTTCTACTTCGCCATCGTTACGTGTAATGTTTTCAAGATTGGTTTTATCTTCAGAAAGGTAAATTGCTAATTTTCCGTTTTCAAGTGTGATGTTGTGGTTATCTTTTAGGATTTTTATGACTTCATCTTTGAAATCGGCCTCACCTTGCCTTCTATCAGGCAATTGAATAAGCATCAATGGATTGACATTTGAACCAGTTGCGTGAAAGGCATGGGTTAATAGTTCGCGCTTATCGATTGCCATATGCAGTACAAATTCATCGGTGCTTTCGGCAGCTTGACTATTAAAGTTTAATGTTTCAGCATTCTGCCGAGTGATGGTATTTCTAAATCCAGGGTTTATGGTAACCTGTTTCTTTATCATCCCTTCGGCAATGACACTTTCGCGCGGTACATTCACCATCTCATCAAATTGAGCAAGCGTCGGCGTTGCTGATACTTCAATAGCGACTTTGGGCGAAAACATAGCCACGAGTTCTCGGGATATTTCGGTTGTGGCGGCACGGTGGCTTTCATCAATAACTAAAATAATCACCCGCCCTTCATCGCGTGTGTTCTCGATTATCTTAGACAAATTCATTTCCCGCTCATTTTCACGGATGTAGATATTATCGGCTTTGTTGATACTTTCCCAATTGAGGAAAAGGATTTCATTCTCATTGATGGCGTGGCTTATCAGATCTTCAAAAGATACACAGCGCAAAACATTGGAATCAGAATAATATTTTTCCAATTTTTCTTTCGACTGAGTGTGCAATTGTTGCGGAGCCATCCAAATAAAAGCAAATGTACGCCCATCAGAACGATATTCCACCAATTCTCTTAGATATTCCGCCATCATCACGGTTTTGCCCGATCCGGTGGGAGCTTTGAATACTATCGTTTTATTTCCCTGTAATTCCAACAGTTCATTGGTAGTATCACGGAGCCTTCGGATAGCTTTTTCTTGATATTCACAGAGTGCAATCATTGGAATATTCTCCGGTAATTACGCAAAATAGCTTCAGGGATATCGCAAATAGTGATCCTGTCTTGCATATCCCTAAATTCGCTAGAAAAGTCGGCATCTTCCAGCGAAAAGATATAGACCGAAATTGGTCCTCCAATTTTCTTTAAATATTCCTTTAAATCAGGTATGGCTAATTGGTCAAATAAGATGGCAGTGTAATGGCTATGGTTCTCATAGATCTTCCACCAAAAGGTTTCAGTTATAAAATTAAACGTGGCTTCACGTAGGCACAGCATTTCCACCGAATGACGTGTGAGTATTTCTTTGTTTTCATCGCTTGGTTCGGCGGGCACTAAAGCTGTGTGGTAATATCTTAGGTTTCCGCCAAGTCCTTCAATCTTTGATCCTTTCGGATTTTTATATCCTTCAATAACCTTCTTAACTCGGGGGTAGCAAACTTCAACACATATATTATTTTCGTTGTTGGTAGCGAGAATGACGCTTCGGCTACCACCATCTTCCTTATTTAATTCCATTACAGCATGGGCTGTAGTTCCACTACCAGCAAAGAAATCTAGTATCACTGCGTCTTTACTAGCAAACCCGCAGATTCGTTTGACTAATTCCAAAGGTTTTGGATTGTCAAACACTTTTTTACCAAAAATTGATTTTAAGACGCTTGTGCTATTCGGAGAAAAATCGAACCAAACATCATTAAGCAAAGTTGTGTCGGTTGGGGGCACATAATGTTCGGGTTTGCCATTTACCGATAACCGTAAAAGATCTATCTCTTCACCAGCTTCAACAGACTTTACCATGAACCACGAATCTATTTCTTGTTGCGTCAGTTCTTCAGTTTTCTTTTCCAATTCGCTCAACATCAACTCATAGTTGTCCGCCGCTACAAGGCTTCGTTCTTTACTCCACCGCCATTGTCCAGTTTCGGGAGTAATTCCGAAAAGTTCATATCGCATTGTTGGACGATCTGTCCCACGCCAATGATTATTCCATCCACCTTGTTTTGGTTGATCCAATTCCTTTACCATTTTCGGAAATCTTTGAGCAGATGTTTTAGAATAGAACAGAATATACTCATATCCACTCGATAGTTTGTCTATCGTATCAAATTGTGCCTGAACGTTCTTTGCGCCTCTTTTAATAATAATTGTATTTTTATAGTTTTCTTCACCAAAGATATCATCCATTAATAACTTTAATTGAAATAACTCGTTATCATCTATTGAGACAAAAATAATTCCACTGTCTTTTAACAAATTCTTAGCTAAAGAAAGTCGCTTATACATAAAAGATAGCCATTTGCTATGCCGAAACGCATCTTCTCTATCAACGTATCTATCGTTATATCTAAAATCATTACTATCGCGTAATCCTCGATTGTAAGGTGGATCGATATAAATAACATCTACTTTCTTCTCATGGGTGTAATTTAAGACTGAGAGGGCATGATAATTGTCACCCTCGATCAAAACATGAGTGGGTTTTTCCGGGTCAGAAATTATCACATTCTCGGAGACCTCACTTAAGACTGGCAAGTAATTCTGAGATATTTTTTCAAGTTCTTCTCGTGAGCGTTCTATATCCCAAACCAGACCGTATTTTTTTCGTTTTTCTAATTTCTTAATATGCAGGATGAGTGCTTCCCTATCCCAACCTTCAAATCGAGGTAAATTATCCATAATTACCTTTTCCCTCTCATGTTTAATTTTCTAAACCAGGCGGAATATTGTTCACGGGTCATTTTCTTTTCAATTGCCTTTACTGGAATGGAATCATTAGGATCTACTTTTTGTACCTTTAAAACAAGTATTTCATTTTCATATTGGGTACCTTTTTTTGAGTAATTTACGAGATATAGTATTGCCTTTAAATCATTTGCGATTTGCCAAAGCGAAATAAATTTGTTGGCGTCTTTGAAAAAATATTTATTTGGATGGCTTGTAAAGGGGGTAATACCATTCAAAAACTGAGATTCATCGCATAATAAATATTCAATTATAACGTAGCAATTATTCAGATTGTCCCATTGGACTCGGTCAAAGTTTATCCCATAAGTTGGATCGCCTTTTAGCATTTCGATTACAAAATCCGTTCCACTCTCGTCACCATGAATAAGAGGTTTGCTACTTGATGTTTGAGGCATCTACTATCTCCATCTATGATATTTTTCGACCTTGTCATTATATACATAGTATAACCTCTCCCAACTTTACATCTGATATAATTCTTTCTGTCCTTTGTACCTACTTTGCCCAGATGCGGTTCCGGTTTCCTACCCAGTTTCCGGAGTAGGCTACAGGGGACACTTTTAATAAACTATGCTCCGCTTCTTTGGACATATTTACAACTTCTTCTGCCTTATTTACGCTGAGATCATAAACGCCTTATTGTGGACCTAAACCAACGTAATTTTCCCCTTATTCTCTGCCAGTTCTGTGGCGGCTCCCATAACAAAAAGTAGTGCCCAAAGACTAAGGAAATGGGTTTTTGTAGAAGAACTTACGGACAAGGCCACAGGCCAACAAAGGAGTTCAGTATTAAAATAATATTACTCGCAAATATCTTAATTTCCCCGTTATTCAATTCAGGAGGATACTATGCCCCGGAAAACACAAGGCGTTTACAATCTAGTCAACGAAGTTCTCAAAACGATCCGAGTGCCACACAGCAAAGATATTAACGAGGTTCTAAACACAATCCGTGTGCCCTACAACGAGGATATCATCGAAGATGTCTGCATCGCGATTGAAAATCACTCAAATTGGCGAAAAGAATATGATGATCTTGTTCTTGAATTGAGCCCCGATGTTGTCAAGAACTGGATCGGCAAATATACGAGGCAGATCACCGGACTCAAGGTTGTCCGGCAAGTTAAAGCAACACGCACCACAATTATCGGTTCTTATACAAAATTGCGTGCCTAACAAAGAGCGCTTTTCTGCCGAGGCTTCACATCCGTCGTTTCTTTGGCCGTATTCACTTCTTTTTCCTCCACCTCTACCACGAGATTTGTGCACGCTTTACCCCGTCCATTGATGAGCGCAGTCTTCCCCCTATTCCCTGCCAGTTCTGCGGCGGCTCCCACAGCGAAAAGTATTGCCCGAAGGCGAAAGAGATGGGGTTTTAGTTTGACGGATATTTGACATCTCTGTATTCTCCTTTTAACAATTCTCACACTCTTACGTATTAGCAAATTCTGAGCGATAATATTGTCTATCGACGGGTTACGATAAATACAGTTATCATAAATATGAACTATAAGCAACCCAGTTGACGAGATATTGAGTACCATTCCAAAAAATAAAGGGCGATATGACTATAGAACAAACAATTGGCATACTAGGACAAATTGCCACATGGGTTACGGTTCTAGTTGTATTTCTCACTTTGAGAGAGATGGAGAAACAAAGAAAAGCCTCTCAAAAGCCAGAATTAACTATTCCCAATGCAAATATTTTTGGTTACCCTGAAGTAAATAATCATCTTTATATTGCTTTGCACTTTACTAATAAAGAAGTCAAAGAGGACAGAACCGGAAGATTTGAACCACCAAGCGTTACTATTTATAATATTGGTGCAGGTGCTGCTAAAGAGATCAATTTATCCTGGTATTTTGATATCCAAAATACCGTGGAATTCATCCAAGATTTTTGTTTCCGTAATTCCATACCTGTGGTTATAAGAATTCAAGATACTATTCTTGCAATTGGGATTGAAGGGGGCTTTGATGGATATAAGCTGGATTCAAGTTTTGAATATACTTATCTAATGCCAGCTTCAATTACATCCCAAGGACTTAATTCTGAAATACCTCCTTATTTATTAAAATTGATATCATTTCTTATTTTTATTGCCATGCAAGAACGTGGCTTTGAATTCGGCGATTTTGAAATCCCTTCTTTATCCTGTAAATTAAGTTATGTAGATATAGGTGGTGTTAGATATACAAAGAAGTTTGATATAACTTTTATTCCAACTTTGTTGAGTTTATCTGCAAAAGAAAAAGGATTACCCTTTCCTAAGTCAATATTTCAAGGAAGCCTTGAATTCAAAGAGATTAAGGATAAAAGAGTACGCCTCTAGGAATTGAACCTTGAACCACTAGGTTCAAAGTTCTAAACTTCAGCGAGGAGCTTTTATTGTCTTGATGCGCACTTTTAATATGTGCGCATCTTTTTTATCTTAGCATTATAATAAATGTGTTGCTCCAGCCTGGCGTTGAATGAGTGAGAGTAATTTGAGAATTCAACCAAAAAAACTTTTAGCTAATTCTGTTGAAGTAATTGCGGCTATGGTGGAAGAAGAAAAAGCCTTACTTGAAATAATGAATAATCGAAGGAATAGAAAATTGGTAACCTTGCTATGGCCTAATCCCTTAAAGGAGGAGACTAATGGATCCACTTCAAATTCTAGCGCAGGTTAATGCATTTTACTCAAATGCCTTTTCTCACCTTCAATGGATAACAATAGCAATCCTTGGGTTTGGCGGCGTTTTTCTACCAGTCCTTCTTCAATATTTACAATTCCGTTCTTTTCAACAAGAAAGAGATTATCTCAAGAAACAAATTAAGAACGAGATTCAAATTGAACTTGATAGCGCAATTAAGGAATTATTTCAAACAGAAAGGGACAATTTCCAAAAACAAATCGAAGAACAGTTTAAGAAAATAAAAACTCAGCAAGAGGAACAGACCTTAGCAATAAAAGGTATTGCATTTTTCTTACAAGGTAATTTCGAATTTGATAAAAAATTATATTCTATTGCCGCAAATGATTTTGCAATAGCATCAGAAATTCTTTTAAGAGGAAAAGATGAGTTGAATTGTCGAAGGACTTTAGACCTACTTATTTCCGAATGCTTTCCTGAACTCAAAAAAGAAGATTTCGAGGATTTCCCCGACCTTGATACAAGCATAGACAAATTACTTGATACGCTTAAGTTATTTGATGAAAATGGCAGGTACAATGACTATATTAGAAGTATCTTTATAAAAAGGAAAAAAATTAGAGGGGACAAAGAATTAGTAGAACCTACAAAAACAGAAAATCAATAACCGCTAGCTTAGGATAACTACGGATATATTAAGCAAGGAGAAAATAAAATATGATACAGTCCCCATTCTATGATTACGTAAGTTGGTTTTTATTAATCCTTGGAATTACTGTAATTGGATATATTCTTTTCTTTGGTGGAAGAAAAGTTTCTCAAGGCGTTTTTTTGGCTCTTGGGAGTCTAGCCTTAGGTATTCTTATGGTTGTATACAAATTAATCACGAAATAAGAGGATCCCCGTTTATCTAAGGAGAATAAGATATGTTAACTTTCTATAGCCGGAACGGAAAAGCAATCGCTTACCTGGACGATGATGAAGAATCAATCTTCCTAATCAATGGTCATGCTGTAGCCTGGCGTAATGATAATAATATCTATTCTTATAATGGAAAATATCTGGGCTGGATAGAAAATGGTTGGATATATGATCGATCAGGGAGATGTGCATTCTTCACTGATAATGCAACGGGAGGACCTGCAAAACCAGCAAGATCAGCTACTCCAGCTAGGGGCGCAAGAAGCGCACGACCAGCAAGAGGAGCTAGAGAAGCAAAACCAGCCAGACCTGCTAGGTCTTTATCATGGTCAGAATATAGTGATGAAGCGTATTTTTCTAGTTGAATATAATAAAACACCAATAAGATTGTACTTCTACAGGAATTGAACCTTGAACCGCTCAGTTTGAGGTTCTAATCCTTGGCGAGGAGCTTTCGACTTAATATAATTGCCTTTAGCTTTTATACTACAGGCAATTATTATTACCAATTTTGATATATTTATCTTATGAACTGTGAGCTTCTTATTTTAATAAGGAGAAGCACTAATGTTAAGGAACTTTACCAACCGCCCGAAAAATCCTAATATTAGAATTTGGAGATATATGGATCTACCCAAATATATTTCTCTCTTGGCAACAAGAAGTTTATATTTCTCAAGGTCAGATCTATTAGGTGACCACTTTGAAGGCTCTTTTCCTCCACTGAACGCGAAGGATAGAACAACATATTATAGAAATCTCTTCCGTGGGCAAGACTGGACTAAATACAATAATGTAATTGAGAAATTCTCATTAGGCCAGACATATATTCATAAATTGGTGTTGCCGCGAGTTTATATAAATTGCTGGCATTCCAATAGTATTGAATCCCATGCAATGTGGGAACTTTATTCACAAAGAGAAAAGGGGATTGCTATTAGATCAACTTATAGGCGACTTAGAGGATGTCTTCCAATGGATATCAATATCGGACTTGTCAAATATATTAATTATTCCAAAACTTCAAGAAGCAAAATTCCCGAAGATATTCCCATCGCCCCCTTTTTTTATAAGAGAAAGTCATATGAACACGAAAAGGAATTAAGAGCAATATACTTTAATGATTTAAACACAGATGAAATGAAAGGCTTAAATTTAATAGTACCTCTTCCCGATGATTACTTCGAAAAGCAAAAGAAGGGTTATTCTTTTCCAGTAGATTTAGATAATCTAATCGAAAATATTTATATCCACCCATTTGTTGAACCTTGGCTCTTAGAAGCTATTACTGACCTTACAATAAAATATGGGTTATCAAGTAAACTTATCCGTCGATCAACTCTCGAAAGAACGCCTCTTTATTAGATTAAACATCCTATCAACTCTATATATTTACTTCTTACTTATCTTCCTCGGAAGGTGTCAGATGGGTGTGAAGTGCCTGGGTAATGGCAACCGGTATCATGAAGCCGACTTGCTTGGCGTCAGCGGTCACATCTATTAGTGCTCCGTCTTCGAGCGCTTGAGCACGAGAGTAGCCGTAGATTACTGGACCCGAATCGAATACATCATCTTCTGCCAAGCCGACCTCCTATTTCAGATGTCTGAAACTTACGACCTACTGTCTAATGACAGTAGGTCGTTTTATAAAAAGCATTAGGTCGGTGTTATTCAAATTCCTCTGAAAGTCTGCCATGCATTACTTGCCCATTTTCCGTGTATCCCTGTGTGATTATGGGGATCACGAGTTGCTTGCCGGAATGGAAGCGGGTCCAGATCTTCAGGGCATCCACTTTGGTAAAGCCAGTACCGATTGAGCCAATCGGCTTGCCGTTCATGTCGGAGACTTCGATGGCGCCGAAAGGACGATCCTGCGCAGTTGTGGGAGTAAGGCCAGTAACGATGGCATTCAGCTCGACCAGGTACTTGGTGCGGACGATCTTGTCTTCGGTGTTCTTGCCGGCGCGATAGAGCATACCGGATTGGAACCAGACTTCACCCTCACGGCCTTCGGCCAACTGCCTTTCGCTCAAGGCCTTTTTCTCTTCGCAGGTACGGGCGGTAATGGCCTGCTCGAAGATCGGGGAAAGTCTCTGCAGATCCCTTGCCAAATTTTCGCCATAGAGAATGCGGATTTCGTAGGACTGGTCACGTAAATCCTGACCGCGCAAGCAGATGGCGTAAAAGATCATGTAGCGCGTCTCGACCTGGATGTCGCCGTGGCCTGCTTCGATATTCACGCCGGCAGCCTGTGCACCCGTGCGATGTTCCTTGCCCAGGTAATCCAGGAAGTACAACTCGCCTTCGACAACGAACGAGCCGGTGAGACGGGCCACTTCCTTCAGGACATTATCCATCTCGGCATTTGGGCAGGCGCGTAATTTCAGGGAACGCGATTGATAGTAGACCTTGTTCGCAGTTGCGAACACGACCACCTTGTTGCCGTCCCGCTTGGGCTGGCCCCAGTAGTAGGGATTATTGATGTATCTTTCGCGCGAAAATCGTCCATCGCTGGGCTGCATGGTAGCAAACTTGCCAGGCTGCAAGCTAGGTGGGAAGTTCTCGTCATGGATACTTTCAGGCATCTGAAACTTCTGGGAAGCTGACACAGTTGTCTTGCCGGATTGTCCGGCTGCGCTGTTGCCCGTCTCCAGTTCGTAGGCTTTCTTCCAGAAGCCCTGCGCCACCTGCGGGAAGCCGCAAATCTCGGCCTGGATCGCCATCAGGATGCACTTGGGCGCGGCGATGCCCTTGCCATACAGGTTGAGGTATTGCTGGGCGCCGGCTTCGCCCATCTTCTCAAGCCCCTGGGCAACGATGCGGTTCTGCCAGCGTTCGGCGATTTCCGCATTGGGTTTCTTGTTTTGTTTGGATACGATATAAGATTGTAAATCCATGGTTTCCTCTTCTTCGTCGTGGTTATTAGGACAGAGCCATTCATTGCTGAATGGCTCCCGTTCCATTATCCCGTCGCAGACGGGGCAACGCACTTCTTCTGCGTAGGGATCACTGGGTGGATCGTAGATCGACATAGTTTCCGA
>Ga0209777_10005494_pt1 | contig 14569 bp, 5 predicted proteins | sample FrelakmetHBP12HB_FD_187147 | JGI IMG/M metagenome (GOLD analysis project Ga0209777, IMG submission 187147) | Freshwater lake sediment microbial communities from the University of Notre Dame, USA, for methane emissions studies -HBP12 HB (SPAdes)... | ecosystem: Environmental > Aquatic >...
TTCGCAAAATATTCTATATTAAACCCTTCATGATTAACGTGATTTGTATACATTATTATATTATATATTAATCATTTTATGTTTATATTGTTTATTTCAATTGGATAATTATGTTGATATTTTTAAAATCCCCCCCGCTACTCAATTGTATTGAACTATCAATTATTGTATAATATACAATTTACTTTAGAAAAACAATTTGTATATTTTATTACTTTTTTAATCTTCAAAATGTATATAGGCGAAACAATTTAATGAGTCAATCACAAAATATAAAATCAGAAATACTAGAAACCGATACATCTAATAATACCATAGACCCTAGTAAACGTACTCATAATATATCAACAACTACGAGTCCTACTGAGTTTAAACGTTCTCCATATATTCCTTTTTGGTCTGAAAATCCGAATGTTCTATTTCAACAAAAATATATTTTCGAATTTTTTCCAATCGATTCAATGACGTATGAACAAAAATTAAATTCAGTTACGAGAACTGTTATATTATTAACTATTATTGGATTTATGTTATCTAGAAGTATTCGGTTATTATGTATTAGTGCTATTACTATCGGTTCTATTTTTTTACTCTATTATTATCATCAAAAAGAACGTGATAAATCATTTTCTAAAAAACTAGGTCAGGAAATTAAAGAAAATTTCGAAGGTCCTGCTATGCAGTATTTGAAAAATAATAACTTACCTATTCCTACTGATTTATTTACACAACCTCAATCTGATAATCCTTTTGGTAATGTACTTATGACTGACTATGATTATAATCCAAATAAAAAACCCGCACCACCATCATTTAATCAAAATATAAGTACTGATATTTTAAAACAAGCCAAACAATTAGTAAGTGACCAAAATCCCGACCAGCCAGATATTTCTGATAAATTATTCCAAGATTTAGGAGATAATTTAGTATTTGAACAATCCATGCGACAGTTCAATTCAAATCCAAGTACAACTATACCAAATGACCAGGGTGCTTTTGCTGAATTTTGTTATGGTAGTATGGTTTCTTGTAAGGAAGGAAATGCTTTTGCTTGCGCACGTAATTTATCTCGATATACTAATTAAGAGTTTTATTGGTTTTATAGAGTATTATGTTTATTATTATTGATAAATATATGTCATATTTATCAATATCATATTTATCATAGTTTTCGAAATTTCATTCTCTCACTATAATATAAAATAAATATAGTAATTTATAACATGGCTTCCTTAAGTTCATATACATTTAATAATATGGGTCGTATTGGTTCAGATGTAACTGACCAAACACAAAAAAATATTTATAATACTCGTTTCGCAAATCATACTTTATCCAACTATTTTAGTCAAAATGTATCGGATGGTTATGTTAAATTTGCGATGAATCAACCAACTATGATGGTCGGCGGTACTGTACTAGGTAGTGGATTAAATGGTTCGGTGGTGGATGCTGAGAGTGGATTATTCACAGTCAATGTCGGTCAAGAACGTCCTATTCAAAAACTAGTTTTGGCGGAACGTCCTTTTTTGACTGTTCCTTATTTAGGTAGAGGTAGTTGTGACCCTACATTGGAATCTCAACTCCAACAGGGTGAACTTGTAAGTGATAAGAAAAGTGTATCGACGATTATGGATAAATCATTCTCAGATTATGCGCTGTATCCAACTACCGATAAAATGTCAGAGCGTGTTCAAAATCCGGCATATAATGTAGAAGAATCCGCATTGAACGGATGGGTTCGTGGCGGAATGAGCACTCGTGAAATGTCGAATGATGATAGTTATAAAAAGAATAATCGCCCTAATCAATCATTTTAGGATAATGGGTAATTTATCATAATATCTGACTTTATTGATACAGATATTATGTCATTATATGTTCAGCATAAATAATCCTTATAATGTAAGGTGGTTTTGGAATTTAGTCTCGGTGTACCAAATCCAGATAAGGTACGGTTGTACGGGATTTTAGTATGGTGAAGTATACTTCATTTTATTTAGAGACGATTCATGGTCTCTAAATAAAACCTGTCTTACCGGAAATTTCGTAGAATTTTCTTCGGTACGAAGAAGGTTAATACGATAATGAGTTATAATAATAATAAAATCATATTATAATATGATTATAAAACATAATGAGTACGCCTAGTCCGTTTTGTTATTATGATTTTGCTAGTGGAAATGTAAATGGAACAACTGTAACAAATATAGGTACTAGTACAGGTTTTACAGGCACTCTTGCCAGCAGTGGTTTATGTAGGCCGAGTGATTATAGATATACCAATCAACAATTAATATTAAATGCACAAGCAAACCAATATATGACAATTCCTAGTTTTCTCAATACTACTGCTAATGGAATGACTATTTCTTTTTGGTTTCGAAATAATGGTACAGTGTCTGGATATGGTAGATTAATTGATTTTTATAATACCTCCACCACTGATAATATAATATTGCATTTTTCGGCAATTACTTCGGCTGCTACTCAAATTGGATTATATGTTGTTATGTGTCCTGGTTTTAAATATTATTATATACCTGGTAATTATTCAGATAATGTATGGAGACATATAGCTTGGATACTTCCTCCTGGCACTTCGACTACAGATGGGTCTGTCTCTGGCAGTCATACTGTTTATATTAATGGCTATCCTGCAACCACTTTTACTGGAATTGCTCCAATTGTTACTACTCGAACAACTAATTATATAGGTAAATCTGCATATGCAGCAGATGCGTCATTCAATGGCGCATTTGCTGAATTTCAAATGTATAATTCGCAGCTTACCTCAGCAAATGTGAATACATTATATAAAAGCAAATCTAGTATTTTCGCAAATTATAATGATGGTTCCAATAATCAAATGCGAGCAACTGCATTATCGACTAATTTAATATGTAGGTATACATTTAATTCTGAAGATGTTACCATTAATGATTACTTTTATGATTCATTTAGTTATAATGGAACCGCTACGTCTGCATATAAATTGGTAGGTACTAACAATTATAGTTCTATAAATACTGATGTTTCTTCAAATACGTTTGCGAATATAAATTCTGCTGCATATGTAACTGGTAATGGCGCATTAGTGTTAGAAGGGTCGAATTATGGTAAATATGTAACTATAAATCCTATTACATTTACTAGTAAAGGAACAACATTTTCTTGTTGGTTTCGGTCAAATGGTAATATTAGTTGGGCTAGAATATTTGATTTTGGTAATGGTTCTAATAATAATAATGTTTTTATGTCTGTTAGTAGTGGGTCTAGCATTAATAGTCTTAATTGTTTATGTATTGCTATATTTAATGGGTCGAATTATGTTACTAGTGAATACTCAATTGGAATTAATGTAAATGATAATGTATGGCGACATGTCACCTGGACAATATCAACCAATCTTATTAATAAGATTTATATTAATGGTCAACTTATAAATAAGTTAACGCTTGCATATTACCCATCCGCTTCACCATTAACATTGAATTATATAGGTAAATCAAATACATCAGGTGACCCCGCATTTTGTGGGGCGATTGATGATTTTCGTATATATAATGCGGAATTAACGTCTGACCAAGTTGCACAAATCGCAATTATTAATCCATTATATTTTTGGTATACATTTGAATCTAATACTGTAAATGGCACGTCATTGGCAAATATGGCTACTGGCACTGCGTCGTATGATGCGTTATTATCGACTACTGGACTTATTGTAACGAATGATTCTAAAACTGGAAGTGCTAGTTTATTATTAAATAATAATATACAATTTTATCCACCTGGCCCAATGACGGGTAGTTCAACCACTTTAACTGGGTATAGTTATGGTTCGGGAACATATGCTGTGAGTGCGTCTTCAGTAACTGCAGGTAGTGAAGCATATAAAGCGTTTACCAACATAGATGTGAAAATTAGTAGTCCTCCTTATATATATATTGGTGAATCACAATATATTATTTCTGTTTGGACAGACAAAGGAAGTGAATGGAATTCTACCGGTTACAAAGGCAGTGATAACACTACGATGTCAGGCACAACTTATAATGGTTGTTGGATACAATTAACATTGCCAACCGCTATTATATTAACATCTTACTCAATTACTTGTAACCCTACAGACCCATTTCCTAGATGTCCTAGCGCTTTTACAGTTGGTGGTTCAAACGATGGGTCTACCTGGACAACATTGGATTCGCCTTATAATTTAATTTGGCCAACGAACACAACGAACACAAAGTATTTTACATCTTTTAGTGTTTCATCACCAAATCCTGTCGCGTATTTATATTTTCGTATAATATTTACATCATTAGTTAACCCGGTAAACGGATATTTAACAATATATAATATATCGTTTAACAATACTCAATCATCACAATATGTAACATTACCTAGTTTCTGGCCAGGAAATAATGGACTGACTTTTGCGTGTTGGTTTAAAGCAAATTGCAGTTCTTATTGTAGAATATTAGATTTTGGGGTTGGATATAATATGAATAACAGCATTATTATTTATATAGATGCATCAACCGGTAAATTAACAATAAATACAAATTTCCCGAATAGTACAAATACACGAAGTGGTTGGGCAATGAACAGTACTTGTATAGTTAATGATAATACTTGGCGACATATGGTATTAACAATAAATACAAATGGTATTTATAATTTATATTTAAATGGTCAACTAAATGCTACTATGGCATTGATATATCCAAATAATGTTCAATATACAAATTGTTATTTGGGTAAGTCGAATGATAGTGTTACTGGATTTAATGGCGGGATTGATGATTTCCGTATGTATAAATCGACATTTACAGACGCACAAGTATTATCATTATATACAGGTTCGACATTGGCTATGCATTATACATTTGACCAAAATACCGTGCAAGGTAGTTCAGTTGGTTGTTTAATAAATCAGTCTGCCCAATTATCTACCAATATTGTTACACCGAACAGTACAAATGCTACTTCAAATAGTTGGACGAATAATGGTATTAATTGGACATCCAGTGCGTCTAGTAATTCTACCGGCAATGACAGTTTTTATGCGTTTAATAATACTATAAACATGGTTAGTAGTAGCTGTTGGAGTACATCTACTGCTAGTTATACTGCTGGTGCAGCCGGGACTACATACCCCACATCCAGCATATATGGCGAATGGATACAAATTCAATCTAATGTGCCGGTTCAAATGTTATCATATTCGTTAACTGGAATGCCACAAAATCAACACAAAATGCCAGGAACATATTATATATTCGGTTCAAATGATGGTATAACCTGGTACAATATTCATTATGCTACACGTTCTGGTTCTAATACGAACTATACACCCATCTTATCTAGTGGAGTACCGGATTGTTCATTCGGAACTCAACAAATCGCATCTACATCTACTTTAATTATATCGACATTATCATCAACTACAAATACACAAAAAATCAGGAATGATATAATAGGAGGTACCAATAATAATAATGGTGACATTAATAGTTTTTCAACTTTTACTACAACTATGACTGGATATTCCGGAGCGGCCAATACATATACCTATTTTAGAATGGTAGTTAATGCGATATCTAATAACAGAGCTGGAATTTCATCTTGTAACCTTTCACAATGGAATATAACATTTAATGCACCGACAATAACTATGCCAATTTACGCAGGAATAATTAGTCCAAATACACAAACTTGTATAAATAACACATGCGTTTGGCAAAACTATGGTATTAATTGGACAGCAACCGCATCAGCGTGTCCATATTATTATTCAGGGCAAAATGGGCAATACCCAGCAAGTTATATGTGTTATTATGCGTTTGATAATTCATTTCCAGCAGACCCATCAGCATGTTGGGTTAGTTCACAAAATTTACTATATGGTTCAAATGGAGCAGCAAATTCGTCAGCCGATAGTTTTACTTATGCTAATGCTAGTGGTTCAGTTAAAGGTGAATGGTTACAAATTCAATCTAATGTGCCTATTCAAATGTTAAATTACTCAATTGTTCAACGATATAATTTTGCACTAACTATGCCGAGTGCGTATTCTATATTAGGGTCAAATGATGGTTCCTCGTGGAATATTATTCATTCCGCATCGTGTAACGTGACGGCCAATACAAATCCAAGTTATTCAACAGCCATATATAGTATATCTAATATACCGGGTTCATACACAGATTATAATAATGGATTTACTACAAATATGATTGGGTATGCTGCCGCATCAAGCTATTATACTTATTTCAAACTAGTAATTACGAATTTAAATACCAATGCTACATCGGGAAAAGACTGCGGAATATCTGAATGGACAATACAAGCACAAACCGGTATTCTTTCTACGACAAATTTACAAAAAGGTTCTTCTTCTTTATATCTTCAATCCGCATATTATCAATTTGTCGATTTACCAAACTATCAATTTGGAAATAATGGAATAACAATCGCACTATGGTTTAATATTCCAAGTAATCAACCCAATGCTTCTCTATTATTCGAGTTCGGCAATGCGTCTTCTATAAGTCCAAACACAGTAATTAATAATAATGTTGTATTGTATTTTTATAATAATAACTTATATTTTGGTGTATGGAATGGTAATATGGGTGCTATACAAACTAGTTCAACCGTTGGTTCAACAACTGGTCTAGATGCCTCTATTATTACTGGAGTTACTACGGCTACATGGTATCATATTGCAATAACAATTGCTATAAATGGAACATGGCAATTTTTCGTAAATGGTCAACTAACTAATACTATTTCCGGTGTATACCCTTTTGATTTATTAAGACAGAATAATTATTTGGGTAAATCATCAAATTATGCCTACCCATATTATAATGGATATATTGATGATTTTCGCGTTTATCAATCAGTTATATCACCAAATAATATTTATAATATTTATTCAAATAAATCTTCAGTAAGTAAAGCCCAATTGACTAATTATCAAAATAATGGTAATGATTTATCAACTTTATATAAACAAACGTATTCATATCAACCAGGAACAATTATTACTATCGGTGGAAATGGAACGTCTGGATATTCAGGGGATAATGGATTGGCAATATACGCACAATTAAATGGGAGTTATCATGTTGCGTTAGATAAACAAAACAATGTTTTTATATCAGATACCGGAAATAATTGTATAAGACGAATTGATGCCGTAACTAATATAATAACTACTATATGTGGTACAGGTATTGCGGATTTAAGTGGTGATACGGGTGCGGCATCATCGTCTGTTATTAATACCCCTATGTGTATAGCATTTGATAGTAATGGACATTTGTATATTGCGGACTTTGGCAACAATCGCATAAGAAAAATTACAGCGAATGCTGGTATTATAACAGGAAGTTGTATTATAAATACTATATGCGGTAATGGTACTGCGTCGTCAACTGGTGATGGCGCGTCAGCATCATCCGCAACTATTAATGGTCCAACCGCATTAGCGATTGATATAAACAATAATATATATATTGGAGAAGATGTTGGTAGCAGAATAAGAAAAATTATAGCGAATGCTGGTAGTATAACAGGAAGTTGTATTATATCTACAATTATTGGCACTGGCACTAATAATTCAAATACACAAACTGGGTATTCCGGTATATCTACACAAGTTAACAGACCATTAGGTATGACAACGGATTCTACTGGTAATTTATATTATTCGGATTTAGGAAGTGATACTGTTCGATTTTATAACGCGACAACACAAATTGTTACTATTATAGCGGGCAGTTATTCAACCAGTAATGGTTCTACTACTACCACAGGAGATGGTGGACTTGCTATATACGCTACATTACGTGGTCCAACTGGTTTGGTACTTGATGCCTTCAATAATTTATATATATTTCAAAATTATAATTTTTCTATTCGTATGGTATCAGCAACTACCGGCATAATTACTACAATCGCTGGAAACTCAACTACTCCTGGTTATTCTGGTGATGGTGGATTAGCAATAAATGCGCTATTGTCTAATCAAGGGCCAATCGGTGGGGCATTAGACAGTTCTGGTAATATTTTATTTGTAGATAGAAGCAATAATGTTATTCGTAAAATAATACGTAATTCCCCCACAAATGTAACTAGTACTGGCTTTAATATTAATGGTATCAATATGAATAATTATACATTTTCACCAAAACAAACTACGATTCCAATTGGACAAAACGCAATTGTCCCATTTACTACGAATGGTAGTTCCATTACAAATATAGAGCCTACAATACAACAAATTATTCCTATTCCTGGACAAACATTTACATCTAATACGTTAAATGTAAGCGGATATATCTATAATGCAAATGCTTCAAGTGCTTATAATTCTACCAATAACACAGCATTTAATGCGTTTAATGGAAATAATGTCACTTATTGGCGTGATAGTACAGGTTTGTATGATAGTAGTGCCGGATTTTATAAAGGAATTACGACATATACTAATTTTACTAATTTATTAGGAACTACAAATACAACGCCAATTACAAGTTTTACGTTAAGTATGCCGGCTCCAGTAAATAATACATATAATTTATTTTATAATAGTAATTTCGCAATATCAAAAGATAATACAAGAATGGTATTTATAGCAGTAAGTAGTACGGTATTACCAGCATCTGGTACGCCATATAATACGACAAATTCTATTACTAATGCGTATTATTCAACATATAATGGCACCATTTGGGCACCCCCTACAATTTTAACCAATTACCTCACATACACAGGTGCAGAACAAGGCGCGTGTTCAATTGCTATGTCAGCAGATGGAACAAGAATAGTATTTGCTAACACTTCAAATGCTGGCCTTTCAACCTCATTATATTATACAAATTGGCCGGTCGGAAACACTCCAACAACATCATTTACCTCAATTGCTAGTGCTGGTGTTATTTTGCCAACACAAGTAACTATGTCAGCTGATGGAAATATGTTGGTTGTCGGAATGTATTCAAATTCTAATCCGGGCGTTTGTTATTTTAAATGGTCTGTATCAAATGCTAAATATATATTCGTTTCATCCACGTTAGAATCGGACATATTGGCCATAACGGGCATTTGTGTTTCTAGTAATGGTTCAAGATTAGCATATTGTGCGGATTGTAATAGCACTTCTACTGGAGAGACCGGCCTGGTATATTATATTACATGGAATAACAATGTAAGCAATTATACAAATAGTAGTCGTATTGATTCAGTAGTGAGAGGTTATAGAACAGTTTCATTTAGTAGTGATGGTAATATATTATTCGCATCGATATATGGACCATATCCACAAAGTGGTACTGCTGTCAATGTAAATACGTCTTCTATATATATATCTTATTATAATGAAACAACTAGTTGGTTTAATCCGTTTGTTCAATATGTAGATAATACAGTTGCGCCAAATTTATGGGGTGGAAACATATCAGGCAATGTTAGTCGCGTTTCGATATTTGCGTCGTATGATGGGTTAACATTATACGCAAACTCACCTGTAATGACATATAGTGCTTCAACAACTACAATAACAATATACAAATTAAGTTTAACCACTATTTATGGAGAATGGTTACAAATACAATTACCTAATCCATTACAACTAACAAACTATAGTTTCATGACACCTACTCAATATTCAAATTCTGTGACAGCATATAATGAACCATCTATGTGGTATGTAGTTGGGTCAAATGATGGTTCTAATTGGAATTATGTAGATTATGGCGCATCTACAAACGCACTAATATCAACATCTATGAGCACGCTGAATGTATCACAAATAGCAACAACTTCTAACGTACTATCATATAGTACATTAGGTTCTACATTAAGACAATATACTACATCGACTACAACCGCATATAGTTATTATAGATTGGTTATAAATGCGATTAGTCCTAATTTTGGATATAATTACGCAAAAATATGTCAATGGAATTTAAATGGAATTTATCAAAATTCGATTGTTCCTGTTATATCAAATTATGGAAATATTGAACAATTAGTACCAGTGCCCGGACAATCTATGACAAGTAATACACTTAATTATAATGGTAAAAGTTATACTGCTACAGCATCATCTTATAATACTAATGAATTTAATAAACCGTATAATGCTTTTATAAATATACCAAATAATTTAGGTATAATAACTAATGGTTCAACTTGGTGTGCTTTATATAATTCTTATTCTAATGGAATATATACTCCAACTAATTATACCACCACATTTTTTGGTGGTGAACAAAATGCGGTTAGTGCCCCATTATTAACATTTGCTAGTCCTAGCACTAGTACAACTACGGGCATATCTGTAAATTCGAATATAGCATATAATGGTGCTATTGCTTTTTCAGGAGATGGTACAAAAATGGTTATGACGGCACATACTAATGCTTCAAATGGTCCCAATACCGGTTATATTTATTTTAATACTTGTACTAATGGTGCATGGGGGACATCCCCAACTAAAACTTTACAAACTGCTTATAATTATGGTTTAATATCAGCTTGTCTAACATATGATGGAAATAGGTGTATTGTCGTTACTAATGCTAATAATTCTAGTCCTTTTTGTATGTTTTGTACTTGGAATGGTACTAATTATTCTGCGTTGATTTCAACAAACATAACTACGCAAGATTTTAAATATGTGTGTTCAACTAATGATGGTTCTAGAATCGTACTAGCATATAAAAATGGTATTGCGTTTTCTATTTGGAATGGTTCAACATATAATGTTCAAATACCTACAGGCGAATCAACTATAACAAATTGTCAATATAATGGATTGGGTATGAGCAATGATGGTTCAATTATTGCTTATTCTGATTCTATAAATAATTTAGTATGTATCGCAACTTGGAATGGTACTAATTATACGAATCGCATTCAGCAAATAACAGTAGGACTAACTCCACATGGTCTCGTGTTCAATAAAAATGTATTATATTTTAATACAGCCGGTGGTAGCACTTCCGGTGGTGGGATATATACTTCATTTTATAATACAGTTACTCAAACATATGGAAATTTTACACAATTATCTGGTAATTTAAAACCATATCTTAGTACTGATGGAATCGCATTTAATATTACACATAATATGTTATGCTGGGCTAGTAGTACTGGTCCAATAGTATGTTTAAGTACCGTTATATATAATGCTCCGGGAGAGTGGTTACAAATGCAACTATCAACTCCTGCCAAATTAACAAGTTATGGAATATTTGTACTTACTAAATATTATTTTCCACAATCTTTTGTAATGTTAGGGTCAAATGATAACATAAATTGGTATATGTTGGACGCACAATCACTTACATTACCAACTCCGATTATGACATTAATAACATTTAATACAACTACCACATTTGCTTCAAACTATTATACATATTTTAGATTAGTTGTTATGTCAGTAACACAAAGTCCTGGTAATACATGTACAATAACTAACCTAGTATTAAATGGTATTTATTTATAATTAACCTTCAGAACACAATGTCTTGCTAAGGTACGGTGGTAAGATGAAGGTTAATAACCGTTTGTATATTGAACCGGTTCAATATAAAAAAGCAACAATTTATTTGGAAAGAAAAAATTTATAATTTAGGATAATGGGTAATTTATCATAATATCTGGCTTTATTGATACAGATATTATGTCATTATATGTTATAGTTAATTTATAATTCATTTACCAATAAAAATGAGAACAATACGCAACATAAAACAAAAACGTAATAAAAAAATAAAAAAAAGGACACTGAAAAATAATAATAAAAACCAAAAAAATAATAAACAGAATAAGTTTGGTGGTGCTAAATCATATCCACCATTAAAAACCGACGCAGAAATTTATGCGTTTTGGTCACCATTTTTTCAAAATATGCCTATTAATCCAATAAATAAAGTTGTCAAAACCCAAGACGCTATTACAAATATTAATAATTTCAAATCTCAATTACAGCAATTATTGAATACTAATAATTCATGTAATATTATAAAATCAACTATACGCAAATATGCTATAACTGAAAAAGCAAAGCGTTTTGGTTATGAGAACCAAATTTGTTTTATAAACGTATTGTTTGGATTACTTTCTTATATTATGAAAGATAAATGTACTATTATGATTACTGGTGGAAAAGCCGTTCAATTAGCATTATCTAACATGGACCCACAAAATACGAATACATCAAGTAATTATGCTAGTGATGATATTGATGTTATTATTATTCCCAAATCTATAACCGGCGTTTCGACCGGCATTATACCAAAAGAATATGCTGAACAAATTGCTGGTTTTATAAATTGGATTACTGTTATAAATAATAAACCTATGTTATCGATTGAACAGAATGATATTACTTTACCTATGGCACAACCACCGGTTGAATCATTAATAGGTAGTATTGTCAAAATAAGTCTACCATTTATTAATGCCAGTGGTAGACCTGGATTTTTTGCCATAGCAGATATTGGATATATCTTACCCGAACATTCCAATATATTTCATGAATTTCAACAAAGAATATATTTTGATATAAATATACAAACATTTCATACTAATGGGTTTTTTACTAGTGTTGACGCAGCCGGTCTTGTTCTCGAAAAACTACATTATATAATTAAATATATTAGTCCAAGTAGTATGGCAGATTCTACTCAAAATAAATTTCGAGCATCTCTTCATAAATCAATAAATGTATTATTAGACCAATTATTAATTCAAAAAATTAAACAGAACCCACCAAATCAAGTTATAACAAAGGATACACTAATAAAAGATTATTTTTACATATATATGGATAAATTTGACATGGAAGAATTACCAGATGATATCACTATCGAGCAAATAATACAATTTATAACTACTGCTAATACTGGGGCTGTTTCATATTCTTCTGTTTTTTGATACATCTTATAATAAAAATTACCAGTTTATAATTCTTTTCATAATTTGTCTAAGTATCGATTTATTATTCGTTGTTTTTATGGGATTTTGAATATTTGTTGTAGTGTTTATTGTATTTGTTGTATTTATAGGCGTTTTACTACTAGTTATCATATTGGTTCTCAAATTACTAAAAATAAACTCTGGATTCATACTCGATGATGATAAAACTGGTATTTGTGAGTATCCATTCACCTTCATTCTATCACAAATGTTTCGATACAATTCTATAATAGTCGTATTATATGATATGTCACGCAAACATGTTATAAATGTATTTGTAAAGGCACCAACGGCTTCGTTTCGTACATAATCATATGAATCCGAACTAGTTTGGTCGTCTCTACAACCACTCATTACACAAATATTGGGATTTTCGATAGTTATTTTTTCATGGTTTAATGTTCTCGAAAATGTATTTTTAATCATAACATTAGATATATTATTAGACATATCGTTATACATATATGTCCATGGTAATTCACATATGGTTCCACTATGGCAACAATCAAATACGAAAATAGAATGACATTTTTTATCTATTTTTTGAATAACCGATAATAATTCATCGTCTCTTATTATTCCATTTTCTTTATAATCAATTGGAATAATTATATCATCCGTATTTTGTAAATTCAATGAATTATTCATAATTGGGTTTTTTTGATTTTGTAAATCACTATGTAAATCATGTATTCGAGAACCATGACCACTGTAATGAACCCATAATTCATCTAAATTAATACTATTTGAAACTAAATCTTGAAGTTCTCTCATAATATTCTCATATGTAGGTGAAACTGAACCGTTTTGTACATCGCTTTGTACATCGTCTCTTAGCATAACTATATTTGAAGCATCGTATAAATATTGATTAACCAACATTTCACGCATATTGATAATATCATCAATACAACCATTTAATGAAATATCTGGAATACTTTTATAATTAATACCTATTAATAATGCTTTTTTCATAACACAATTATATTATATTCACTGAAAATAATATAATAGTTTGAGAACATTTACAAAAAGTATACATAAATAGTATAGTAATAACATATAGATGGATTCAATAACAAATGAATCTATACGACCTATAATAAATAATAATCAAATATATCAAATTCGTATTATAAATGCTGACGGTATTCCAAATAAAATTATTATATTTAATGGAAATCGAGAACCAATAACAAATTGGAGTGAATTATTTAGCGAAATCGAATTGACCGAATTTGATATGAATGGTACTGATAGACTATGCTCAACACAACAAATTCATAAAGATGATTCTATCGAAATAATAAAAAACAAAATTATACATGAACTTGGTGAAAACTTGATATCCTATGATGAATTATATTTATTTTCATCTATAACAGATACATTACATTTATTAAATCATTATACCGAAGCGACGAATCAAGAACAGAGCGATTATACGGATGTGATGTTTGGTCAACTTTTGGAAAATTTACAAGTGGATGAATCTATAATAGATAGTATTCCTGTTAAAACCAAATACACATATGATGATTTTATAAAATATATAATAGAA
>Ga0209777_10005495_pt1 | contig 14568 bp, 24 predicted proteins | sample FrelakmetHBP12HB_FD_187147 | JGI IMG/M metagenome (GOLD analysis project Ga0209777, IMG submission 187147) | Freshwater lake sediment microbial communities from the University of Notre Dame, USA, for methane emissions studies -HBP12 HB (SPAdes)... | ecosystem: Environmental > Aquatic >...
CATCCAGGAGCCTACAGAGGCAACAAGCGCCAGAAGGAGCTCAAGCGCCTTCAGAAGCAGGAAGAGAAGCGCCAGAAGCGCCAGCACAAGAAGCCGGACGAACCTACCGGCATGGAACCAGCGTCCGCCGAATTGCCTCCGGCCGAGCCAGCCGGGCACGAAGGGGAGGGCGCCCCAGAAACACCCCCTGCCTGATTGGTATTACTACTCCCACAGCGGTAATGTTGACAGCGAATCTTAGGCGGCATAGCGAACATGCTCTTCCTGGAAGTAGCTTCGAACGATGTCAGGACGCCTCTGGGTGCTCCTGGCGTAGGAGCGCACATCGGAGGTCATCGCAAGCTTGTTTGCAGGGCGTCTTCGCCCGAGCGCATTGCTCTTGAGATCCTGGTTCCAGAGTTCGTCCGGGTTCAGCTCGGGGCTATAGCCAGGCAGGTATACAATCTCGAGCTTATCCCGGTGCTCTTCTCGCCATTTCTGAACCAATTTCGCACGGTGAACCGAGTGCCCGTCGATGATGAAGATGACCTTGCGCTTTGCCTGCTTGATGAGCCGCGTCAGGAAGTGAAGGAAGATCCTCACACAGAAGTTCCCTTCGAAGATCATGAAGTTGAGCTTGCCCCTGTTCGTGATGGCAGAGATCATATTGACGGAAAACCGTTGCCCTGTCCCGGGAATCACGGGGGTTTTCCCCTTCAGCCCGTAGCTGCGTCCTGCCTGATGGTCGGATCGAAGCCCGGTCTCGTCTCCCCAGTAAATCGCAGCACCCTCCTCCTCCGCTCGCTCCGCCAAGGCTGGGTAGCTCTCCGTCAGCCAGCGTTGCACAGCCGCTGGGTTCTGTTCGAAGGCCCGCCGGACCGGCTTCTGCGGCGTGAACCCCCAGCTCTTGAGGTACACGCCTACGGTCGAAAGCGCCAGTCTCACGCCGTAACGCTCTTCGATCAGCTCACGCACCGCCTCGCGTGTCCACAGGAAGAAGGGCAATCTCAACTGGTCCGGGCACTTGCCCACCACCAACTTCTTCGCCTGCCTCTCCTGCTTAGGCGAGAGCTTCTTCCCGTGACCTTTGGAGGGGCCTTTCTTTCTCGGCGCAAGCGCGGCCTCCCCGCCCCCCTTGTACGCCGCTATCCAAAGGATCACCGCGTAGCGGCTTACTCCGAAGGCCTTGGCCGCCTCGGCCTGCGTCATTCCTGCGAGCACCGCTTGCATGGCGCGCTTCCTCAGTGACCTCCCCCCCGAAAACTGGTCCAAGTGGAACGAGAGGATCCGGTAGGATGGTGCATGGAGGACCGGATCATGAAGAAGAAGCGATACACCGAGGAGCAGATCATTGGGATCCTTCGCGAGGTGGAGTCTGGGGCGGCGATTGCAGAGGTGTGCCGGCGGTACGAGGTTTCGGAGGCGACGGTGTACCGTTGGCGCGAGAAGTTCCGGGGCCTGGACAGGGAGCAGCTGCACCGGCTGAAGGAACTGGAGGCTGAAAACATTCGGCTTCGGAAGCTGGTGGCGCAACAGGCGATGGACAACGCGGCAATGAAGGATCTGCTTGGGAAAAAATGGTGAGCCCTCCTCAGAAGCGGGAGGGCGTAAAGGTGATGATAGAGGAGCATCGGCAGTCCGAACGTCATGCGTGCCACCTGGTGGGCATTATGCGCTCCAGCGTCCGATATCCGGCCAGAGGCCGCCATGGAGAGACGGAGCTGAGAACGCACATCAGACGGCTGGCGGCGGAGCAAGGTAGCTAAACCGGGCCCGTAGCACAATCTGGCGCGAGGTCAGAAGGAACTCCAGCACATTAGGGGCTTACCGGCCATCAAAGGCGGTTGAGAAAACGAACGGCCGGAGAGCCAGATCAAGGAAGAAGCCGCAGTTCACACAAGAGGAATTTGCCCTAGTTGTGGAGCTGCTAACAAAGAAGTGGTCACCTGACCAAATCTCTAATGTGCTGCGATTGAGGAGGCAATCGGAAATCAGCCACGAAACGATCTACCGGTATGTGTGGAAGGACAAGCAACGTGGAGGATAACTGTTCAGGCATCTCAGGCATGCTGTAAAGAGAAGGCGTAAGCGCTATGGCGCCTACGACAGCCGGGGCGTGGTAGCTGGAAAACGGCTGATAGATGACAGACCGCTCTCCGCGAAGAATCGAAGCCGCAGGGACCACTACGAGATGGACACCGTAATGGGACGGGGATCAAAACACTGCATCATGACCATGGTCGATAGAAAGACGGGGTACCTGATCATTCGAAAATTGCGAAGGAGGACGACAGCCGAGGTAAACGCTGAACTGCTAAAGATCATCGAAGGGGAAAAACACACCCTCAGGACTATCACAGCGGACAATGGAACTGAGTTTCATCAATTCAGCCAGGTAGAGCAACAGACGGGCGTGCTATTCTACTTCGCCAGGCCTTACCACTCTTGGGAGCGAGGGACCAATGAAAACACCAACGGGCTGATCAGACAGTACCTACCCAAGACCAAACCAATGACCCATCTGACCCAAACTGAACACCGACTGATCTCCTCACGTTCAGACAGGCTCAAGTGCCTGTATCTCCTCTCCATCGCAACACCTCCCATCCATCCGGAAAGTGTTGCACTTGGAGTTTGAGCCTAAGTCTTCAGAACGCGAAAGGTCACAAGATAATCAAGCGCGATAAAGTCTTGATTGCCGCCATTGTCTTCTTGCACCCGCAGAACCTCGCCGGAAAACACCTGAGAGGAGAAGCCCGTCGTCTTTTCCAGCGATACGAATGGCAGGCTAGCGGCTGTGGTTGCCTTGGAAATAGACGAAATCCAGAGGTTCCCTAGTCCCCAGAAGTTGAATGCCTACGCGGGTCTCGTACCTATAACGCATGCTTCTGGGGGCCACATCTACCACGGCAGGCTAATGAAGTAGAGCAACAAATGGCTTCGGTGGGCCTTGATAGAAGCATCGTGGGTGGCGATACGAAATGATCCCTACTTTAGAACACACTTTAGCCGCTGCCGTCTGCACAAGAGCACACAGACAGCAGACGTGGCGACGGCAAGGCGCCTATGCGAGGTAATCTGGCACGTGCTTACGGAGAACCGGCCCTACGAAGCGCGTGCCCCGAAGCCACAAAGGAGAGAAGATCAAAGGAATTCCCCGGCTGCCTTGGTGTGCCACTAGCCCTCGGGGCTCTGCCTTAGGATAGGGAGCCGGGGATCCAACATTACCTTGTGCGGTTTAGGGCCGCGAAGAGAAGGCTGATATCCAGTTCTTCCTCACCTACGCATTATGAAGGTGGCCGAGTCGGTGCTTGACACCTTTTTTCAGAGAAGGTTGGCTTGACACGCGGTAGGATGCACGTTATACTTTCGGTATGAAGACTGCCATCTCAATACCCGACAAATTGTTTCGTTCTGCAGACACCCTTGCAAGACGGCTAAAGGTGTCGCGCAGCAGGCTCTACGCTGTAGCAATCGCTGATTTCGTGGCTCGGCACCAGGGACGCCAAGTCACGAGCCAATTGAACGCGATCTATAGCGAGCTAGATTCCGCACTTTCCCCGAGGGTCATGAAGCTTCAGGTAAAGTCCTTGCCCCCCGAGGACTGGTGATGCAGCGGGGTGCAGTATGGTGGGCCGACCTTCCTGCTCCCTCTGCTTCCGAGCCGGGCTACCGTCGTCCCGTCCTGATTGTTCAATCTAACGCCTTCAACAGAAGCTCAATCCGCACGATTGTCGCCGTCGTTCTCACATCAAATCTCAACTTGGCTCGTGCGCCAGGCAATGTCCTGGTGAACCGCAATGAGTCAGGGTTACCAAAAGACTCTGTAGCCAACGTCTCACAGATAATCACCGTCGATCGCGGGTTCCTTACTGAGAAGGCGGGCATCATCAGAGGCGAGACTATGCGGCTGGTCGATGAGGGCCTGAAGTTGGTGCTCGCCGTCTAAAAGAAGCAAAAGGCCGCGATGCCTAACCTGTTGAAGCGGACCGGTACGCTCAAGGTGGGCCAAGCTTCGAAGGTGCTCTTTCGTTCGGCAGTCCTCCGCAAAAGAAGTCCGGCCCGCTTAACCGGGCGTTAGGCACTTGCCGAGTTACGCGCAAATTGATTTCACGGGGAGAAATCCCAAGCTATAATGCCAGGAGGAGAGGAGGAATCATGCGATCATTCGTGCGTGCCTTTTTTATTGTTAGTTTGCTTCTTATCTCGCTGGCTTCATTTGTTTGGCTTGGTTACAGATTGGGCGAATTGCACGGGAATCCGTCCCAAGGTGCGCAGTTCGCTAACTCGGCGGCCAAGCAGCTCGGCCCCCCCCCAATCCCCTCTAAAAGCGAAATTGTAAGGCTGTTCAGCGCCGTCTGGTATTTCGACGCGGCGACGACTTGGGAAAGCACTCGTTGGTTAGGGATCGTGACCGAGCAGAATCCAATGGATGTTTGGGTAACACAAGAGATTATGTATGACACAAAGCCCGATTTCGTCGTCGAGTGCGGATCCGGTTTCGGTGGCAGCGCCGCCCTGTGGGCTACAATGCTTGCCCAGATCAATCCTGCGGGCCGCGTGATTAGCATAGACACCGTGGACAGAATGGATGAGGCGCGGAAACTCCCAATCGTAAAGCAACGGGTTCGTTTCCTCATTGGTAGTTCTACCGACCCCGCAATCGTGGCAGACGTAGCGCGGCGAATCAAGGGGAGAAGGATCCTCGTTATACTTGACTCGCTGCATACGAAGGAGCATGTGCTCAATGAGTTGAAGGCCTATTCTCCTCTCCTTAGTGTTGGGGATTATATTATCGTTCAGGATACCAACCTAAATGGGCACCCCGTTGTACTCACTCACAATACTGGCCCAGGCGGCTACGAGGCCACGCAGGAGTTTCTTGCCAGCAACAGCTCATTTGCCGTGGACGAAAGCCGCGAACGGCTTCTTTTCACGTTGAACCCGAAAGGCTTCCTGCGGCGGATAAAGTGAATCATCGAAACAATATTATCGATCCAGCGAGTGCCTAACAACCTGTTGAAGCGGACCGGGCGTTAGGGGTCATGCATTGATATCCCCCTAAGGAAGGTTGAAGATTCCCAGTCGCTCTACCACCGATATTTGGGCGGTCACAGCGGGGTGAGAAACCAATGTTCTCCGCAATGAATCTTCTAGTGGGCATAATCACAGGAGCTTTTGGGCTGGCCTACTTTATCTACGGCAAGAAACAAAGCAAGATGATCTTTATGGTCACAGGCATTGCTCTAATGGTGTATCCATATCTATTTAGCAACATGATAGTCCTCATTGTTATAGGCGTAGTTCTCTTGCCGCTTCCGTTCGTGCTCAAGGAATAGTTGGCGGTCGTGGGGAAGAAATCACATTCTCAAGGAAACATATTCTCCTAGAGTATAATGATCCGGGGCAATGGAATGGATGAGCAGGGCAAGTCCGGTACAAGTGCGGATCGCGAACGCATTAGAAACGCTAAGATAATATTGGTGGTCGAAGACTCACAACTTCTTCATCAGATGTCAGAGTTAATTCTTTTGCGTTACAGGCAACAAGGCTGTAAGATTCTGCACGCATACAATGGCAAAGAGGCGATCGCGCAGCTAACGGACCACCCTGATTGTGACTTGATTCTCCTTGATCTAGTAATGCCCGAGATGGACGGTTTGGAGTTTCTCGAATACCGCAAGCAGAAGGGGTTCCACCGCGACATTCCCGCGGTTATCATGAGTATAAAGGGCTCTAAGGAAGAAATTCAAAAAGGCCTTCAAGCCGGTGCCACAGCCTACCTTACGAAGCCTGTCAACAGCAAAGAGTTTTTTCAGCTAGTAGATCAAATCCTATCCAAGAAATCCTATCCTACAAGAACTCGCGGCGGTCTAGTTGAAGAGCACTGAAGCCTAACAACTTGTTGAAGCGGACCGGTACACTCAATGTGGGTCGAGCTTTAAAGGGGGTCTTTCGTTCGGTGGTCCGTCGCAAAAGAAGTCCGGCGCGCTTAACCGGACGTTAGACGCAAAAGAAAGAGGTAGCAGGATGGGACGCGTAAGAGTGTACCTTGTTATTTCAGCAGTGATTAGCTGTGTTCTTTTCGCACCATGCTCCGCCCAGCAAGGTGATGATCGGTCGCTAGTCTTCTTCAGGGGCGCTAAATGGGGCATGTCCAAAATAGAAATCACAAAGTACGAAGGCAAAGAGCCCATTTATGGCAATGTGTCAGAGGGCATCAATACGATTGTTTTTGAAGACAAAGCTCTCAACATGCATGTCCAGGTTATTTACTGCTTCGTTCAAGACAAACTGGTTCGTGCAGGCTATATGTATCTAGAAGAGCATGCGGACAAGAACCAATGTGTCGATGACTATAGGAGAGTCGGGGAGGCCCTTAAGAAGAGGTGGGGCGAACCGAAACAGAAAGATGACAAGATTTGGTCCGACGGCTTGTACAAAGATAATCCGAAAGAATGGGGCCTGGCAGTTTTAGGCGGACATCTCAGGTTCGAGTGCGAATGGGAGACTGCTGAAACAGAGGTAGTCCATAGCTTGGCCGCCGCTAACTCGAAGATCGAGCATGGTCTAATCTATTTCAACAAGGAATTCGAGAGGCTGCAGCAACAAACTGTTAGGGAGGGTTCGGCAAAGAAGCCTTCATGATGTCTGACAATTCGGTGCAGCAGGCCGGCACACTCAAGGCGAACCGAGCTTCGAAGTGGGTGTTTCGTTCGGCCCTTTGCAGCGTTGGGCTTCATTAGGAGATTAGATGAGCGTTGCATCTATCCAGATCCAGGCGTTTGTGGATGAAATCGCTAAACTGGGCACCGCCTTCACTTTTTCGCGAAATGGTGAGTATCTGGTTTTGAAGTCCGGAAATAAAGATGTGATTCCCTTTTGGTCTAGCCCTGCGAAAGTGCAGATCATTCAGGTTTTCTTCGCAGATTATGATGACTACAAGATCATGGGCATGGCTCTTAAGGAGTTCTGTGATTGGCTTCCTGAAGTAGAGGAACAAGACCTATGCATCGGGTTGAACTGGAGCGGAAAGAATCTGGAGGGCTATGACATCGCGCCGACAGAGCTGCAGGAACTGCTGGCGAATCACGTCAAAAAAAAGCAAGGCCATAAGGAAAAATGAGAGCCCTAGACCTATCGCGGCGGATTGATCCACTGGATGCCTCCGAAAGAGAAGTCCGGCTTGCCGAACGAAAGCGCTAGGCAAGAAGAACATGGTGCGCATTCCCAATACCTACCTTTATCTCTGGATCCCGCCCGCTGCTCTTGCCAGCCTCGTTCTTTTGTGGCTGTTCGTCTCTATTTTGCTCTCATGGGTTGGTGGCTGGTATTCACTGGCCCAAGTCTATCCCAGACAAGAGGCCGCAAGTGGCGATGACTTAGGAGTATGCTTCATATCACTATCGAGAGGTATCTTTGTAATCTACTAACAGCGCCCATGTTTGTCTCTGCCGAGAAGGGCTAGCGATAGAAACCTCGGCTCTCTTCCGCCGACACCATCAACCGGTTCTCGTTCCATGGGGTGGCATCGAGAAATGCGAGAGGCAGAGCCTACTTTTTTAAAGACGCCACAGTAGTGGTTGCGAAAGGCTGCTATGTCGAGATCTTGGTCAGGGGAAATGCTGGTTTTAAGGTCTATGAGTATTGGCAGAAGATTCACAACAAGCCACAAGTTTAGCGACCCGCTTCAGCGAATCGGGCCACAGATCAAAATGCACTATTTGCGCCCTACAGGCTTGGGCGTTGGTTGCCCGGCCCACTGACGTGGCGTTGGGCTGTGGGAGGATGAAGATGAATTATCTCCGATCCACTGCCGCTGCAGCACTGATGCTTGCGGCATTTTCTACCGTCCTTAAAGCATTGGATGATCCATTGATCATTTCTGCCAAGTACTATTCCATACACAAGATAACTATTGGTGCCTCACAAAAAGAAGTGCAGGCGGCCTTTGGGCCGCCAAAGAAGACTGAGAGAGGTCCGTCCGCATTTTGTAAAGAGGAGTCAATCGAAGATTATGGCGGCGTTAAGGCAAACTTCTGCAATAGGAAGCTAGTGTCCCGAGTTAGAAGTTCGCAGACAAAAGCGTTTGATGCTTTCTAGAATCTGGTCCGCGTTCTTGTTCCATATGAAAGGCTTGGGATCTTCGTTGTTGGTGGTGATGTAATGCTTGATGGTCTTCTCAAGTTCGCTGGTGCTGCGGTGGTTCCCGCGCCGGACTTCGCGCTCGGTCAGGAGACCGAACCATCGCTCTACCTGGCTGATCCAAGAGGCGCTGGTTGGTGTGAAATGCAGATGGTAGCGGGGCCTCTTGGCGAACCAATCGCGGATGCGCTGCGTTTTGTGCGTCCCGTAGTTATCGAGAACGATGTGGATGTCCAGGTTCTCGGGGACCTCGGAGTCGATGCGGTCGAGAAACTTTCGGAACTCTACGGCCAGGTGCCGGCGGTGGCACTGCCCGATGACCGCGCCGGAAGCCACGTCCAGGGCCGCGAACAGCGTGGTGGTGCCGTGGCGGGTGTAGTCGTGGCTCCTGCGCTCGGCCTGCCCTGACCGCATCGGCAGGATGGGCTGGGTGCGATCCAGGGCCTGGATCTGGGACTTCTCATCCACGCAAACAACCATCGCACAGTCCGGCGGGTCGAGGTACAGGCCCACGATGTCCCGGACCTTCTCCACGAACAACGGGTCCTTCGACAGCTTGAAGGTCTCCACCCGGTGAGGCTGGAGGCTGAAGGCGCGCCAGATCCGCGCCACGGCGGTCTGGCTCAACCCGCTGGCGGCGGCCATCGATCGCGTGCTCCAGTGGGTGGCGTTCTTGGGCAGCGTCTCCAGGGTCATGGTCACGACGCGCTTCACCTCGGCGTCCGTGATGCTGCGAGGGGCGCCCGGCCTCGGCTCGTCCAAAAGGCCGTCCAGCCGGCTGGACACGAACCGGCCGCGCCACTTGCACACCGTCGCAGCGCATACCCCCAACCGCCCAGCGACCGCCTTGTTGGGGAGGCCTTCGGCGCACAGCAACACCAGACGCGACCGCAACGCCAGAGCTTGCGCCGTCTTCCTGCGCCTCGTCCAGTTCTCGAGTGCTTCCCGCTCTTCTTCAGTCAGCACCACCGGGGCTTTCGGCCGTCCTCGGTCCATTGTCCACCTCCGAGAACTGTAACACCGAAGATTTCCTATTTATTCTACGTACTTCTAACACACCACACTAGTGCATCTGAGATGCTATGCAAAAGGCTTCAAGACGCCCAGCGGAATTGAAGTGGGCATGGAGCCTAAGCAAGTGTTGAAAAGGCAAGGGAACACAATCGTCAGGGACAGCAGCGACGGTCAAGTCATTCGTTACCAAGCTGCTGGTCCGGACAAGTTTGTCATCATACATTTTGAGAATGGGCGAGTCGTAGAAATTGAGTTGTGGTCCGGACTCACGTGAGCTACAAGCAGCCCGAGAGCCGGATGCAGGTGGAGCAGTCCGCGGCTTAGCAAGCACCTCTTGCGCTTTTCAGGCCTGGGCGTCCGTTGCCCAGCCCGATGGACGTGGCGTTGGGCGGCACGAAGTAGTACCCTTGAATCTTCGCTAGGGGGGTGCACATGCGAGTTGCTTGCTACGATCTTGTAAAGACGGGAGAAATGGAGTTTCAGTTGGGTGATGAGACTGTCCGCCTGACCATAGAGATATTCAGAAATCAAGCGAAGCCGCACGACTTCTATGCGCGAATCTGGGACTGCGAGCTATTCAGGCTGCAGCCGACGTTCCCGCAAAGCAAAAAAGGACAGCCGGTACATTGGACCGATGATCCCATTAGAGTGGAGCGCTCACCCCAATTTCTGGCTCGGGACTTCATTCCGAGCGAAGTCAGGGATGGGCAGGAAGCATTCCGAAAAATCGTCAGGGCAATCAAGCTTCGGTACAGTACTCCAAAAAGAAAGCCGGCAATCATGAGGGAGAAGAAAAGAAAAAGGAATACATAGCTCTCGTTGGGCTGAGTGTCATTTGCATAGTAGCCAAGATGCTTTAGGAAGGGCGACCTAACAACCGGTTGCAGGGGACCGGTACGCTCAAGGTAGGGTAAGCTTCGAAGGTGCTCTTTCGCTTGGTAGCCCTTCGTATAAGAAGTCCGGTCCCTGAACCTGGCGTTAGCCTGCTGATGTGCTCGCAGAATCAATGGGTTGCATCCTGGCGGCAGTTTCTATATATTCTTAGGTGAGGAGAGCGAATGCCGAGAATCTCCGAGTTTCTAGGCATCATCATTAGCATGTTCTACCGCGATCACTTCCCAGCACATTTTCATGCGACATACGCTGGAGCTGAAGCAATTGTGGGTATTGATCCAATAGTCATTCTAGAAGGTCAATTGCCGCCGAGAGTTAGGTCGCTTGTGTTTGAGTGGGCTGCGATGTATCAGCAACAATTGAGAGAAGATTGGAAGTTGGCATGAAATAAAGAACAGCTCAAAGGCATACCGCCGCTTGAGTAGAGGTCGCAATGATTGTCCACGTCACAGAAGTCGAAGTTGTCGGTCCTCATTCCTTGCGCTTGGCTTTCAATGATGGCCTGAAGAAGAGAGTGAACCTATTTCCGTTGCTTGATGGTCCTGTCTTTCTCCCCCTACAGGACCCAGAGTATTTTTCATCTGTTAGGCTCGATGCAGAAGTCGGCACGGTGGTTTGGCCAAACCAGGCCGACATTGCGCCTGAGACTCTTCACGATCTGCCAGAAGAAAAGTAAAGAAAAAGCAGGCTAACAGAGCAGTGTACCGGACCGGTCCGTGGTGTTTGCTTCACGTTGTGCGCTTTACGGTCTTGGTCACGGTTGCCCGGCCCGGTGACTGCCAGCGTTAGGCGCTTGAAAAGCGATTCCTGATACGAAGGTGCGTCGGTCGCTATGTCAGCTTCGCGTTCTCCTTCGCAAGGACTAACATAGGAGATGCCAATGAGTTGGTTTAAGCAGCAAGAAAAAACAAAGCGAGTTACCGTAGCGGGCAAAACACTGCTTTGCGGCTGTTGTGGCTGCAGCGAGTTCATTACATCTGAGGTGCAGCTTCATTCCCAGGGAATGACATTCCTTAAACTAGAGTGGCTTGGGCCATCGGCCCATGTGCTCATCTGTTCAAATTGCAGTCGAATCGAATGGTTTGCAAAGAGGCCAGAAGAACTGACAAGCGCCTAACAGCCCGTTGCAGCGGACCCAGACGCTCAAGGGGGGCCAAGGTTCAACGCCCGGTTCGGGGGCCGGACTTCTTTTGCGAAGGGCCGCCAAGCGAAAGACTTCCTTCGAAGCTTGCCCCGTCTTGAGCGTACCGGTCCACTGCAACCGGTTGTTAGGCTGCCCCTCAGTTCTTCGCTTCCTTTTCACGTTGCAGTCGCTTTCGCCTCTTAAAGAGCGTAGTGACCGTGAGGCCCGTCAGAATGATGCAGAGACTCGCGTCGAAGTATACCCAGCCCGGCAAGTTGACCATGGAACTTCGCCGAAGGACAGAAAGCCCGACCGCCACAGACATAAGGCACGCCCAAACCAAGGTGATAAAGCGGCATCCTTGGATGAACTTTGGGTCGTTCCATTGTTCTTTGGGCACATCTCTCCGGGCATACTGCAACGCAAATGGCTTCCCCACCAATATCGTTAACCACATGATGCCAGCGAGTGCAGTGTTGGACAATAGGTCCATGTAGGTCGCCACCCAGAGCACGCTTAAGATATTCACGAAAACTGCGCAAAAGCAGAAAAACAGCAGCGTTCCCCACGTAAGAATATAGCCTCGTTTCAGGTCACCGAACCCGAATATGAGAGAAGCCAAGAGACTCACAATTATGGCGTTTTCAAGGCTCGTCATGCTGTGCCCAGAGAGAAGAAGAAACAGCAGCCAAGGAACAAAGCCCAGCAGCAGAACGCCGAGTTCCTTTATGTCGCGCATATGCCCTCCAAGAGATTATGCAGCCATGTTCTCAAGGCAGCCTAACGCCTGCGTTAAGCGGCCGGACTTTTGCATAGGACATCGAGCGAAAGAGCACCTTGGAGCCTTGGCCTCCCTTGAGCGTCTGGGTCCGCTGCAACGGGTTGACAACGATTATTGCTTTTCTGCTATGAGTTTGGGAAATAGCGGTAAATGTCTTTGCGGTGGAGGAGCCGGACGAGGGTCACCATGTTGCCTTCGATCTGAAGGCCGCACCGATATTCACCTACCTTGATTCTAAAATAGCCACCACGGTGCTTCAGCTTCTTCAAGTCTGAAATATCTGCTAACTTGCCCGCGGCCTCAACCTGCTCTATAACACCCTCAAGCGACGTCGACAACTGACGATCTCTTAGTTTCCGAACGTCACGCACAAAGCTCTCCCGAAATTCCGTATTCACTGACGCGCCTTGAGGGCTCTCAAAACCTGCGAGCGCGGAACCTTCTTCGTTTTTTCACCTTCTTGGATCGCATAAACCATCGCCTCATCTTCTAGGGCTTCCTCGATTAGCTCTGTGACAAGCTCGCGACGCTCTTTAAGGACTTCCACAATGGCTTTCTTAAAGATGTCCTTAAGCTTTGTCTCGTCAACACTTACGGTGCGCATAACAACCTCCGCAATGCCAATCTACGCCAATTCTGACCGCCGAGCAAGCGACGAGCGATTTTCAATCGGCTAACACCAGGTTCAGGGACCGGACTTCTTTTGCGAAGGACTGCCGAGCGAAAGAGCACCTTCGAAGCGGTACTACGCACAAGCTTTCGATGAGAGCATCATTTCGGGCGACCTAACGCCTGGTTCAGGGACCGGACCGCTTTTGCGAAAGACTACCGAGCGAAAGAGCACCTTCGAAGCTCGCCCCACTTTGAGCGTACCGGTCCCCTGCAATCGGCTGTTAGGTGCATTTTTCATTTCATGGATTTTGGGAGCTTCTGCCGCAGATGCGAATGAGCCTCGACAAGACGATAAATGTCGGCAAGGTCTTTCTGCCGTTTGCTTTTGCGCCGACGCTCGTCGGAGTAAGCCCAAAGCTTGCCTTGAAAAACGTCTGGCAGAGACGCCACCTTCATGAGTAGCCCAAACACTATCCTACGAACTGCGCGGGAAATGAACTCTTGATACCGGACATCAGTTTGCAGCTGGATGCGCAAGTCAGACTTCTTTGCCATCAAGTTAATGCTGTGAGGAAACTTAGAGATAGCAAAATCCTCTGATGCCTTGTGCAGAAACGGCTCAAGAGACTTCGCAACGATCACGATATCTAGATCGAGGCTCACTACAGGCTCGGCATAAGCGTTGACCGCCAGGCCGCCAATTACGCAGTAGTCGGTATGGGTGCTTTTGAGCAGAGAAAGGACTTTCTTTAGAACCCCCGCCCCTCCGTTGCTTACGACATCGAGAAATTCTAGCTTGGTCATGACCGCCCCCTATGCCTATTATGCACCTTCTCTGAAAAAAGGCGTCAAGTACCGATTCGGCCACCTTGATGGCGCGTAGGTGAGGAAGACCTGGATATCACCCTTCTCTTCGCGGCCCAAAACCGCACAAGGTAATGTTGGATCCCCGGCTCCCTATCCTAACGCGGAGCCCCGAAGGCTAGTGGCTAACCAGGGCAGCCGGGGAATTCCTGTGATCTTCTCTCCCTTGTGGCCTCGGAGCACGCGCTTTGTAAGGCCGGTTTTCCTTCAGGACGTGCCAGATGACTTCGCATAAACGCCTCGCCGTCGCAACATCTGCGGTTTGGGCGCTCTTGTGCTGGCGGCGACGGCTAAAGTGAGTTCTGAAATAGGGATCGTGTCGTATCGCGGCCCACGAGGCCTCGATCAATGCCCACCGGAGCCACTTGTTACTCTGCTTCATTAACCTGCCGTGGTACACGTGACCCCCCGAGGCATGGGTGGTGGGTACCAGCCCAGCGTACGCGTTCAGCTTTTGCGGACTGGGAAACCTCTCGATTTCATCTATCTCTAGGGCAACTACGGCCGCGAGGATAGCCCCCAAACCCGGAATCGTCAGCAGGAGCTCCATTCTCCGGTCGCCCTCAAGCGACTTCTTTAACTAACGATTCCGTTTCCTTGATCTCCTCACATAGATTCCCCAACAACCGCAGGTCTTGGTCGAGCTGCTCTTGCGCCCCTTCAGGAAGTCTCAGTTTGGATAGGTAGTGTCCATCCGGAAACGATAACCTGTTTACATCGAATAAGTTAGGCGAGTTCGCCCTCCGATATTTCCTCCGCGTTGCGACTTGACAAGCATCGCTAATAGCATTATATTATATATCAGATAGTCAAATGGGGAGGCGATGCGATGCGGGTGAAAAGGATCACTCAAAGGAGCTTCCAAGATGCGTTCCCGAAGAGGCGGAGAGGGCGCGAGATGGCGGCGATGTCGCTGCTCCTGGACGAGGCGCCCGAGATTCTCGATCTGGTCCACCGGGACCTGACCGCCGAAGCATCCGCCGGGGCGGGGCGGGAAGGCATGACGGCGGAGCAGGTGTTCCGGTGCGCGGTGCTCAAACACCTGCACGGGTTCACCTACGAGGATCTGGAGCTGTTTCTGCAGGACTCGTGGAGTATCCGGGCCTTTGCCCGGCTTCGGCCGGACCAGGAGCCCAGCGATACGACGCTCCAGGCG
>Ga0209777_10005496_pt1 | contig 14562 bp, 14 predicted proteins | sample FrelakmetHBP12HB_FD_187147 | JGI IMG/M metagenome (GOLD analysis project Ga0209777, IMG submission 187147) | Freshwater lake sediment microbial communities from the University of Notre Dame, USA, for methane emissions studies -HBP12 HB (SPAdes)... | ecosystem: Environmental > Aquatic >...
CCTTTGCGCGGTGGGTCTCCGGACCCACCGCGCTCGAAAGGGTCGTAGTAATAATGGTCCCACGAATCCTACGCATAAGTGTGGCTCCCCTGCAATCGCCCGGCGGAAACGCCCCGGCGCCGGCCATCCTAAGCCGCGCCCGCGCAACCGTCAAGCGCCGCGGCGAAGTTGGCGTACCGCGTCCGAAGGTTTATTCGCCCGTTTTCCCTTGCTGCTCCTGTGTGAAGGATTACGATGTCGGCATGCCACGAATAGAAACGGGGCAAGCCGGCCGCTGAAGAAGGAGAAAATGGTACTGTGTTCCCCGAAATCCCCTCTATTGGAGGGTTCGAGAAATGGCTCAGAAGTTCCAAATAGGCCAGCAGGTCCAGTTGGTCGGCGACCCTTCGAGGGTCGGCGTGGTCGTGGCAGGTCCGCGACAAATCCACGGTGAACTGTATTATGACGTACTTTTTAACCTTGCACGAGCGGCCCAGCCGATCCGCGAGGAAGCCCTGGAACCGTACGCGAAGCCCTCGGACATACGCCTCCTGTTGAGACGCCGGGAATTTGCAGACAAAGACCGGTTTCTCGTCTCAATGATATACAAGAAACTTGAGCGTCCCCTTTCCGACAACCTTTATACATTCTACAGTTCGCGCACAATGTTTCAGGTCCATCAGTTCAAGCCAGTCCTCAAGTTCCTCGGTTCCCTGAATCAAAGACTCCTGATTGCGGACGAAGTTGGGCTAGGAAAGACCATCGAGGCAGGGATTATCCTGACAGAACTTGAGGCCCGCTTGGGGGAACTGGATAGGGTTCTGGTGGTATGCCCTTCGATGCTCATGCCGAAGTGGAAAACAGAGCTTGGAAAGCGCTTCGACCAGGATTTCAACATTGTTGGGCAGGCGCAAGTCCGGGAGTTTCTCCAGCGTTATAAGGAACGCGGAAGTGAGCGCTTCAAGGCCATCGTGTCGATTCAACTTCTCCGTAGGGCAGCTCTTGTGCAGGCCCTTCAGGACGTTCACGTGCATTTTGATTTGGTCATCGTAGACGAGGCGCATTACATGTGCAATCCTGAAACAAGAAGCAGCGACCTTGGCGAGGCTCTTACCGAACTGGCCGACGCGATGCTGCTATTGACGGCCACCCCGCTCCAGCTAAGAAGCGGCGACCTGTTTAATCTGCTCCGGATACTGGCACCTGAAGAGTTCACAGAGCCGAAGCTCTTTCAGGGTCTTATTGAGCCAAACCAATATATTAACCAAGCCAAGCGTCAGATTGCTCTTCCTGAGTTAGCGTTGGCGTCGCTGCAGCAAGTGGAAAATACGTCTCAGGCGGACAGGTTTCGGCGCAATCCTTTTTACTGCGAAGTCAAGTCCATCCTTGCCGGCAAACAGACCCTTACGGACCAGGAAGCCATTAAACTTCAAAGCATGCTCGTGGATCTTAACACCCTGTCCCACATATTCACGCGAACAAAAAAGCGGGACGTTGAGGCATCTTTTCCCATGCGCGAGGCGCGTGTGGTGCGCGTGCAGTTCAGCGAAGCGGAAATGGATTTCTATAACGCCGTTACCGCCTGGGTGGAGAGTCACTTTGCGGCAGCAAGGGGCGGGGGCCAGGGCATTTCGTTTGCAAGGATCATGCCGCAGCGTCAGGTGGCTAGCTGCATCCCTGCAATGAAGGAATATCTGGAGGAAGCAATCAACGCATCGGTCTTGCGCGCACCTGTTGCAGACAATGGGGACGTGATAGACGAGGACCGGGATGACAGCGATGAGGTGCTGAGCAATTCGGAGCTCTGTGCATTGCGTCGGCTCAGGCAGGCACTGCAGCGTGTCGGGACCACCGACACCAAGTACGTTGAGTTCTTGAAGGCACTGCGTGCTCTGGACGAAGAGGCACCCGACGCCAAGATTATCGTGTTCTCATTCTTCAAGGGGACCCTGAAGTATCTGGAGAGGAAGCTCGCCCACGATGGGTATGCGGGACGGACCGCCTTGATTCATGGTGATATTCCGACCGCGGACCGCCAGAAGACGCTTCGGAAGTTCCGCTCGTCAGATACGCTGAAGATACTGCTGTCTTCAGAGGTGGGCGGCGAAGGTCTGGACCTCGAGTTTTGCAGCGTCATTTTCAACTACGACCTGCCCTGGAACCCCATGCGCATTGAACAGCGCATAGGACGCCTGGATCGCTTCGGGCAGACCAACCCCAAGGTCCTCATCTATAACTTCGCGATTCACGGAACAATCGACAGCGTCATCCTCGAACGCCTCTATGGGCGCATTAACATATTCGAGCAATACATAGGTGACCTGGAGGCAATTCTCGGGGAAGAAATCGCGTCGCTGACGCGTGAGATGTTCAACCCGAATCTCACCCACGAGCAGAAGGCCCGCTATGTGGAGCAGATTGCACTGAACATCGTGAAACGCCAGGGGGAACTGGAGAGTTTCGAAGCAGAAAGCGCGCGTTTTGTGGGGCAGGATCAGTACTTCAACGTCGAGATTGGCGAGATCAAGCGGACCCGCCGCTTTGTTGGCCCTCAGGACGTCGAGCATCTCCTCCGTACGTTCATCTCAACGAACTGCCCGGCCACTACTCTGAAGGCCCCCAGACACGAGAGAGCCGGAGTCTATGTTCTCAAGCCCGACGAGGAATTCAGGAGGTTTGTCTGGGCGTTCACGCAACAGGATGCTGACAGAGGCCCCTGGGTCGACCGCATGAACCTCGATGACACGCTCGTGACTTTCGATAGTGATCCGGCCTGCAAAGACGAGAGGCTGCTATTCGTCACCATCCACTGCCCTCTTGTCCGCGCAATGAAGCGATGGTACGACGGCAATCCCGACCAGCTCGGGTTGACCTCCTGCCTGCGGATCCAGGGCCCACGCGACAGGGCTGGCCGCCACTTCTTCTTCATTTACCTTCTGGAGAAAAGCGGGCTGAAAGAAGAGTTGGAACTCGTTCCCGTACTCGTCGGACTGGACGGCAAGAGGTTCTATGTCGTTGACGACAAGTCGGAATGGTTTCTCGGGAGGCTGAGCGAATCCGAAGACATGGGCGAGATTCCGGAGTTCACCGACGAGCAATTGGAGAGAGGGCTAGCCGTTTCGGAGGAATGCATGGCCATGCTGAGGGAGGATGCCGAGCATATCCTCAGGAAGACGAATGATTTAGCGATTGAGAACCGAATTCTGAGTCTGAAGCAGGCATGCGGCATCAAGTGTGAGAGAATAGGAGAAACCATCGAGAAACTCAGAAGTACAGGTGTTGGGGAGGACGACAGCATAATGCGCCTGTACAGGGGCACGATCAGGATTGCTCAGGAGAGGAACCAGGCGGCCATCGCGGACCTGGAAAGGCGTCGCGCCGTGTTTGCAGGATTCGAACTCATTCTTGGGGGGCTTATAACCATAGAGCCGGAAGGCAGTAGCGAAAGGTAGTAAACCGGCTCAGGCCCGGCGTGAGGGGCGTGAGGGGCGTGAGGGGGCGCTACCCTTATTTTCTCCAGCGGCCCGACGCGGAACCCGTGGAAAGCGGATGCGGAAAAGGGTCCAGGACCCTTTTCTTCAGTCGCCAAAATAGGCAGGGTTTGTTTGCGCGCGAAATAAACAGTGGCCGGGCAAAGGCACAACGTGGGCTACCGAGTTGCGAGTCCGGGAGGGTCGGAATGATGCCAAGGGAAGAAGTGAGGAATTTTCAGAAGATGGCTTCGTGCAAGAACTACCCAACGCCCAGGTCCTTCTTGGCTATACCCGGAAGCACTGCAAGGCACTTGCCGATGGCGTGCTCTCCCATTTCCCATCCCTCGTAGTATGCCACTGCTCCGTGCGCTCGGTCCAAGTCCGCATCAAGTGCCTCCAACACCGTTATAGCCTCATGACAGAGCAGGAAGCCGCGGGCGTCGATGGCTCTGCGCATGATCTGGTAGCCCTGCTGGGCCTTGTTCGCCAGTTCGTCCTGACGCTCCTTAGGCATCGGGCTTCCCCTCCTGTATTCCTGAAGATATGCCTCGTCGAGTCTCTTCATGTCGTGCATCCCCTCGATGATCGAGGTGTAAGCGTCGGCTTTGCGCGACCACCATTGCTCGACACGGAACTGGCGGATGGACAACCTCACTGTAGCGTAGGCCGTAACAATCGCAACGATTACTCCCACCAAGATGTTCGGGAGAATAACCAAGAAAGTTCCCATGAGCATTGACCCCTTTTGTTCAATAGCCTGCTGTTTCGGTCGGCATTACTTATTGGCACGGAACCCAATGGCATTAAGATAAGGGTTTCGGGCCGATAAAGAAAGGCCCGAGGTGAGGGCGACCCTACCTCTATTACTCGCCGCTCCGGCACAAGCATCATCGCCCTGACGGCAAAGGATATCCTGGAAGAGCAGATTGCGAGGAAGTTGGCGTAGTTGGGCTCTTCCGCCCCAACAGGGCGGCGGATTGAATGCTGTAATTGTTGACGTTCGGGGGCAACGGGCCTATACTCCCCTCCGGCCCCTTCTGGAGGAAAGCCTGTGAGCCCCAAGAAGACCGTAGCGCCGCTCGTCGGCATCGTCCTGGGCAGCGATTCCGACCAGGAAGCCATGCAGCCCTGCGTGGCCACCCTGAAGGAGTTCGGCATCCCGTACGAGCTCAGGGTGATCTCGGCCCACCGGACGCCCGACACCGCCCACAAGTACGCCACCACCGCCGTCGGCCGCGGCCTGCGGGTCATCATCGGCGCCGCGGGGGGCGCGGCCCATCTGCCGGGGGTGCTCGCGAGCCTTACGCCCCTGCCCGTCATCGGCGTGCCTATGCCCAGCAGCATGATGGGCGGCCTGGACAGCCTGCTCTCAATCGTCCAGATGCCGAGCGGCATTCCCGTCGCCACCGTGGCCGTCGGAAAGGCCGGGCCGGTCAACGCCGCGCTCCTTGCGGCCCAGATTCTCGCCGGGACCGACCCGGCCCTGCGTGAGAAGATCGTCCAGTACAGGGCCCGTCTGGCCGAGCGCGTGGCCATCGCCGACGAGAACGCAGGGAACGCCCCGTGAGCCTAGAGAAGACCGTCCGCTGGGTGGGCGGCCTCGACGGCCGCATGGAACTCATCGACCAGACCCTGCTACCTACAGAGTTCAAGGTCATTACCTGCCGCACGGTCGAGGAAGTCTGGGAAGCCATCAAGGTGCTGCGGGTCCGCGGCGCCCCGGCCATCGGCGTTGCGGCCGCGATGGGCGTGGTCGTGGCCATCCAGAACTCGCCGGACGACGAGAAGGAAGTCCTCGCCCGCGTCCTGAAGGCCGCCGAGTACCTCGCCACCAGCCGCCCGACGGCCGTCAACCTCTTCTGGGCGCTCGACCGGATGAAACGCACCGCCCAGGAATACCGCGGTCGCGGCGGCCGCGCTACAAAAGAGGCGCTGCTGGCCGAGGCCAAGGCCATCCGCGACGAGGACGCCGCCATGTGCCGCGCCATCGGCGACCACGGCCAGCACCTCATCAAGCAGGGTTGCGGCATCCTGACGCACTGCAACGCCGGGAGCCTCGCCACGGCCGAGTACGGCACGGCCCTCGCCCCGCTCTACCGGGCGCACGAGATGGGCCGCGAGTTCCGCGTGTACGCCGACGAGACGCGGCCGCTGCTCCAGGGTTCGCGGCTGACCGTCTGGGAACTCCAGCAGGCCGGCATCGACGTGACGCTCATCTGCGACAACATGGCGGCGGTCGTCATGCGCCAGGGCAAGGTGGACCTGGCGATCGTGGGGGCCGACCGCATCGCCGCCAACGGCGACACGGCCAACAAGATCGGCACGTACGGCGTGGCCGTGCTGGCCGAGCACCACGACGTGCCGTTCTACGTGGCCGCACCGTCGAGCACGTTCGACCTTACGATTTCTTCGGGTGACGAGATTCCCATTGAGGAGCGCGGCTCAGAGGAAGTCACAAAGGGCTTCGGCCGCCAGACCGCCCCGACCGGCGCGAAGGTATACTGCCCGGCTTTCGACGTGACGCCCGCCGAACTTATCTCCGGCATCATCACCGAGCGCGGGCTGATTCAGCCGGTGAGCCGGGAGAACATCGCGCGGGTGGTGGGCGGAACGGGAAAGAAAATTTAACCGCGGAGAACGCGGAGGACGCAGAGGGAAGGCTGTTCTCTGCGATCTCCGCGGTTAAACCGAGCACCTGCGCAAGTTGCTCGTAATCAGTTGTTCTTCTTCTCAGGCGGTGACTTCCCTTCTTGGGGAGCGCTCACCCAGCCGGGCGACCGCAACTGGGCATATTCCGACTTGCGAAGTTCCTCAAGGGTTATTTGCTTTGCCGCAGACATGGCCGTACGCAATTTGTCCCCCAGGCGATTCTTGAAGAATTCATGGATCGCCTGGACTGTCTTCGGAAAGTGGTTGTTGCAGTAAACGGTTCTCGTTACGGCGCCCACGCGGAGTTTGACAAACACCTGGGTGCCATCCGCGAGATTATCCACATGGTACTGGTCTTGACTCAAGAGGCCCCTGTTTTCGGAAAGGCACTGGCGAAGCGCAACCATCTCCTCGGGAAGAAGCGAAAACGTGGCACGCCACCACACTTGCTCCTTAAGCATCCCGCCGTCTTTCTGCTTCTCCACATATGTGGCATAGACGAATAGGCCCCGGCCGTCCTCCGTAATTTGGATCGCGTCATAGCCAAACTGACCGCCCCCAAGCCCTATGACAAAGAAGAAGTTCTTCTCTTTCGTAATCTGGTCAGGCGACAGCAGCTCCTGGGGCTTGCCCTTACGCTCCTTGCCAAGGGGATGGTTCTCTTGCGAGAGGTCCGTCTCCAGAAAACCCTGGCCGTAAGCCTGTGCACAGAAAAGCAGGAGAATTGCTGACAGTGCTACGTTTCTCATGGACGGCCGCCTTTCACCTGCGTGACGATACTTGCGATGTTGCAGGATCAAGCCGTAATTCATCAGTGCGACAACACCTTGGGCTTGCGACGTTTGGGCAGGTCAATCTCATCGGGTTCGACCCAGACCGTCTTGCCATTGCGGAACACCACAACAGGCTGACCGAGGCGTTTGTGACGCTCCAGGGCCTCGCGCACACCTTTGGCAAGCGCCCGGGTAATCAGTTGCGGATTCGCAAACGCCCGGTCAATGCGGCTGGCCACGCTATCCTTGGGGCGAATAACCGCGGCTGATTTTTTGCCAGAGTTCGCCATCCTCAATCCTCGTCACCTTACGCTTTTCGCCGGTGGCTACAAGCCTGGGCGTCGCTCCACTATTGTCGTACAGCCACCATCGGGACGCAATAGGCTGATAGAGTCCGAAAAAGTTCCGAAGGCCCGCCTCATAGCGCCGGCGGATGACCTCTTCCGGAACGGCGTGTCCGCCAGTCCGAACACGCTGGGCCACCCGCGCCACTGCGAAGTCCGAAGAGGGCAGCCATACAAACACGAGATTGAAACGATAACCCTCGCGTACGAGTCCCGTAATCCACTTCGCCAGCAGCCGGTTGGCCAAGGTGGTCTCAAAGGCAAAACTGGCCCGCTCCCTGGCCAGTTGCCTGATTCGGGACAACATCACCCTGCCAGCCGCCAGCGCGGCCCCTTCAGGCTGGAACCCCGAAAGCCCGCGAGCGATCACATCCGCGTTCACAAACTCCGTGACCCCGAGCGCACCACGCAGCAGCGACGGTGCCGTTGTTGACTTGCCCGCGCCGTTCGGCCCGGCCAGGACCACAACGCTCGGCGCTGCGAAATCTGCGCGCGGGGGCTTTCTCATGTCGACACCCTGAACGCCGCATGCACCGCACCGTGGCGGCCTTTGCTGGTGAGGGTCTCCAGGGCCGTGCGGTAATCTTCGAGCGGAAAGATGTGCGTCAGCAGCTTGTCGGCGGGGAAGCGGCCCGCGGCCGTCAGTTCGTGGACGATGTCGTACGTGTGCATCCGCCCGCCGCGCCACTGCTCCACGCCGCGGCCATGACTGCCCATCACGGTAATCTGCTTGTGCGTCACGGGGTCCCAGTCGACCCAGCGCGGGTGGCCCATGCCGACGATCATCACGGTCCCCTGCGGCCGGACGACGCGAAGCGAATCCTCAACGCTATTGCGGCTGCCAATGGCGTCATACACCAGGTCCACGCCGCCGAGGAGAATCTTCTTTCCGAATTTTCCACGGACGGGCTTGATGTGGTACTGCTCGCCCAGCCGGTCGAAGAGGTCTTTCCTCCGCAGGTCGCTTGAGTCCCACACTTCGCTCGCGCCCATGTGCAGCGCCAGCGCCTGCTGAAACCGGTAGCGGGCCGTGGCGATGATGCGGCCCTTAAAACCCGTCGCCCGCAGAAACGCGATCACTCCCAGGCCAACGATCCCGCAGCCCATTACGAGCACGTCCTGGTCCATCAGGCTCGGCGGCCGGCGAAGCACCGCGTGCACCGACGCCGAGAGCGGATCCGCCAGCACCGCCTGCTCGTCGGTCATCCCCTCCGGCACGGGTATGAGCTGCGACTTGTGGGCGACGAACGAATCGGACCACGATCCGCCCACGCGCCCGGAGTAGCCCACCGAGAAACCGTACCCCGCCCGCCCCTGGGCCGTGTTCCAGCACGAGCAGAACTGCCCCTCGCGGCAGGACGGGCACGGGTCCAGCCCGCGCGCAGCACAGGCGATGATGGGGTCAACGTTGACCCTGAGGCCCTCGGCCACATCCTGCGCCCCCGGGCCGCGCTCGACCACAATGCCCACGTTCTCGTGGCCCAGCACGAGCGGCTCAATCGCCAGTGCCGCGGTGAAGACGTCCGGCGGGCTATCCAGCAGGATAATGCCAACGTCCGTGCCGCAGATGCCGCCAAGGTGCGGCCGCACGCGGACCCACTCGTCGCCGGGGAGCGGCTGCTCGGGGATGTCCTCCAGCCGAAGCGTCGAGAGCTTGCTCCAGAAGATGCCCTTGTGCAGGGGGCCGAGAAGTTTGCACGCCCACCACTTGGCAAACGCGATGTGAAAGGTGATGGCCCGCATGGCGCATGTCCCGCTTGCCCGGATTCCGGGGCCATTCTAGGGCGCGCCCGTGGGCGGTCAAACAGATTCCCCGGCGCGCGGCGTTGCGTAACCATGCCACCCGGCCAACGCGCTCAATACTACTTCTTGCCGAAGAACTCGCCATACAGCGCCTGGACAGCGAGGGCGGTGTCCTCGGCCTTGACGCCGAACATCATGCTCACCTCGGAGGAGCCCTGGTTGATCATCTCGATGTTGACCTTGGCGCGGGCAAATGCCTCCGTGGCCCGTGCGGCAATGCCCACCACGTGCCTCATGCACTCGCCCACGACCATCACGATCGCCAAGCCCCGCTCGACCGAGACCTCATCAACGTCAAGCTCCTTGCGGATGCGGTCCAGGACGCGGGCCTCGACGGCCTCCGTGAACTGCTTCTCGCGCAGGATGATCGAGATGTTGTCGATTCCGGAAGGCGAATGCTCGTACGACTGGCCCTCCTCTTCGAGGATCTGGAGGAGCCGCCGGCCAAAACCGACCTCGCGGTTCATCAGGTACTTGCTGACGTAGATCGAGCAGAACCCGTCGCTGGAGGCGATGCCAGCCACCTCGCCGATCGGGCAGACACGATCGAGCACTATGCACGTTCCCGGAGCCGCCGGGTTGTTCGTGTTCTTGATGCACACCGGCACGCCGGCGTGGAACACCGGGGCCAGGGCCTCCTCGTGGAAAACGCTGAAGCCCGCGTACGAAAGCTCGCGCATCTCGCGATACGTGATCTCGGATATCGGCCGCGGGTCCTGAACGATGGCGGGGCTCGCGACGAAAACCGAGTCGACGTCCGTGAAGTTCTCGTACACCTCCGCCTTGACCGCCGCCGCCAGGATCGAGCCCGTGATGTCCGACCCGCCGCGCGGCAGCGTCACCACGGCCCCCTGCGGCGAATAGCCGAAGAAGCCAGGGAAGATCGTGATGCCCTTCTGGTCCCGCAGCCTCGCGAGGTTCTTGTACGACTCCGGGAGCACCCGGGCGTTGCCAAACTCGTGCGTCAGCAAGAGGCCGGCATCCTTGGGACTCTCGTAGCGGGCCGGGGCGCCCCTGCTCTTAAGGTACTCGGCGACAAGCTTGGCGCAGTTGTCTTCGCCGGCGGCCTTCAGTGTGTCGAGGAACTGCCCGCGGTCGGTGCGCGGCGTGGCAAGGCGGGCCCGCAGGTCCGCCTCGATGCGCTTCGTGATGTCGGCCGCAAGGCCCAGGTCGCGGGCGATCTGGCCGTAGCGATCGACGACGGCGGCCAGTTCCTTCTCAGCCGCGCCGGCAGCGAGGCACTTCTCGGCCAGCGCTATCAGAAGGTCCGTGACCTTGGTGTCGGTCTTGGAGCGCTTACCCGGGGCGGAGACGACGACCAGCCGCCGCTCGGGGTCCGAGAGGACGATGTCGCAGGCCTTGCGAATCTGGCCGGCGTCGGCCATCGAAGTGCCGCCGAACTTGCAGACTTTCATGATGCCTCCTCTTACTTCTTGCCCTCAACCTCAAGATGAAACCGGTGAAGAAATCGGTGCACCACCGGGGCCAGGAGAACCGCCACCGTCGTCAGAAACGCCACGCCGCTATACAGGCAGTACACGATGGCGAAGACCTTGCCGCCGGTCGTTCGGATCTCGTCGACGGGTCCCATCCCCGCCAGAATCATCGCGGCGTTCAGGGCCGCTTGCAGCCAGTCGAGCCCCACGAACACATGGTAGCCGAGCGTCCCGATGCAAAGCGAAAACACGAGGAACGCGATCCCAATCGCCGCACTTTGCAGCATGCGGCGGGCGAACACGCTTCGCGGCGCCAGCGGCGCGTGTCGATGTTCGAACATGGCCTGCCCCCGCGTTGCATGTGTTTAGCGTCAGTGCCAGCAATGTGGCACGGCTGGCTTGCCCAGCCGTGGCGAAGGCACGCGACGTGCCCCACGGCTGGACAAGCCAGCCGTGCCACAGCCGCTGCTACGGCGGCGTTACGCTTTTAGGTACCCGCGGCGCAGCAACTCTTCGCCCACCTGGACGACGTTCAGCGCGGCGCCCTTGCGGATGTTGTCCGACACGACCCACATCGCCAGGCCGTTCTTCGTGCTGATGTCCTCGCGTATGCGGCCAACGAGCGTCACGTCCTTGTACTCGGGCTTCACGAGGTCCAGCGGCGTCGGGTACGTGCGCGGCCCGCCGTCCTTGCCGGGCTCGTCCATGACAACCACGCCGGGGGCGGTGCGCAGGAGCTGGCGCGCGGCATCGGCCGAAAGTTTCTTCCTGGTCTCGATCCAGACGGCCTCGCTGTGGCCGTTCAGGACCGGCACGCGGACCGTCGTGGCGCTGATCTTGATCTTGTCGTCGCCGAGGATCTTGCGGGTCTCGTGGACCATCTTCATTTCCTCGCGGGTGTAGTCGCCATCGAGGAAGGCGTCGATGTGCGGAATGCAGTTGAACGCGATGGGCCGGTTGAAGACCTTCGGGTCGTACTCCAGGTTCTCGACGCCGTTGGCCAGCGCCTTGGGGAGTTGAGCCCGAAGTTCCTGCGGGCCGCGCATCCCCCAACCGCTTGTGGCCTGGTAGGTGGCCACGATGATGCGCTCGATGCCGACCGCGCGGTGGATCGGCGCGACGGCCACGACCATCTGGATGGTCGAGCAGTTCGGGCTGGCGATGAAGTGCGTCATGGGCGTGATGGCGTCGGAGTTCACCTCGGGGACGACGAGCGGCACGTCGGCGGCCATGCGGAAATCGCGGCCGTTGTCGATGCACCACGCCCCCGCCTTCTCGGCCGTCTCGCGCCACGTCACGCTGGCGCCCTTGGCGCCTTCCTGCCCGGCAAAGAGGACCAGGTTGGCGCCCTGGAACGACTCGGCGCAGGTTTCCTCAACGAGCATCTTCTCGCCGGCGAGGGTCTCCGGGCGCTCGCGCGTAGCCACAACGCGCGGCGGCCACTGGCACGGGAACTTCCGGTCCTTCAGGCACTGCACAATCGCCTCGCCCACGAGGCCAACGCCGACAACCGTCACCTTCAGGCCCATCTTGCGGCTCCTTTCCGTGTTCCAAGCGGGGGCAGGCCCCGCCCGGCAAATCTCCACCTATATCGGCAATCCGTTGCCCAAAAAAGAAGCGGCCCCGCGTGCGGCTGTCAAACGCGGAAATCTGGAGTCAGACCTTACACTCGGCCCGCCGCAAGGCGCAGCCGGGCCACTTGCACAAGGGCGTTCTCGGTGGCCAGTTCAACGTGCACGTAGCGGCCGATCTGGGCCTGGGCGTCCGCCAGGATGGAAACCGCCCGGTCGCACGCCTCCGCGGACCATGCGGCAAGCGCCCGGATAACCTCGGCCTGGTCGGCGTTCGTCAGACCCGCGCCCTCGGGCGAGCCCGCCGCCACGAGCGCGGCATCGCGGAACGCCGACGCCACCACCGCCAGCGCCACCCGCGCGGAGGACCGGCGAACGGCCGTTTCCTCCGGCGTGCCCTTGGCAGCGCGCAGGCGGCGGGCCTCGGTCGCGGCCCAACCGGCGACGGCCTCGGCCATGTCGAGGGCATCCGCCTCATCCATCGTCGCCAGGCCCGGCAGGAGCGCCCGCTTCAGGTCCCACAGGCCGCTACCGGCCAGGTGGACGGCCTGCTCGATGCTCCCGCCGGCGAAACGGCAGATGAACGCGATCTCTTCGCGGGCGACCGGACGCGGCACCTCAGCTTTCCTGCCTTTCTCCGGCGGCTGCGCCGCCTGGGCCGCCAGCACTTCGCGGAGCTTCTCGGCCACGAACTCTTCCGGCAGCGGGCCGAACCGCACCCACTGGCACCGCGAGAGGATCGTGCCGGGCAGTTGCGATGCGTCGGCGCAGAGGAGAATGAGCACGGCGTGCGGCGAGGGCTCTTCGAGCGTCTTCAGGAGCGCGTTGGCGGCCGACTTGTTCAACAACTCCGCGTCGTCGAGCACGGTAACCGTGCGGGCGGCCTCCATCGGGTGAAGCACGACCGACTCCGTCACCGTGACGGACGGGCTGGCCGACGCATCGCTGTGCCGCCGCGTAACGACCGAGAGGCGGAAATCGTTGTGGTCCTCTTCCTTGCGGAACCAGTAAAGGTCGGGGTGCGTGTCGCGGTCGATGCGGGTGCAGTGGCTGCACGTGTCGCACGGGTCAAGTTTCTGGCCTGAGCCGCGCGGCTCGGCACACATGAGGAGCTTGGCGAACTGGCGTGCGGCAAAGCCCTTGCCGACCCCGCGCGGGCCGACGAAGATGTACGCGTGGGCCACACGGTCGCCCGCAACGGCCGACCGGAGCATCCGCACGGCGGCCGTCTGGTATCGGACCTCAGAGAAGGACACGCGTCACCGCCTCTTCAATGGCGCGGGCCACCTCGTCGGGCGACTGCGTGGCGTCGACGACCGCGAACTTCTCCGGCCGCTCGCGGGCCATCGCCAGGAACCCCTCGCGCACCTTCTCGTGGTAGGCCCGGTCCTTGAGTTCAATTCGGTCACGGAAAAACTGGAAGCTCATCTGCGGGCCTCTCTTGACCTTGGCCTTGGGACCATGGATTCTCTCAAAGCCCGTGGCCACATCCACATCCAGAATGATTGTCAAGTCAGGCTCAACATCCCCGCAGGCAACACGGGCCAGTTGCGAAATCGCGTCAAGATCAAAACCGCCCGCGTAGCCTTGATATGCGACCGTGGATGAAACAAACCTGTCGCTAACCACTGTCACGCCAACGCTCAGCGAATGCCGAATGACTCTGGCAACCATTTCAGCCCGACAGGCCATATAGAGCAGGACTTCCGTGCGGACGTCCATTTCCGGCAACGCTCCATCCAGTATCACCTGTCGTATGCGTTCAGAAACAGGCGTGGAACCGGGATCGCGTACAGCGGTTGCCTCAATTCCCCGGCCCTTCAGCCAATGCACCAGCCTCTTTACCTGCGTGGACTTGCCGCAGCCCTCGGGGCCGTCGAGCACGATGAATTTGCCCGGGTAGGTGGCAGCCACGTCAGCCCCCGACTTCGATCTGGCACAGGACCTGGCCGACCTTGACCGACTGCTCTTCGGCGGCCAGAAGTTTGGCGACCTTGCCCGCGACGGGGCTGGGGATGTCGAAGGTGGCCTTGTCGGTCAGCATCTGGACGAGGTCGGCCCCTTCCACGACTTTCTCGCCGACATCGACATACCAGAATGAGACTCGGGCCTCGTCGCCGGCGTCTTTCCCCAGTTCAGGCAGTTTCACGTCAACGGCCGCCATCGTGCAATCCCCTTTCACGCCCGCTCACGCGCGGGGCCCGTCTCGATTTTCACGATTCGCAAACACGCTCTCGGCCTGGTAGCTGCTCCGAACGAATGGCCCGGAGGCCACGGCCGCAAAGCCGAGGGCCCGGGCCTCGGCCTCCCATGCGGCAAACTCGGCCGGATCGACAAACCGCGCGACCGCCTGGTGCGCCGCCGACGGCGCGAGGTACTGCCCGATCGTCACAATATCGCACCCGGCCGCCCGCAGGTCCGCCAGGCACGCGCGGACCTCGTCGGCCGTCTCGCCCAGGCCCAACATCAGGCCGCTCTTGGTGTAAATGCGATGGCCACACGCTGATGTGGCACGGCTGGCTTGCCCAGCCGTG
>Ga0209777_10005497_pt1 | contig 14557 bp, 13 predicted proteins | sample FrelakmetHBP12HB_FD_187147 | JGI IMG/M metagenome (GOLD analysis project Ga0209777, IMG submission 187147) | Freshwater lake sediment microbial communities from the University of Notre Dame, USA, for methane emissions studies -HBP12 HB (SPAdes)... | ecosystem: Environmental > Aquatic >...
ACATATCGTTTACGTCTTTCGATATTTTCTGGCTGCTCAGGTCGTCTTTATCTTTCGCTCCACTCATCACTTCGTAATAAGCCTTAACTTTATCTTCAGCGGCTAAAATGTATTTTGCTTTTTCTTCCGCTTTCGGATGTAATTGGGTAATGGGGATTAAATAGACGTATTTTGTTACATTCTTATTCTTAAAATATTCTGCGGCCTGGCGGCAATACGGACAATCGGGGTCTGTAAATTCAATTACTTTATTTTTTCCCGTACCTATTTTTATTGCTTTATCCAGAGGGATGTCTGTTAATTTACTGGCTTGAAGTTGATCACGTTTTTCTTGTGTCAGGGATTTTTTGTTTTTATCATATATCTCGCCGAATATTATTAATTCGCTTTTAGGCGCATAATAGAAAACTATACTCCCTTTGTTGGCGACAATTTCGTATATTCCCTCTATGGGTGTTTTCTCAACATCTTCTACATTGATTGATGCTATTTCTTTAATTTTTGCAGTGATTGCTTGTTTCACATTTTCCTGTTCTTTAGCTTGAATGTTTACAGCCATACTCACAATTGCGAAGATTACAATTGCTAGGGCAATAACTAATATTTTTGAATTCTTTTTCATTATTCGTTTCTCCTTTTTATCTTTGTTCTATTTCGACACGCCTGTTTACGTGATCAACACCGGATATATATTCTTGTTGTCCCTTCCCGATTATCTCTTTGACCAAAACTCCTTCTTGCCGCAGATACTCGGCAACATTAAGGGCTCTCTCTGTCGCCAATTTATCGTTATAGAACTTTCTGCCAATTTTACATGTATAGCCGGTCACTCTAACTTCTCTTCCCTTGATACAGTTTATGAACTGATTAATTTGATCTTTCTCAGAATTACTTATTTGGGATTTGTTCAATGGGAAAAAGACGATGTTCTTTTTACATGACAGATAACTACTTGCCTTTTCTTCAAACGGTGATGAGTTCGCGGCGACTGTCATTCCAGCGGGATTTATTGGAATGGAGTTATTTGTTTTTATTTTTTCAGCTTCTTTGATGATAGTTTTATTTTCAGTATCTGCTGACTGTATTGCTTGTACCGGTTTTTCATTGTCGGGTTGGGAGAATTTTATCGCTATTGGTGTAGCTGATTTTGCTTTTAATTTTATTCTTTTTATTTCCTGTTCTCTAATCATGAAGCCATGGGAGAGATTTCCTGAATTTGCCATGCCTTCATATCTATATTCAATATCGGCTGGTCGTATTTCTGCGGCTCCTGCATCCTGTAGAAATAATATACAGATCATCAATACAAATATTTTTTTCATTCCTTTTCCTTACTTTTTTTCATTTATCCAAATCCTGCGGCACAAATATTTTCCAGAGCAGATTCAGTTGTTCAATTGACCAATCAGGTCAACAAACTTAAAAGAAATTCTGTCTCCATAGGTTTGATCGCCATCTTGCCCTGTGTATCAGGATTGTCCAAACGCGACTTATCCCACAGTTGAGTGATAATATTTCGCTTCTGTTTCGTTATCTTGTCCTGTAAATTCAGATGAAGCCTTTTGCTTCTATCCCGGAGTTTCTGCGCTTCTCTGCCTTTGCTTACATATTCTGGATGGCTTTTTCTGAATCCTTTTAAATGGCCGGGATGCACATCCAGCCATTCCTTAACGCGGGCATAATCATTGCACCAATGATCAGGATTATTCTTTCGCCAGCGGGCATTGTTCCGCCGCTTCAACTCCCACTGGCAGTCTTTCGAACCACAAGTCTTCTGACGAGCACCAATCTTTTTATTAGGAATAATAATTGTCCCACAAAAACACCTCTTCTGCCTGCCTTTCCGCTTCATCCTGTTTCTCCTCAGCAAAATAATAGATAGTAAGAAAAAATAGACGTACCAGACAGAGTACAGGATGAAAGAAGTAACCTCGATATTAAACTGTCAATTATCAAACGCACCAAAGATATATCTGTCTCATGAAGGGTGCATACATTGTCATTATGATTTTGATAGAAAAGGTATATCCGGCTAAAGTAAGTATCGATCGTTCTGACCACTGCCTGATTAATAACCGCATCTACACACATGGCTATACCTGCCTGATTTTATGATACGGCCATTTTCTTCAAAGCGGACGAGTTGTCCAACTGGACTTGTATATCAAGATAACTTGGCAAAACAGATCAACAAGGTGAAAGGAAAGTAGTTTTAAATAGTTTGATTACTATCTCGTCTTGTATATCAAGATATTGCAAATGCTATTTGTTCTACAGATAATATGTAATATCCGGTATTTGCCTTCTTATCTTGTCTTGTATATCAAGATGACTCTTTGTTGCTTCTATCCCGGCGTTTTTGCGCCCCCATGCTATTCATTACATGTTCAAATGTCCATTTTATAAAAGAGTGAGTCAGCTTGGCTATTCTGATTTTTATTACTGCGGAGAATAAAATATTAGTGAATTAATTGATCGGAAACAGCTCGTCGATTTTAAAGAATTGTCAGTGACCGAAATCCTGATTGATTTGTGGCAAACGAGAAGGTATAGAGAGCCATGCAGTTGGTTAAAATAAAATAATGGAGGTAATTAATGAACAAAACACAATTGATCGATGAAGTGGCAAAGGTTACATGCAGCAAGAAAGAAGCAGTGGCGGCAGTAGACGCAACAATGGCAGCAATTAAGAAAGCACTCAAAAAAGGTGATGCCGTTACACTTGTGGGCTTTGGAACATTTAATGTTAAGAAAAGGAAAGCCCGTACAGGCAGAAACCCTCAAACAGGCAAGGCCATTAAAATAGCCGCAAAGAAAGTTCCCGTCTTTAAAGCCGGGAAAGGACTGAAAGACGCGGTGAAATAGAATTCATCGCCATTTCTGAATATTCTCAAAGAGCCGTCTTATACTTCAGTCAGGCGGCTCTTTTTTTCTTCTTGTTTTTAAAAAAATCAAATCAATTTTGATGAAAATAATTGAGGTGGAATTGGCAAGCTCTACAACGGACGACTCGGCAAGTCTTTTCGCATAATAAAATTGATGACCAGAATTTATTACAGTCGAGATTCACAGCTATATGGTTTCTGGCGGATATCAATCAATTCGTGGCTGTTTGACCACGTGATTACACAAGAAACATTGGTTTGGTTTGCCATCTATAATTTTTCTATTCTCATATTATCTTACTACGATTATCAATGAATATATTGTAAAACCTATCGAAAAGCATTTTTTCTAAATCGGTATTGAAAAAAGAAGAATATGCTTTGTGCGGTAAATCATATGTATCTTTGATTCGTCTAAAATTATCTTCTGAATATGAAATAAGTTTATTCATAGAGGTCGACAAGGCTGCGGGCATTCCAATTTTTTTTCGCGAAGCAACATCATGCAATAGTTGACAGTCGGATTTATGAGCATATTTTTTTAAGACTAATTTTGTGTTATTTTTATCTTTTACTTTATTTTCAATAGGTAGAGAGAGTGCCCAATCTCTAATATCATCATATAAATAAAATGGCCTTGCTTCAAAAGAGAATGCAGAACTTGATCGATCAACACTCCACAGGTGGCAGTTTGTTAATCCTGGACCCATCAAGATATCGAATATTTCTCTCTGCATCTCTTTTTCTTTAGAATCATCTGGCGGAAACTTATCCATTATATATTCATTGATCTTTGTTTTCCCATAATTGACTTTTTTTGATCTCATGCGGATTCTGTCGGCAAACCCAAGAGGATGTGTATGCATCCAATAGTAACCGCCAAAGAGCTCATCTGCGCCTTCACCACAATATGCTACTTTAAATTTCTTGCTAATCTGATATGATAATAAATGGAAGGCAAGACTACCAAGTACATTAAAAATACCATCAGTTACCAGTGACTCATAATGATAGAGATAATGATCAAAGAAATTTAGGCATTCCGCCACATCTGTTTTGTGTTCAACATGGTTTGTTTTAAAAGCTTTGGAGACAATCGCGGCATAGCGCCTGTCTTCGTTGTTTTCTGAATCGAATAGATTATATGTATAAATAGTATCCGCTGAATTCTTCCTCATGAAATACGTAATCAATGCAGAATCAATTCCACCGGAAAGATAGATTGCTTGAGGATGCTTGGAATGACTCATTAGATATTTGGCTGATTTATCCATAAGGTTGCTGAAATCATCGATGTTTATATTCTCTGCCATCTTATCATAATATGAAGGCATTAGAGCATGAAATCGCACAGTACTCATTTTGCTATCTTGATATTTGATGTAACATCCCGGAAGAATCTGTTTAATCCCTTTAAACATTGTTTTTTCCAGATCAAATATAAAACCAAAAACCGCTGTTTCAGCTAAAGCCTCATCATCGATGTCAATCATATCATCTTTTATTCTGAGCAGAGCTTTTATCTCCGAGGCAAAATATATACAATTATTAGCGGCATAGTAGACAAACGGTTTAATCCCAACAGCATCTCGCGCCAACAGGACTTTATCAGGGGTCATGATAGCAATTGCAAACATACCTTTAAGCATTGTAAAGCATTGTTCACCAAACAATAGATATAATTCTAAAATAAGGGAGGCTTCATCATTGATTTGCTTATCGACAGGCAGTGTTGATATGAGTTCTTTGAAATTGTAAATTTCGCCATTGAAAATGATTGCCGTTTTCCCATCAGCGGAAAGTGCCGGCTGATTAATACCAGAAGTGCCAAAGATATCTAACCGGCAAAAACCAAGAGATCCCCAAGGGTAAATCTCAATATTGCTGCCATCGGGGCCACGATGGCTGATTGCATTTAACATTATGGTCGTTTTTTCAGGGGTATCTTTGCCCCATAATCCACATATACCGCACATTAAACTAATTCCATAATTCCCGCATAAAGCTTTTCATACTCATTAAGTGCCTCTTGGTCAGTCAGTCCGGCAATATAATCACATATGCCACGCGTCAGTATGCTATTCCAGAGTGGTGTTGGATTAAGAAAAGGGTTGTCGAGATTGGCTCTAAAAGTCCTTAAAATAATCTTTAAATTTTTCCTATCAACATCTACTTCGCTATTTAACCATTTAGAAATTTTATCTTTATTTTGTTCAATTTTGTAGAAAAATTTATATAGTTTCCTTCTATTATCTAATGCTGCCTTAATTTCATTTGAGGTGCCTTTTTTAAGTACCTCGAAGTTATTATCTTTAGATGGCGAAGCAATTTTAATAAAATTAGCATTCGTTATTTTTGTTATTTTTGTTATTTTATCCTTGCTATCAACCATTGTTTTTTCTAATTTCTTCAATATATCTTTAAAAGTTGTATTTTCGCTTTTTTTTAATTCATCCCAAATAGTAGTATCTTGAAGGGCAATAATAATATACTTTAAGCCTGTATCTGGCAATTGATGAGAATTGGTTATATAGGCTTTGAACAGCCGTGTTAGAATGTAACTTGCCTTACCGTCATTTTTTTCAACGGCTTCACTTTTTAAGACAATATTTTTTTGTTTTTCCTCAAAATCCGCTAAAGCGTTATATTTATTCTTCCACGCTGCATCATCTTCAGGTATAAATTGAACAAGATGGTTAATTACTCTATTTGCTTCGAGCCCTAATCTTTTTTTCCAGTTTTTTAATTCAACTTTCTGTTCATATATATTTTGATCCTTATCAATTGTAACTTTTGTTAGATCTTTTGCACAGAATACATCCGCATTTTTAATAAAATGATTTTCATATATCGAATTTAACACAGAGAAATGATGTAAATTAAGTGCTCCAATATTTTTCCACCATTCTTTTTTATCGTTTATAAAGTAATCTTTAAATTCATTTTTATACAAATTCTTCAGACAGCCGTTTAGTCTATCGAGAATTCTCAAGAATTTATAAATATTTTTTGATTTACTACACTTCTTTCTATCTCTTTTCAGACTGTCAAAATCGTTTTTTAATTTATGCAAATCTCCTTGAGTTTTTTTCTTGAGCTTTTCGTCGTCAGCGTTATTAGCGTTTATGTCAAGTTCTAAACAGTTCAAATATGTATCCAAGATAGTTATAGAATCATTTAAATATTTACCTTGTTTTGCCCAACTATCGAGATAGTAATAACTCAAAAGATACAGATATGCACGGCTACAATTGATCTCGAAATATTTTGATAAAAGTTTATCCTTAATATCTTTTGCTGAAAAACAGCCATGTCGAATACTATTTAATTCACTCTTAATCCATGATATTCTTTTCGAATCAAGGTACATTGATTTTGTTTTCGAATCAGGACACATTGAATACAGGATGTTCAACAAACTAAATATGTTAATTTTTTCTTTTTTAGAATCATTCTCAAAATTTAAGAAATTTTTTATTGTTCCAAAAACAATCAATTTATTGTAAAATTCAATTAACAGTTTGCCAAGCTCATCAGGTTTCTTTATGTTTTCAATTTTTGAGTAAAGAGATTTAATATGATCTTCGTCCTTAAACTTAACCATCATACATTCGACTTGATCTTTTGCTTCTTCAAATGTAAGCAATCCCTTATTCATTCCGTCTTCCAAATCCTGTTGCCTTTGAGCTATTTCATCTGATTGGCTTACAATTATGGCTTCAACTGACAAATATTCATTCGTAGTTTTGTAGAAATATTTATGTAAACTCTTTGAATAGAAACTATTAGGGAAAGGATGATCGAATAGATATGGATGTTCAATAGAAATGTAATTATTTTCTATTCGGTATTTCCAGAGTTTTGCCAGGTAACATTTTCTTGAACAGTAAATATTCCACTGATATTTTTCTTTAATATATTCTTTTTGTATATAGTCCCTCTTTGTTTCACCTGCTTTCAGATCATCTTTTCCCACACCTTTTTCATTATTAACTACACTAAGACGTGCGCAAAACCACGGTTTACATATTTCTTTTTCTTCTACTCCTTTTGCTTTTAGTTCTAGTTTCTTCTTTTCTTGAATATTACGCTTGCATTCTTTTCTTTCATGGTAATTACATACGTAAACTCGGTCGCAATGCTTAGATGATATTAATATCTCATCTTCCAACCCCGATTCAGGTTTTGCCCATGAAAGTTTCGAGTGTGCTACGGCACCCCATAAAATATATGGCCATATTTTTTTATTATCATTTGTTAATTGCTCGAAATTATACAGCACGCGAAAACTCTGAAAATTATGTTTAAAACCTGAATTACCGAAATCATAATCTGTAACTTTACCACCCAAAGTATCACAGCCACACATTATTTCTCTGAGCGTTCTTTCTCCAACATGGCCGAAAGGAGTATGCCCAATATCATGAGCCAAAGAAATAGCTTCAGCAAGGTCAGCATTTAGACCCAGATCATTGCATATATCGCGCGCAATCCTTGCAACCTCAATAGTGTGTGTGAGTCGCGTTCTGATATCCGGGCCGGACAATGATAAGATTACTTGGGTTTTTCCCGCTAGCTTCCGAAAAGATAGCGTGTTCATTATTTTGTTTATACATTTCGTAATGTTTATGCTGTCTTTCGGCAAGACAGCATAAGGCTTCAATGTGTATTCTTCATTAACTTGCTGATCCATTCGTTAACCCTCATAATTAGTTTTGTATCCAAAGTATTCAGTGTCTTAGGATTCAAACCTTTATTTACATGGTGAAAATCCGAGCCTATAACAGGGGCAAGCTTTAATTCATCACAAAGTCCCAAAAGATGTTTCAGCTCTTCTTGGTTGCTGTTCCAGGAATATACATCAACACCTTTTATACCTGCATTAGAAAGTTCTCTAATTTTATTTTCTACAGTTTCTTTTTCTTGCCGACCATCCTTGCCTTGCGCACGCCTATATGGGTGCGCTAAAACTGGCACAGCATTCCAGTCGGTAATGTTCTTTATTATTTCTTCTGGATTAAAAGGTGCAGGGCGTGTGCCGTCAGGCATGGATCTTTTTTGTCTTCTTACCATATCTTCTGCGTCTTCTAATGCAATGTCAAATGCTTTTGAGACTGCTTCCCCAAATGCAGGAAGGCCGAGAATGTTTTCAGGGTGGGCACGCAGCTTAAGGGCTTCATTATAGGGTTTAAGCCGTGGGTTATCCTTTCTAAATGCTTTATACAGAGTATGCATGCAGCTTTTTTCAGTTGCGCGTCGTGCTTTCATAAATTGATAGAATACTTTAGGTACACCATTAAAGAAATAGGCTAATATGTGACAGCCTGGTGCAAACCATTCAATACCCAAAACAGGCTTGATGCCCCTTTTATTTGCTTCTTTCTCAAACTCGGGCCATCCGCCTATTGTCTCATGATCTGTTAATCCAGCAATATCCCCTTCTGAAAACAAATCAAGAAGCTGCGGGATGGAATGTTTACCATCAGGACTATAATTGCTGTGCAGATGTAGATCAATTATCATTTCAAGTTGCCCATGATTTGCTCCACGACTTGCTTTAATGATATTTTGTCAGATTCTATTATGATTTCACCTTTAATTCTTCCGGCAGTTTTCTCACAAGAATTATATAGCTTTTCAAGGATTCTATCCGGCAACGGATCTGTGCCATCTCTTCTTGTCTTATTGCGCTTCTTTACTTCAGTAAACTTTGCTGTAAGATGAAAAATATGTATATCCGACTTGGGTAATGTGGCCACATGGCTATGCTTAATTTTGTCAATCAGGAATTCCAAATGACTCGGAATATCAAATGTATATTCAATAATAATATCGAATTTATCACTTAAGAAGCTTCTAGTAAGTATTGCGGCATTATACTTAGCAAGTTTCAGTTTATCTTCACAAAGATTTCGCTGATCAATGTGCAGCAATTCATCAATGGAAATAAGTGCAATTTTCTTATTTTTGAGTTGCGAAATGAGCTTGCGTGCCGTAAATGATTTACCGACACCAGGCGACCCCTTCAGAATTATAACTCTGTTTGTCTTTGCTAATTTTTCCATTTTTATACCCCTCATTTAAATTATTTTGTGGACCTATTGTGTAATGATCTATTTGATAAGGTGTACCTTTTGAATATTTACATCCTCCAAGACATCGATAAAAAAAAGCACAAGCATTTTTTTTATCGAAATCAACACATTTACCATTCCATGAAAAGCTACGGTACCTCTTAAACTCCTCCCCTGTCTTCCAAAAGCTAGGCCATTTAACATCAATTATCGACGGACCAACTGCTGGACCGGCAGGACAGAATTTAATTCTGCCATTATAATCGAGAGCCAGTTGCGCAACCCACATATAGCAACCACGATTCATTTTGTAGACTTCATTTAGTGTGTGATCTGGGATATTGTTTTCTTTTGCTTTATGATTTATCCAACAGAAAGGTGTCAATTCTGCATGAACGTCAAACCCATATCTTCTTAGATTTGAAGATTGTACTAGAAACTCAAACCATTCATCGTTTTCAAGAAATACGGATTGTGCCTTCTGTCCTCGCCCTATCGGCAGCAATCTGTTGATATCGAAACATTTAACCTCATCACCGAAAAGTATTTTTATATATTCGGCAAGCTTCAGAATATCGCGGGATGAATTAAATCGATTAGGGGAGTATTGAATGAATGACGATATTCCCGCTAATATGCAATTTTGGAGACTTAATACAGCCTCTTGAAATGAACCCTTTCGGTTGGTAATCCTATCATGGACTGCTTCATCAGAAGAGTGAAAAGATATTCCAACCTCATCAAGGCCTTTCTCTTTAAAGACACCACATACATTCTTATCAATCAGAAAACTACCATTACTCACAGTGCGTTGGAAAATATTGTATTTCCTGCCTACCTCTAATATTTCCATGAAGGAAGGTGAAGAAAACGGCTCACCGCCTAAATAGAGAATCTCCTTTGTACCCGACAACCCGAGAATAGAAACAATTTTTTTTAAAATTTTCGGATCAGACGATCTACCATGATTAATTGAGCTATCAGGGTTATAACAATAAATACACCTATTGTTGCAATCATTTGTGATGTCTAACATAACATTTACAGGGTGATCAGGTATATTAAACAGCATACCCGGTTCAATATCATGCGTGAAGATATGTGATAGCATCATAATATCTATATCTCTAAGTTATGTTAGTATAAAGGTTAATGTTATCATAAACGTATTTATTAAATAAATCATCTTTTATATGGTTACATTCAACTTCTTTTTTTTGAATATCGAATTCAAATTCCATGATGCTATGTGAATCGAGATTTTTAATGAGATTAGAAAAACATTCTGGTATTTTTTCATTTCTTAGTTTTGTGGCAAATGCAGAGTTTACGATACAAGAAGTACCACTGTAAAGTGACTCCCAAATAATATTGGAGAAGTCTTCTACGTTCCCTTCTTCTTCCCATGCCCATGCAAATTTACATGAGTTATAAATCAAAGGCATGTTTTCGGGTGGTACAAACTCTGAGATATGAATGAGCTCATCAATGCCATTAAAAGATATTTCCTCCAGCAATTTGTACTTATAAAGCCCGCCAATAACAAAAAGAGCCTTAAGCTTACGTTCTTTAATGATCTCCAGCAATAACAATAAGCCCTTGTGTTGCCAATGATAATTAATTTTTCCTGTAAATAATATATCAAAAGGCTTTTCAGATTCGATATGTCTGAAAATTGACGGATCAGGTATGTATCGTTGCATAAGAAAAGTCTTTCTATCGGAGCCACATAATTTATTAACAAGTCTAGCAGACGTACTGTTTGTAGCTATTGCAGATGCATGACTAAAATAGCTTTTCATGATTTCTAGGTATTCCTTATCCTTGCAAAATTTCATAATATCACTTCCAGCATGTCGGATAAGTAGTGGTTTTTTAAATATTTTAGAAATCAAAAGTGCATCTTTACAGAAAGGCCATAAGTAGTTTGTTTCAATCAAGTCTGGGCAGAAATCAAGCGCTATCTTTTTGGCTTCATTAATTAATCTATCATCCAGCAGGTCCGTTTCCGGTATATGCCAAGGTGATTTTTTCTCATTTACGACGGTTACATTTGGATCGTTATGGTATTTATTTATAGTGTAAGTATCTGCTGCCACGGTTACTATTCTGAATTCAAAACCTTTCTTCTCAAGATGTCTATATAACCAGTAGGTTTTTGATGATATTCCACCTTGCAATGGTGGATATTTACCAATCAATAATATCTTCATAAACTGCATCCATTAAGCACATTAATTGTTTTGCTCCATCCCCAAAATATCCAAGAAGAACCTTCTTCAATATAGTGCGTCGGGAATAAACCATTATTTAGTTGATTATTCTCAGCCCAATGAATCCCTTTTTTTAAAGACTTAATTATTATTTTATCTTCACCGAGTGAATATGAAAGAGCAAGAGCGCCCATACAGATACCTGTAATAAAGCAATCACTTTGTGCTGGATGATTTTTCCAAGGCCCCCAACCCCCATCATTTCTCTGCTCTTTAACTAAGTAATGAATGGTTTCATTAAATAATTCTTCGGAAAGCAATTTCGTGTGCACGTGATTCTTATAAGCAAGTAAATACCATGCAGCTTTGTAATTAAGCTTGAATGGGGATAAAATATCTTTACTCCATTCATTTTCTAGCCACTTACATGCCTCATGATTTAAATGATAATGTGAAAGAAAGTACAAGATTTGGGCAGATAGGGATATACAAGGTTGATCTCTTTTACAAAACCCCCATCCTTTTTTTTTATTTCTTTCAGATTCAAGCCATAACATTCCATTTTTAAATTTATTTTCATATTTTTCTTTGTCTGAAAGATAAAAAAGCGACCATGCAGTGTCTTCACAATCAATCCAACCACCGTCATCATTTTGTTTTCTTAGAAGGCGGTTTTGAATTCTAAAGCTAGTGGGAATTTCTATATTACAGTCTTTTAAAAGCGAGGCAACAATGATAATTCTTCTTAATGGCAGGCGCCGTTCAAGAAAATCATCGATTATATTAATTAAGGAAGAGTATAGTTCATTTACTCTTTTATTGTTATCTGCAGCCATGGCAAGATGAGCATTGTCTGCAAGTTAACTTAGAATTTGATTTTTTAATCGCTTCAAACATGAAGGTCATGTTTTTCTCTAGCTTAATTACTGGTTTGATATAGACTTTGTCCTTAGTTTCGATATTTCCTTCGGTGCGGTTTTTCATGAATTTAGATCTCCTTAGTTGTCAATAAGTTATTTTCTTTCAAAACATCTATTAGCGCATCTATATCTTTTTTGCAGAGTTCTAAAGTGATATTATAATGGTTTGATATAAATTCTGCAATCTCTTGTTTATCTTTGCCCATTTTCAAGAACATCAAAATATCGTAGCTTGTTTTATTCAAACTGAAATGTTTACCATTGCTGATACAGAAAAGATAATAACAATCAGTCCCTTCATCATGTTTCAGATAAATTTCTTCAGATAATTCAATACTCAATTATTGTCCTTCCAGCATTGAGGATCAGCCTCCAAATAATCACCGGTTATGGCATAAGCGAAAGCCCTGCATCCCCTACAGACAGGTATATATTCACAATGTTTACATTTCCCTTTTAAATTATTCGGATCGCGGAACTCCCACAGAAGTGGATGAGTATACCAAATTTCATAAACACTATTTTTGAGTATATTACCTAATTTAATAGGTAAACGTCTACATGGAAAAACATCGCCATTAGGCATGATTGTTAAAGCATTGTTTCCGACAGAGCATATTGCGCCAATATGTTTATCTTCAGGATTTAGCAGACAAAATAGAGTTCTGTATAAAAGCATTCTTGGCTTCAATGTATTCTTAAAATAAGAATAACATTTTTGATATATTTCTTTGATTTCAATAGAATCTAAAACTGATTTTTTCATATCGGCGCTTTGTCCTTCGGGGATAAATCTGTCCAGAATAAAATATTCAACACCGATTTCTGCTAACTTTTCCGCCAAGGGTATGACCTCATCTTTATTATATTTTGCAATGGTCATCATAACACTTGTTTTAAACCCCATTATAGTTAGTTGCTTTATTTTACTAGTAATAACATCAAATGAACCATTACCTCGTATTTTGTCGTTGGTTTCTTCAAGTCCTTCTAAGGAAAACTGGATTCTTCTAATTTTTTTATATCGTTTTAAATCGTTTATAATTTGTTGATCAATTAATGTCCCATTTGTTAAAATATCAACATGGCCTATCTCTTCTCTGTTATCAAAATAATCGAGCAATTGCATAACGTCGTCTTTTCTTATAAAAGGCTCTCCGCCAGTAATACTAAAAGACCCAATTTTTCCCCAATTTTTAATTGCGTCACATAAATGCTCACCAATCTTTAATAATTGCGATATATTGAGTCCCATTTGTTGATAATTATCATGATAACAGTGCTTACATCTCAGATTGCATCTATCCGTAATATGCCATTGAAAATAGAACTCATTTTGATGATCTAATTCATGATTGTCTAACATTAAGCTCACTTCAGCAAATTTATATTTGGATAACATAAAAATTTTAAGACGCGTCGACCTATTTTACTCCATGCAATAGGTTGCGGCTTATTTTTTCAATAGCGAAATGGTTTGCCATAGTACCACAACAGTTCAAATACGTATTTGTTGTCCACCACTCTCCGCAGGGTGGTGGACAACTTCATATTACACATATCATAATTAACGTAGAAATGTCATCAACGATTACGGACAGTATCTATTCCGTATATTGAATTCTCCCCTAAGAGCATGTTACTTCTTTTTCATTTTACATATAGTACGCCATACTTTACAAGCATACCCATTACGCTTATTTTTACTACCCGCATTGTAGCAACCGACTGCTTCCCAAGTATAACCATATCTTTTTATACATCCGGCTAAAATCCATGCTCCCACATTAACATTATAACAGGGATCTCCTAATTGTGACCATGCATCAGCGCCAAGAACTTTATACCATCGGGAGTTGATTTGCATTACACCGTAATCATAAGATCCATTTTTATTCCAATTGACGGCTCCCGGGTCAAAATTAGACTCTACCTTTGCAATTGCATATAAAATTTCCGCAGAAATATTATACCGGCAGGCTGCTTCATCAAAGCAAAAACAAAAAGCGTCAGATGAAAAATAAAATATTATAATAATTAGAATCAATAAATATCGGGATACTATTTTAGCCATAGTTGCCCCTTATTAATAAAAGATATGTCCACCCGCCCACTGGGTTTATCAGATTTATTAACGTGCTCATCTGCACCAAAAACAACATCACCTGCATCTTCCACTGTCTTTCTATAAATATCAACTTTCTCAATCAAATTTTCCAAAAGCATATCTTTTCTAATTTCTAAATATTTATTCAACACTGGATATGAAACATAGGGAATTTTCACCTTACAGTGATCGTAATTACTTAATTTTAAAATCCCTTCCATATCCGGAAATTGTTGAAATACAGATGGCAATACTAAAGGCTTCGTTTTTGAGCTTCGGGTAAAAGTAAGTCCATCTCTTACGTCCGAAGGACCCATAGACATGGATTCACTGGATTCTAATACTTCAGTCTGGCCTA
>Ga0209777_10005498_pt1 | contig 14555 bp, 9 predicted proteins | sample FrelakmetHBP12HB_FD_187147 | JGI IMG/M metagenome (GOLD analysis project Ga0209777, IMG submission 187147) | Freshwater lake sediment microbial communities from the University of Notre Dame, USA, for methane emissions studies -HBP12 HB (SPAdes)... | ecosystem: Environmental > Aquatic >...
TGCAAGTCGGAGCAGAAGCAGTAAGAGGACTGTGTCATGTACCACGTGCGATGCAGGAGTAGCGTTCTATTAGGCTGCTGTTTTTGAAAGTGGCCGCGGGTGGCTGTATTTGAAGTGGCCGCTGACACGCGCGCGAATTGCCAATCGCTGGAGGTTCACCCCCACATGCGTGGGGAAGACAGGGGGTCAACCCAAACCAAGTCGGGCCGGTACGGTTCACCCCCACATGCGTGGGGAAGACATTTTATGCACCGCGTCCGAGTCATCATCGTCCGGTTCACCCCCACATGCGTGGGGAAGACATGCGAACAGGATCAACACGCTCGCTACGATGAGGTTCACCCCCACATGCGTGGGGAAGACCCGCTCGCCATGAATTCGCTGTTGAACCTCCCCGGTTCACCCCCACATGCGTGGGGAAGACCCAGGGCCTCGCGGCCCTGCGCGCGCTGGAGTGGTTCACCCCCACATGCGTGGGGAAGACCCGCGCCTCGGCCTGCGCCGCGCGGTCGCCCGCGGTTCACCCCCACATGCGTGGGGAAGACTTGTAGTTAGTGTTCGTCAGTGACGGACCTCCAGGTTCACCCCCACATGCGTGGGGAAGACCTGAGCAGCTCGTGGCCGGCCAGTGGCTGCTCCGGTTCACCCCCACATGCGTGGGGAAGACGCAGAATCACGCTCTTTCGCAATGCCATGACGCGGTTCACCCCCACATGCGTGGGGAAGACTCAACGAAGGCCAGCGCGAAACCGAAAGATGCGGGTTCACCCCCACATGCGTGGGGAAGACACGTCTCGGCTAGTGGCGGCAAGCTCAGGCGGCGGTTCACCCCCACATGCGTGGGGAAGACGTTATTCAGAATGTGAGCCATTCGCCGGACGATGGTTCACCCCCACATGCGTGGGGAAGACTTAATGCACGTCTGGCCTATTGCGTCGTTGTACGGTTCACCCCCACATGCGTGGGGAAGACAGCATATCGCTTGGTTTGTGGGTCGGGCTTTGCGGTTCACCCCCACATGCGTGGGGAAGACTGTCGGCTCGAAATTCGGGTTGACTAACTTGCCGGTTCACCCCCACATGCGTGGGGAAGACTTAGCCAGAACCTCACGGGAAAGGGAAATTTCGGGTTCACCCCCACATGCGTGGGGAAGACGCCGCGGTGGTTTCGATGAGGGCGTCGAGTTCCGGTTCACCCCCACATGCGTGGGGAAGACATGATTCGGCATCTTGACAAGCCGGAAGTGTACGGTTCACCCCCACATGCGTGGGGAAGACCGCTGTGCCCGCGGAAACCCGAGGCGGCAAAACGGTTCACCCCCACATGCGTGGGGAAGACCTGCGCAACACCAAGCGAGGCCCGCACGCCCCGGTTCACCCCCACATGCGTGGGGAAGACATGGTGTGAGAATCGGTAGTGGCACCACACTGCGGTTCACCCCCACATGCGTGGGGAAGACCCTTGCAGTTCATTGACACCTACGCGCCTATCCGGTTCACCCCCACATGCGTGGGGAAGACTGAAGGCGATGAATTGTTTAGCTGTAATCGTCAGGTTCACCCCCACATGCGTGGGGAAGACTGACGCTGCCAGCACTTCTTCTCTTCTGCGGGCGGTTCACCCCCACATGCGTGGGGAAGACGCGGGCCGGCCGCGGTGACCAGCACGACGAAACGGTTCACCCCCACATGCGTGGGGAAGACAGGATGTTTTTGGTCAATAACCGCATCGAATCCGGTTCACCCCCACATGCGTGGGGAAGACAGGAGCGCAAGGCCGCCCCCGCCGCCTGTATCCGGTTCACCCCCACATGCGTGGGGAAGACCTGCTAATCAATCCTCACGCCGCTATTTCTGATGGTTCACCCCCACATGCGTGGGGAAGACAACCACATTTGCCTTGCCCGTGACTTTTCCTGCGGTTCACCCCCACATGCGTGGGGAAGACAGGATGTTCTTGGTGAGCAGGCGCATGGAGTCCGGTTCACCCCCACATGCGTGGGGAAGACCGTCACTCCCAACGGTGCTCACTCCAGGTTAATGGTTCACCCCCACATGCGTGGGGAAGACGTAAAATCAATAGGGGCGAGTATTGGACTACCGGTTCACCCCCACATGCGTGGGGAAGACTAGCGTCACGCCGCCCGCTCCTTTCCGCAGTGCGGTTCACCCCCACATGCGTGGGGAAGACCTCTACCCTAAACAGACGACCCCACACAGTGACGGTTCACCCCCACATGCGTGGGGAAGACAGCGTGAAGCGCCGAGAGATTACCAGAAAATCCGGTTCACCCCCACATGCGTGGGGAAGACCCAGGCCGTTGCGCTCTTAGGCCAAGAGTTGTGGTTCACCCCCACATGCGTGGGGAAGACGATAGTCCCGTTTGTGTCCCGTTTGTGTCCCGTGGTTCACCCCCACATGCGTGGGGAAGACTCAAGCCGCGCAGCCAATGCCCCACCCGTCAGAGGTTCACCCCCACATGCGTGGGGAAGACCTCAAGACGTTGTTGATGTAGACGCGGATGAACGGTTCACCCCCACATGCGTGGGGAAGACCATAGCGAGCGTGGGGAGCGTCCACACGGTTGCGGTTCACCCCCACATGCGTGGGGAAGACGTTATCCGTAGAGGGGTCCCAAGTGAGGCGGTACGGTTCACCCCCACATGCGTGGGGAAGACATTCTGCTTTCCAACCGGGAGAAGGGCCAGTTCGGTTCACCCCCACATGCGTGGGGAAGACCTGATCCAGCATCCGGTTGCGCTGTTGACGGCCGGTTCACCCCCACATGCGTGGGGAAGACCCTCCCGTATTCGCCGGGAAATTTCCGGCTCACGGTTCACCCCCACATGCGTGGGGAAGACCGTGTAGATGTACTTGAGGCCACGCAATTTACCGGTTCACCCCCACATGCGTGGGGAAGACCAGGTGCGCAGAGGTTTACCCCACCGGCTAACGGGTTCACCCCCACATGCGTGGGGAAGACGCCAGCATCGGGATTACCGGAGCCGTGCGGGGCGGTTCACCCCCACATGCGTGGGGAAGACCCGACAATAACGGGGACAGTCGCCGCAACTGGTGGTTCACCCCCACATGCGTGGGGAAGACCTCGGCGCACGAACTACCTCGACGGCGCTGAGCGGTTCACCCCCACATGCGTGGGGAAGACCCTCTGAGCCTGCGTCTTGAATCAGAGCCATGCGGTTCACCCCCACATGCGTGGGGAAGACTGCAGCATCTTCACGACTTCATCCGGCGTCAGCGGTTCACCCCCACATGCGTGGGGAAGACGCCGCATCCAGCAGCGGCGTGTCCAGCAGGGCGGTTCACCCCCACATGCGTGGGGAAGACTACCAGCGGTTCGGGTGTGACTGGCACGGAGACGGTTCACCCCCACATGCGTGGGGAAGACATCAGGTCCGGCAGCAGTTCCACTTTGCCGGCCGGTTCACCCCCACATGCGTGGGGAAGACGCCTGCACTGTATCGAAATGCTGCGGCAGTTTCGGTTCACCCCCACATGCGTGGGGAAGACGATGGGGGGGAAAAGGAGAGATATGAGGACGGAGGTTCACCCCCACATGCGTGGGGAAGACTTGACTGGCTGGACACGAACGACGCGCGCAACCGGTTCACCCCCACATGCGTGGGGAAGACACGTCCACGGATGGTTGACCGATGTTCGCCGCCGGTTCACCCCCACATGCGTGGGGAAGACCGGCAAACGCGCGGATCCTCGAACGCGCCAACCGGTTCACCCCCACATGCGTGGGGAAGACCTGGTGAGCCGGGGCGCGGGCGCGGCATTCGATGGTTCACCCCCACATGCGTGGGGAAGACGCTAAATGGATAGGGGCGGCGATGTTGACGGCCGGTTCACCCCCACATGCGTGGGGAAGACTCGCCGGCAATGACCCGCCGCAGAGAATCGAGCGGTTCACCCCCACATGCGTGGGGAAGACCATTATTTCCATTCGTGACGGAACTTCCGGCGCGGTTCACCCCCACATGCGTGGGGAAGACGGCGGACGAAGAGGAACGGCGCCAAGCGATTGCGGTTCACCCCCACATGCGTGGGGAAGACCTCCAAATGACACAGCCCCTTCACGGTGCCTTCGGTTCACCCCCACATGCGTGGGGAAGACGCGATGATGTCGGACAATGTGACGCCGGATAATGGTTCACCCCCACATGCGTGGGGAAGACTCCTGGCATTCCTTGCATTTGCAACCGCCTGTCGGTTCACCCCCACATGCGTGGGGAAGACAATCGCCTAGTACCCGTGATCCAGGTTTCTGCCGGTTCACCCCCACATGCGTGGGGAAGACTTCAGGGTTGCTATTTCTGTTGGCTGAATGAAGGGTTCACCCCCACATGCGTGGGGAAGACTGCAGTTTTCACGTTCGTCTCTCCTATGAAGTCGGTTCACCCCCACATGCGTGGGGAAGACCGCTTGGCCAGACGCGGTTCAGGTTACCGCGACGGTTCACCCCCACATGCGTGGGGAAGACGGTTCGGGAAACTCAGACTGGTGAGAAAGTCGCGGTTCACCCCCACATGCGTGGGGAAGACATCGGCGGCTACCTGTACCTTAGCGGGCTGACGGTTCACCCCCACATGCGTGGGGAAGACACGACAAGGCACCATCGGCCGGTGATCGTGGGCGGTTCACCCCCACATGCGTGGGGAAGACCGCAACGATGGTGTTTCGCTGCAATCATACTCCGGTTCACCCCCACATGCGTGGGGAAGACGGCAGTAGAGACGGCCAAAGGCGCAATCGCGTCGGTTCACCCCCACATGCGTGGGGAAGACCTCAACTGGGAGGATAGTAATGGATGGAGATGCGGTTCACCCCCACATGCGTGGGGAAGACATCGGTGCGGATTCCATTCTGTCGGCGATGTACGGTTCACCCCCACATGCGTGGGGAAGACTTGCACATTGGGGCTTTCCCTACTATTAGAGGCGGTTCACCCCCACATGCGTGGGGAAGACTCAGAACCCCGCAGACGGGCCAGGAACGCGGCTGGTTCACCCCCACATGCGTGGGGAAGACTCTTCCAATGGTAACAGCAAAACGCCCCAGCCACAACCGCTGGTGGCCTCCCTTCGGGGCGCGCCTATTCCGGCTCTTCAGTTGTCAAAGAACTTTCATCTTCTGAGCCCGCTTCCTCCGGGCTGCCCTTCGCCGCCCGTTTGTCGCGTTTGACGTGCACCAGCACCAAGCCCTCATGGTCAACCAAGGAACGCTGGGTTGCGTTGTGGCTGCGGTACACGTACCCCTGTGGCGTCGGCGCATTCCACACCTGAACCACAGAGCCGCTCCCGGCCCGCTCCGTTGCCATTCTCCACAATTCGTCACGCACCCGCGCGCTGGGGTTCCCCAGGAACACTCCGGTCTCCGGCTCCAACAGCCAGCGAGACAGCGCGCCCCTCAAACTCGCCGGGACTTTCTTCAAGATCATCACGAGCATCCAGCACCTCCGCGATGTCGGGCAGAATCCGCTCCAGCAGCTTCGCGTTATAGAACACGTCGCGGCACTGGCGCCGCACGCGCCCTTCCACATCGCTGGTGGATTGCGCCACCGTCTCGAACGCCACGGGCACGCTCAGTTCAGTCTTGTAGAAATCCGCGATGTCGTAAACGAAGCTGAGCATCTGGCCGACATGAATAAAGCCGATGGCGGCTGAGTACCCCGCGGTCAGGATCGCCGCGTGGCACAAGCCGTACAGGCAGGCGTTGGCCGATGAAAGCGCGCGGTTGAGCGGGTCGCCGTGGTTCCAGTCCTTTTGGTCGTAAGCCCGCCCCTGCCACTCGACGTTGTGGGTCTCCGCGATCTTGCGGTAGGAGTCGCGCACGCGAGCGCCCTCCATGCCGCGAATCTGCTCAATGCCCGCGTCCGCGGGAATCGGGCTGGGGAAGCGCTTCTGATACATGCGCCGCACCACGCGGAGCCGCTCCTGGTCATCGCAGTAGAGGCGCGCCTGCCGCAACAGACGATGAGCGCTATGCGTGCCGCCGATGCCAAACGCGTACAAGCGCACGCCCTCCTCGCCGACCCAGTAGACCTGGCAATTGTTGTCGGCCAGCAATTTCACCGCGGCGTGGCTGATGGTCGTGCCGGGGCCGAGGAAGACGAGGCAGAGCTGATCCACGGGCACGGGCGTGGAACCCTCCAGGTCATGCAGGACCAGCGAGTCGTGCTCTTTGTCGAGCCGGCCGTGCTCCAGGTAGAGCTGGCTCCAGCGGTCGCTCAAGCGCGGCAGGATGTGCAGGTGTTTCATACTTCACCCCTCCAGCCGCCTGCCAAGGAGCAGGAGGCCAAACCCTAGGCCTTTGGCAGGGCCGATGCCATGCTGGATCGTTTTCAGCGCGAGTGCGGGATTGGTGACGCGCAGGACGCCTTCGAACACGGCGGCATGTAGCTTGACGTTATGCGGTCGCTGGTCGCCCTTGCTCTGTGCGCGATTGTCTTTGCCTTGCCGATGTCCTTTGAAAGCAGAGATGGTGTAGGTTTCACGAATACGGATGCCGACTGTTGCAACCAGTTCTTGGCCGTGCGGGTCTCGCTTTCCCGGTGTTCTCATTGGAGCTGGCTCGAATCCGGAATCGTTCCGAAGGTGCGCAACGAGCCATTTGATTGCTGAATCTTCGTCACGAATGGCACGACGCTTTGCTTTCCATTCTTCACCGGGTTTGGGCGGAATTATGTTGCCCAACTCATCACGGTCGAGCACGCGAGCCGTTGGGTTGGCGAGCAGTTGAAACAGATAGCCCGCGTCTTGAGCGAGATCGGGCGCGTACTCTCTAACGTCTGGTTCCTGTTCGGGATCAAGCAGGAATGGCGCTTCATGGTCGCCTGCAAAGGCCTTTTTCCAGTACGGCTTCGTTGCGGTTTGCACCAACACACGGCCACTCTCAGGGAAGATGCGGAACAGGGGCAACGGAGATTTATCATCGCGCCTTGGACGCTGGCCGTGTTCGTCGAGCTCGGGTAGCGCACCTTCCAGCGCCCACATAATGCGTTGATGTACGCGATAGGGGTTTTCGATCCAATCGCGTTGCGGCCTGTCGTGGCGCGGGTCCTTATCCTTGTTCAGATGCAGGATGGAGCGGAACAGTTTTGGAGTATCCATGCATGCCTTTCAGCGGTTGCGCGCGAAGCGGCGTTTCGCCGGGTTGCGCTCGCGCGTGGTCAAGATGAGTTGGATGGTTTTCAGAACGTCAGGGCGCCACCGTGAGGAGAGCGGGTCAATACGTTCCGCCCCCATGTCGTGGCGATACTCAAGCAACGTCACGGCTTCGTGAGCGAGACGGGAGAGAGAGACCAAGTCTGTATCATTGCTGATGTGATCTTGCACCAGGTCCGAAGCTGGGTCAGCGCTCGCGGGGATATCATTGCGGTATCGCTTATGGTGAACTTCGACGGCTGGCAAACCAGTTAGAAGGCACTGGTAGCCGTCCTTTTTTAGCCGTGCCGGTCCAATGTGCTTCTTCCAGAGATCATCATTGGTCGTATATCCCCATTGGCGTTCCGGTTCTGCCTTGAAGACAAATTTGTCGTCCTCGATAATCCTTACTTGTCCTTCGCCATCACCCAACGGCAGCCAGTCTTCAATGACGTATCGGGCAGAGTGCCGTGGAATTTGCTGAAACTGGCTGGTCTCGGCTTCGGGCGGCCAGAAGTAAAGCGGGTGATCGCCGCGGGTCTGGCCTTCAGGGTCGGTGGGCGGTACCTCAAGTTGTAAGCGCAGCCTATTGTCTTTTGGCCTGCGCTGGTCGCCGATAAACGCCGGCCGCCAGGGAACGCTTCTGAGGGCGGACTTGAGGTCATCAAAACTGCCAGTTCCGGCAAATGCGGGCACGGCAGGCGGACAAGACTTGCGGCCCAAGTAGATTGGCCACTTCGGGTCTTGAACGTGGCGGGCACATTCCTCGGTCACCTTTGGATCGCCACGTAAGGCCACCAGGAACGAGGCGTCGGCAAGGTACATGCGGACGGAGACCACCGGTTCAAGTTCGCCGGTAGTAGCTGTTTTCTTAATATTGCCTGCTGCTGTGATGTTGCCGATCCCGGCGCCGACGGTGTGGTAGTCGCGGGTCAGCACGCCTTCGCGGTCAATGCGCACGCCCATCTCAAGCCCGGCCAAGTCACCTATAGGCTTCCAGCGCTCTCGGCCCAGGGCACAGGCGAGCAAGCCCACGACGCCGGATTTCGTCGGCTCGCGAGCGGAGTCGCGAAAGACCAGTTTGCCCTGAAGGCCCCAGGATTGCAGCGGGGCTTCAAGGCGCAGGAAGAGTGTGTTGTCGCTCATGCAGCACCCCAGTTTTCCACCGCATTGCGTACAGCTTCCACCAGCGCATCCAGCTTGGTCTGGCCTTCGCCTGCCGTAGGGGTATCGCTGTCTTTGACTGCCACGTCCTGTCCCTCTTCGTTTGGCATCCAGAGCCAAAAACGCCTTTGCGGCTTGTTCGCATAGGTTTCCTGCACTTTTTCGACATAGAATTGGAGTCTCTTTGCGCTGTTAAAGACCAAATCGCCGTCCTTATCGCCGTCCTTGTGGTCAACCGGCTTCACGAAGGCGTTGGCGTAGTTCGTGGGAAGGTTCTTGTCCCTGATCTCGATCAGAATGGCGCTGGGCGGGTTGTTGTGCGCTTGGCCGTGACGTTTGCCGCTGGGCGTTTCCCGGGCAAAGGCGTTGAGGAAGCACTTGAGAGTCTTGAGCGCAAGCTTGCGGTCGCCGTTCAGGTTCTTTAGCAACTGCGGCCAGTCAAGCGACGCATACTTGTAAAACGTAGCCGAGTTGAAGAGAGCTTCCTGGATCATCCCCGCGCCGGGAAGTTTGCGAAGCATCTTCTCGTCGTCCACTCCCGTCCAGTAGTCGGTCTGGGGAATGACATCATGGGTAGAAATGGCGTGAGCCACTGACATTGAAGCATCAACGTTGTGGAACACCTCAGACGTTGTCATGCGACCATAAAGCGCCACGTCAACTGCTGGACGCTTCTCAAACGCAATCTTCTGCAAGGCTCCCAACTTCTCCAAGAACTGTTTGGTAAGCTTCTTGGCTTTGTCCTTTTCGGCTTTCGTCTTGCTCGGAGCACGTCCAATGAACGCCTGATAAAGCGTCGCGTCTGACGTGCGTAGAGACTCGATGTTCTTGACGTATGCCTCCGCGTCATCGGGGCCAAGGAAGATCAGTTGAGTTTTCTCGTCGGCTCCCTGTTCTTCGCTTTGCTCCGCTTCGGGATTCGCCACACTCTCGCCATCGTTTTCAGGGGCTGCTTTTGCGCCTTCGTTCTGCTTCTTCGCTACCTCCCCAGACTTCTCAACAATGATCTCCCTTTCGTCTTTATCTATGGGCGAGCTCTGAATCGCCTCCTGCACCAGCGTTGGGAACATGCCGGTGCGATTTCCGCACTCGCGTTCAAGATCGGCACGAAAGTGGTCAGACCACCTGACGCTCCGCTTGAGGCATTGGCTGGAGATGCGGGCGCGGAGGGTGCCCCCGAAGACCGCAGTCTTGGGCGCGCCCAGATCGTCACGGTTCAGGTTGGCCGGGACGTGGTTCTGCAGAATGTGAATCTCGATCAGCTTCGGGCTGGCCGCTTGCGTTGCGGGAGTGGGTTCTGCGGTTGCTGATTTTTCCGGCATGACGACTTCTCCTTTGTGTTGGACGTTCCGTTGGTTAGCGGAAAGCTGCGCGCCACCTGGCGCGCACCTCTTGACCCCAACCGTCGAGGTCTTGGTAAAGCTGTTCCCAATGGATGCGCCGGTGTTTTTGCGGGTTTGAGCGGCGGGCCTGCCTCAAGCGCATGATCCAGCGCGCAAGAACGGCTTCAAGCAAATCGAAAGGCGTGTACAACAGGTGTTCAAATTCCCGTTCGAGGCGCTCGCGGCTCTTGCCTGAAACGGCCCAGCGCAACGACCGCAGATGTTGGCCCATGTTGCCGCAGTGGCCACGTTCCAGGTCATGGGCGAACAGGCGGGCGATTATCCACGCTGTGCGGCGGCGAAGCCCTTTGAACTCGCGCACGTGTTCGTTAAGAAGGTCCGTGAGCGGCGCGGCGTCCAAGTCGGCATGCACCTTGGCCCGCCGCAGCAATGCCAAATCCGACAGCGGAACACGCTTCTTGTCGGCTAAACGGTAGAGGAATCTCTTGAGGAAGCCTTTGGCATCGTCATCCTGCGGTCTTCCTGTCGTACGTGGTCTTGCATCGCCAGCATCGCGCCACGGCAAACCGTCGCGTTTGCGCTCAATAACTGTGCCCGCTGATTCGAAGGCGGCGCTGACAACACCTGAGCCGCCCAAACCGTTGTACTTTTGAAGCAGGTCGGACAACACATTCTCAAAGTGGCCAGGCTCGAACCCCGCAATCCAGTGCCATTTCAGGGGTTTCTTTTCGCGGTCGAACTCGACTGGCAATGGCTCGCGATACGATCTCTTCTTCCCCCTGCCTTCTTCAAGCATGGCCAGTAATCGTTCCTGGTTCGGCGCTGGTAACCCAATTAGCCTTCGGAGGTAGATCGCCGGGAGGGTTAGCATTCCAGTGTGGAAGAACTTCCACTTGTCCGAGGGAAAAAGGATGACATGCACTTGTCGGCACATTTCTGCGGAGAGTGCACTGCGAACGGGGTGCCCGCGTATTCCCACGATGTCGTTTATTGCCGCCCGCCATTCGGAATTCAGAGGTAGAGGCGTGTCAGGCTGTGGAGGCTGCACCCGAGATGCCTGTTCCTGCCCTCGATCAACGAGGGGGCTAGCGTGAGGATCATTTGGAACCTGCGGCGGCGTAGCCGGTTTACAGCGCTCGTGCTTGGTGGTTCGGCTCGTTCCATCCTGATTTCGAATCAGGCGCCAACGGCGATACTGCCAAAACAGGCCTTTCATCGAACCCAAAAGGGGATTGTTTGGCTTGCCAAGTGAATCGGCGGTGTCACCGAGCAGGGAAATCCCTATCCGCAGTGAATCTGCCAAGGACCTTCCTGCAGGCAGGTATAGAAGCGGGCGTTTCAATGCTCCGTGAGGGTCTGACGACCGGCCAAAGGTTGGGAAGAGTCTCTGAACAACAAGGCCACGGGCACACGATGCCTGATCCAGCCAGAAGCGGGAATCTGAACAGTGTGCAAAGTGCGCGATGATCGTACCGCGAACTAGCTCGGCATGCAGTGCCGCAATTGGCACATCGCCTTCACCATCAACGAATTCCGAGTCCTTATCCTGGAGGAAGGGGGCTTCTGTTGACCAAAGGTCACAAAACGCTCGAAGCCCATCACAGAAGGCCTCAACGTTCGCTTCTTTGAGAGAGGCGCAGTGTAAGGACAGCAAAAGCCTGTTCAGGGCCAACGTCACCAGCGGCGAGGTGTCGTAGATTTCGCGAATCTGGCCGGCGCAGTTCAGCGCGTCGAGAATGCCGATCTCGCTGCGCCAGTCGTCAATTCGCTTTTCGCGCGACCGACCCCTGGCCGGTCCATCGCTCCAAGACTCGACTAGTTGCTTTGGTCGTTCCCGCCAGATTACCGGAATCCAGGGTTCATCGAGCAGGTTGTAGCACACGGATAGCCTCCTTCCCCGCGCTTAGAGGGAAACAATACCACGCCACGGGCGAGACGCCCGTGCTACCCCTACCTCCCCGCGCTCACGGGGGCACTTCTTCCGTCTACTGCATTCTGTCTTCTGTTTTCTCTATCCTGTCTTCTGTATTCTGTCTTCTGTATTCTGCGCGCCCTAGAAGGCCAAAAGACCTTTCAGCACGCCGTCATTACCTGAGGTACAATTGAAATCATACAAACGTCTCCAAGGTTTTTCAAACGCAAACAGCTTGGAGCCGCAAATCCTGTTGCGGGAGGGGTTGATCGGGGTAGAAGACTACGCTCAGGCTTACCCGCTCGAACACGGAGGTGAAACGGCCATGAGAAGAGCTTCCCTTCTTCCTTTCTGCTATTTCCTTGGAGCAATGCTTGCCATGCCAACCGTCAGCAGCGACGAAGTCCGCGCCGTCAAGCAGCCGCCAACCAATGCGGCCAACGACCTTTACGTCTCCAACCGTGAACCGCTGCAGCCCAGCGCGTTCATCAAACTGCCCATCGGCAGCATCGTGCCGCGGGGCTGGCTGAGAAAGCAACTCGAACTCGAAACCCAAGGCATGAGCGGCCGCTTGGCGGAAATCTCCGGCTGGTTGAAGTTTGAGGACAGCGCCTGGGCCAGCCCGCAAGGCGCGGGCAAGAATGGCTGGGAGGAACTGCCCTATTGGCTCAAGGGCTACGGCGACCTCGGCTACGTGCTCGGGGACGAGACGGTCATCAAGGCCGCGCGCAAGTGGATTGACGCCGTGCTGAGCAGCCAGGAGGCGGACGGCTGGTTCGGTCCGCGCGCCAACAAGACCGGCCTGAAGGGCAAGCCCGACCTGTGGCCGCACATGGTCATGCTGAATGTGTTGCAGTCGTTCTACGAATACTCAGGCGACGAGCGTGTCGTGCCCTTCATGCTGAAGTACCACAAGTGGCTCAACACGCTGCCTCCTGAAGACTTCGGCGAGGGCTATTGGCCCAAGATCCGCTTTGGCGACAACGTGGAGACCGTGTACTGGCTCTATAACCGCACCGGTGAGAAATGGCTCCTCGAACTGGCCCCCAAGATTCACACTCACATGGCCAAGTGGCACACTGGCGTGATTGACTGGCACAACGTCAACCTGACGCAGGGCTTCCGCGAGCCGGGGGTGTTCTATATTCAGGCGAAAGACGAGAAACTGCTTGAGCAGGCCGAAAAGAACTACAGAACCGTGATGGACCTGTACGGGCAATTCCCGGGCGGAGGGTTCGTCGGTGACGAGAACTGCCGCTCCGGGTACACCGATCCGCGGGGCGCTCTGGAGACCTGCGGCTGGGTCGAGTTCATGCACAGCTTCGAGATGCTCACCAAAATCTCCGGCAACCCGCTCTGGGCCGACCGCTGCGAGGAGATCGCGTTCAACTCGTTCCCCGCATCGCTTACCCCGGACCTCAAGGGCCTGCACTACCTGACCTCGGCCAACCTGGTCCAGTGCGACAAAAACAACAAGGCCCCCGGCGTGCAGAACGGCGGGACGATGTTCTCCTACAGCCCCGGCGCCGTCTACCGCTGCTGCCAGCACAACGTCTCCCACGGCTGGCCGTACTATGCCGAGGAACTCTGGCTCGCCACGCCAGACAAAGGGCTCTGCGCCTCGCTCTACGCCGCCTCCGAAGTCAGCGCCAAGGCGGGCGACGGCACGGCCGTGAAGATTGTGGAGGAGACGGACTACCCGTTCAACGAAGAGATCAGCTTCAAGGTCTCCACTCCCAAGCCCGTGCGCTTCCCGCTTTACCTGCGCGTCCCGCGCTGGTGCCAGAAGCCCGCGCTGAAAGTCAACGCCCAGGAAGTGGCGCTCAACGCCGCGCCGCTCTCATACGCCGTCGTAGAGCGCGAATGGAAGGACGGCGACCGCCTGGTCCTCACTCTGCCGATGGCGCTGTCCCTCCGCACCTGGGCCAAGAACAAGAACTCCGTGTCGGTGGACTACGGGCCGCTCACCTTCGCGCTCAGGATCGGCGAGAAGTGGCAGCGCTACGGCGGCAGCGAAAAGTGGCCGGAACTGGAACTCTACCCCACCACGCCCTGGAACTACGGCTTGGTGCTCGACGAAAAAGAGCCTGCCAAGTCCTTCAGTCTTTCGCGCAAGGCCGGGCCGCTCGCCGCGCAGCCCTTCACGCCGGAAACCGCGCCGCTGGAGTTGCAGGCCAAGGCCCGCAAAATTCCCGGCTGGCAGCAGGATGGCACGGGACTCGTCGGGAAACTCAAGTCCAGCCCCGTGAAATCCGACGAGCCAGTCGAAACCGTCACCTTGGTCCCCATGGGCTGCGCGCGCCTGCGCATCGCCTCATTCCCACTCATCGGCACAGGAGCGGACGCGCAGGAGTGGGGCGTGGGCCTCCGCGCCAGCGCCTCGCATTGCTTTGGCAACGACACGGTGGAAGCGCTTAACGACGGCCAGGTGCCTGCCAGTTCCGGCGATCGCACCATCCCGCGCATGACCTGGTGGGAACACAAAGGCACGGCCGAATGGGTCCAGTACGACTTCCCCGCCCCGCGGGATGTGGCTTCATGCGAAGTTTATTGGTTCGACGATACCGGCCATGGCGGCTGCCGCGTCCCGCAATCATGGAAAGTGCTATACAAGTCTGGCAATGAATGGAAGCCAGTCGAGGACGCCAGCGAATACGGCACGAAGTTGGACGCCTTCAACCGCGTGACGTTCAAAGCCGTGAAGACCAGCGCCGTGCGCCTCGAAGTGCAGCTCAAGCCCGATGTCTCCGGCGGAATCCTGGAGTGGCGGGCTGGCGAGAAGTAAGACTGACATTTTCGATTTGCGATCTGCGATTGAACAGCAATCGAAAATCCAGAATCGAAAATGCCTAAGGCTGCTCGCCCGAGAGCACCCGGTAGATCCGCTCTCCCAGCGGCACGACCTGTTCCGCGACCTTGGCCCAATCCACGGGCGCGGCTTGCAGGTTCCTCAGTCCTTCGGCAATT
>Ga0209777_10005499_pt1 | contig 14554 bp, 7 predicted proteins | sample FrelakmetHBP12HB_FD_187147 | JGI IMG/M metagenome (GOLD analysis project Ga0209777, IMG submission 187147) | Freshwater lake sediment microbial communities from the University of Notre Dame, USA, for methane emissions studies -HBP12 HB (SPAdes)... | ecosystem: Environmental > Aquatic >...
AATCAAGCACGGTAACATAGGTCAGCCTGATGGGTTTGGCAGAACCCGGGGCAATCGGAGCAGACTAGAATGAAGTGTGCAAGAGCAATCGAACTGTTCTCCAGTTATGCGGAGAACGCAATGGAAGCGCCTCTGCGGCTCGCATTTGAGCAGCACCTTGCCGAGTGCGAGGAGTGCAAGGGCGCGTACGAGTCATTTAATGCAACGCTGATGGTGCTCGAGGAGATGCCGGAGATGGAAGTGCCGGCTGGTTTCCACGCGGCTGTTATGGCGCGTATCGACCGGGCCATGCAGGCGAATCCTCACCCCGTCAGATGGTGGCATCTGGATTGGGGGCGGGTGTTTACTGTACGTGTTCCCGCAAGGGCCCTTGCGGTGGGCTTCGCGGCGCTGCTCTTGCTGGTGGTTCTGGTGCAGCTCACGCCGACGCACACGATCAGGGGCTTCTTCGGTCTGCCTTCCACGCAGGGGCCGGTTGCGGACACGAGAAACTTTGATTTGCCGAAGCCTCCGAGCGGCGCGCCCGGCGCGTGTGTCATATCGCAATCAGGTTTGTCCATCTGTGTGGACACGAGCGCGGCCGGGACTTCAACGGGCTCCTACGCTCTCCATCTGGATGCGAAGGGTGAGCTTGCCATCGAGTATGAAGTGGATCTGATGCCCGCGAATGCCACCACGCCGGACGCCGAAGGTGAAGTTTACCACAGGGGCTACGTGCGGGCTAAGCAGGGCGCCGCGGTGGGCGTCGCGGTTGGTGAAAGTACGGTCGCTCGGGTAGCGTGGCCTAACGGCAGTCGTTCCTGTAAGGAGTATGTCTTTCTGCCCTCTGGGTTTAGCAGCGAGGCCGGCCCCAAGATGATCGCGATTGAAAACACCAGCGTCTATGAAGCCCTAAAGCAAGTGTCCGAGACATACGGCGTGGTGGTGCTGGCATCCGGCGATCTGAGCAAGACCGTGAATTACGCCGGCGGGCGCTCACTGGATCCGCAGGATGCGGTCTATGGAGTCGCAAGGGCCGCTGGGTTGAGGTGGGTCGGCAAGAGTTCGGGCGTATATGTCGTGGAGCCGGGCTCCTAGCCACGTCAACACACAATCAAGGACATAATTAAAGCACGGCGCTGTATTTCGCGCCGTGCTTTGTTTTATAGTTGCTTCGATATCCTGATGCCGAAGCCTGCCGCTTTACACCACTACCTCATCCGCGTCCTCGCGCAGACTGATCTCGCCGGCTTCATCGAGTTGCCTTGCGACGGCCGCGATGCGCCCCTGCGCGGCCTCCACATCCCGCATTCTCACGGGACCGCTGCTTTCCAGATCGTCCTTGAGCGACTCGGCCGCGCGCTGAGACATGTTCTTGAAGAAGACTTCCTTGGCCACATCCGTTGCCCCCTTGAGCGCGAGCCGAAGGTCTTCTTGCGGAACTTCACGCAAGATAGTCTGTATTGAACGGCTGTCTAGTACCAGTATATCTTCGAAGACGAACATGCCAGCCTTGATCTCGTTGGCAACCTTTTCGTTAACGCTGGTCAGGTACTCCAGGATGTTTTTCTCGGTGGTTCTGTCGACGTTGTTGAGCATTTGGATTACCGACTTCATGCCACCGACTTCGGTGAATGCGGCGCTTTCGGTCATCGACAGCTTTTGCAATAGGATATCGGCGACGTATTTGATGACCTCGGGGTCTGTTGGCTGCATTTCTGTGAGCTTGAGCGTAACCTCTCCCTGAAGAGCTTCGGGCATCAATGCAATGACAGCCGCGGTCTGTTCCGGAGGTAGGTGTCCGAGCACGAGCGCCGCCACCTGTGGCCTTTCCGTGCCGACCTGTTGAGCCAACTGACGGGCGGGCACGGTGCGCAGCCAACGCAGGGCATTGCCGCTGGTGGGACTCGATAGTCTTCCCAGGAGTTCAGTTGCCTTAGCCTCGCCCACTGCCTCTTCCAGGATCCGGCGCGCATAGTCCAGACCGCCTACTGATCCAACTTCCTTGAGCGAGCTGTCGCATTCCTCCAATATCTGGCCCCGGACTTCGTTATTCAGGTGATCGATCTGCACTATCTCCAGAGTGAGACGCTCGATCTCATCCGGGGTCAGCTCCTGCATTATGGCCGACGTGACCTTCGTCCCAAGCGCGACAAGCAGCATCGAGGCTCGCCTTATGCCGGGCAGCGATTTTACTTTGTTTGGAGTTGCTACTGCTGATTCGGCCAACATCGTTACTCCCAATAAGCATAATCGGAACACATCGCCCCGAAGTTTAGATAGCGCCGCCCAACGACGAGGCGCCACCTTACACTATGGAGACTATTCAGTTGTCCGGGAATGTGGATATCACCACCCCGTCAGCGCTGAGTAGGCCGGGTCTGTCGGCCGTATCGAAGCGCGGGTGCGGCGCAAACTGCCCTTCGATACGCCTTCGGCTACTCAGAGCTAACGGAACTTCCCGCAAGACTGAACTCACTCACACTATGAATGTGCCATAGCTTGAGGTGTATTTCAACGTGGGAAATTAGGTGTGATGTTTCGGCATTTCAATGCCGAAACGCAGGTGTGGTAAAATGACCGCATGAATGCTATGGAGGTGGATCGCCAATGCTGGCCATGGTCCTCAATAAGCCTGGCGAAGCTCTGGTGGCAGCCCAATTGCCTGTTCCCGAGCCGACGCCGGGTCAGATAAGAATACGGGTGCGCGCCTGTGGAGTCTGCCGCACCGACTTGCACCTGGTCGATGGTGAACTTCCCAACCCCAAGCTGCCGATTGTCCCCGGCCACGAGATCGTCGGAGTGGTCGACAAGTTGGGGCAAGGCGTCGATGGGTTCAAAGTCGGCGACAGGGTGGGGGCGGCATGGCTGGGCTGGACGTGCGGCGAGTGCCGCTACTGCGCGACCGGTCGGGAAAACCTTTGCGACCGCGCGCGCTTCACCGGCTACAACATCGACGGCGGTTACGCCGAATACACGGTCGCGGACCAGCGCTACTGCTTCGCTGTCCCCGCTGACTATTCCGACATCCAGGCCGCGCCACTGCTTTGCGCCGGGCTGATAGGCTACAGGTCGCTGAGGATGACCGACAACGCTTACACGTTGGGAGGGTTGTTTCGGGAAACCCCTTTCCCGAAACGTCCTCACACGCTGGGTTTGTATGGTTTCGGCGCTTCAGCTCACATCGTCTCGCAGGTCGCGGTCTACCAGGGCAAGGAAGTCTACGCGTTCACGAAGCCGGGCGATGTCGATGGGCAGGATTTCGCCCGCGGTCTGGGAGCGGTGTGGGCGGGGGGTTCCGACGAACTTCCTCCGGTCGAACTCGAGGCCGCGATCATCTTCGCTCCGGTCGGCCCGCTCGTGCCTGCCGCGCTCGGGGCGACCGCCAAAGGCGGCTGCGTGGTCTGCGCGGGGATTCACATGAGCGATATCCCGTCTTTCCCATACAGCATTCTGTGGGGCGAAAGGTCGATCAAATCAGTGGCCAATCTTACCAGGCGGGATGGCCAAGAACTTCTGGACATCGCCCCGAAAGTCCCCGTCAAGACGCACTGCCGGACTTATCCTCTAACCCGCGCGAATGACGCTCTCGCGGACCTGCGCGCCGGCAGGCTGATCGGCGCCGCCGTGCTCGTCGTGCCGTGAATTCGCGCAACTTTCTTGGCCAAATGGTTCGGTTTAACGAATTCCCCTTGACTAAAGCCCGAAAGTAGGGCAAACTGCATTATGAGAGCGTGTGCCAGAGCACGCCGAGGATGAATGACCAGGAAAGGTGAATGCAATTGTTTAACCGTAGTACGCTTCGCAAAAGCATGGTCCTAATCGCTGGACTGTGTCTGTTTCTGCTTCCAGTCGTGTGCCACGCGGGAGCCTATCTCGACAACGAGACTATCTACCCCAATCAAGACCCGAACACCGAGACCAGGCGTTCGGATCACTTCAGAGTCTGCTTCGGACATTATGACCGCGATGGCGGGATGTCTGAAACCATGGCTCAGGGTAATCTCCAGATGTTTGAGAACCTCTGGCAGCGGAACATCGTGGAATTGGGCCTCAACGACATGGGCCAGTCAGCTATTCTCGAAAATAGAGATGGCAACGAATACCGAACCAATTTTCTTTTCCTTATGACCTGGAACGACGGCGGAGGCGGCGGGGCCTATATGTCGATGGATGGCAACGGCTATTCGTTCGCCATGGCCAACCCCGGCTACTGCCGCTTCGATCCGCCATCGGGCGCAACCCCTCACGAGGTCGGGCACTGCTGGGAAGGCCAGGCCAGAGGCTTCGACGGCAGCGACAGCTCGGGAGCGTGGTGGGAGTGCACCGCCGATTGGTTTATGCTCCAGTTGGACAATGGGTATCCCGGCCCCGGCGCGCTGCTCGCGAATAGCATGTATTATTGCACCCACGGCAGGGACTATTATGACTCATGGCTAATTTGGGAGGCCGCGAGAGAGGACCCCAGATACGGTTCCGCCTGGGTTAATACTGTCTGGACGGATGCCACCCCGGACCAGCAGGCCCACGAATACATAATCGAGCGCATGGCCAGGGTCGACAGTTCCGGCTCCCCCGACAAACCTGGAGCCAACAGGGACCTCTGGGGCGACGCGGTTAAGAAAGCCGTAACCTGGGACTATCAAAGGCAGAGATGGTTTGCTTCGGCCAACAGCGCCGAGGACGGCTCCGATTGGGGCTGGTATCAAAGGTGCCGCACTCCCATGGTGAAAGTGCCGGGTATCCCCGGCTGCTACAGGCCGGAGAGAAGCCACATCCCCGAGGAATATGGGTTCAACATCATCCCTCTGACCGCCAGTCCCAACACGACAGTCACCTGCAACTTCATTCCGCAGTGTGACTTCCTCAGGCAGTCCGACTGGCGCGCATGTCTTGTTGCCGTCAGCAGCAACAATGACGCCAGGTATAGCTGTCTTTGGAACAAGGGTCCAAACTCAATCACCCTGTCCGGTGACGAGAGCAAGCTGTTTCTGGTTGTGATAGCAACTCCCAAGCCGATATCTCCCTGGGCTTGGGATGCATACAGGAACGATGCCGGAGAGCAGGTCCCTTATGCGGTGTCGTTGACCAATGCCGTTCCCCGCAACGTGATCTATCCCGTCCAGAGCCACTCCGGCATGACCCAGCACGCCAACGGCGGCGGATGGAAGTCCAACAGCGCCACGGTCGCCGCGACTGCCTATATCGGCCCGAACGCTCAGGTCCTGGACTCAGCGGTTGTCAGCGGCTATGCCAGGATCGAGGACTATGCGGTCGTGAGGAGCAGCGCGCAGGTCAGAGACTATGCTGTAGTTTCCGGCCACGCCGTGGTTCAGGATTCGGCTCAGGTCTATGGCAACGCGAAGGTCAGAGACTGGGCGCAAGTCTTCGGCAACGCTCAAGTCTATAACAACGCCAAGGTCATCGAGCACGCCAACGTTGGAGACAGCGGCAGTGTGCTCTACGGCAGCGCCATAGCCAAGGGCACCACGTATCTTTACAGCCCTTCGACTCTCCAAGGCTGCTGCATAGTTGATGGAGACACGGCCAACGGCAATGGATCTCCTGGAAACGATGGATATGTTGTTGCCGACCACGGCGTGCACTTTGGCTGGCAATGGGGGGAAAACCCATCCATTTTCTCCGGTCTGGCCGACAACGGCTACGTCTATGAACAGCACACATTCGAGAGAGAAAACACCGCCTATGCGTGGGATGAGTACGGCATCAATCAGGGTTTCCTGATGAACGGCTGCCGCTCGGCGGTTGATACCGTGGCGCCGACCCGCGGCGGGCTGGTTCTGCCTCTGGACGGAGTGAGCCAGTATGTCGAGCTTCACAACTCGGTCAACGACTTCCGCGAGACCGCCATCACTGTGTGGGTCAAGTGGACGGGTACCGCCGGCGACCAGAGAATCTGGTCCATGGGCGATGGCGCGAGCAAGGTCATGTATCTGACTCCCAAGGACGGGACCACGGGCAACCTTCGGCTCGTCATCTCCAATGGAACCACCACGCAGTATCTCAATGGCGCATCTCCGATGCCTGCCAATACGTGGACACACGTTGCGGTCACATTCGGCAGCCCGGTATTCAGCACGTCCACGAGCAGTTGGTCGGCCACCGGCACGCTGTATGTCAACGGCTCGCAAGTGGCGACACTTGCCGGTATGATCGTTCCCGATGCCCTCAATGCTCCGCTTATGGAGAACGCGAACTATCTCGGCAGGGGGAATGCCGGCAACTATTTCCAGGGATATGTCGATGACTTTAGGGTCTATATGAAGACTCTGACCGCATCCGATGTGCTCGCTGTCTACAACACGGCGGCCCCTGCTCCTGTCACGATTACTCCCGACACGACCGCTCCGACTCCCAATGCCGAAACATGGCTTGTTGCGCCCAATGCGATCAGCGACAATGCGATCACAATGAGTGCCACGCAGGGAACCGATGACAGCAACTGGGTGGAGTATTACTTCCAGTGCACATCGGGAGGCGGGCATGACTCCGGCTGGGTATCGTTCAATAAGTATACCGATGTCGGCCTTGCCCCCGGAACCGCCTACACATACACGGTCAAAATGAGGGACAAGAGCGGCAACGTGACCGCCGCATCGGCTCCCGCCGGCGCGACTACTCAGGTCTCGACTACTCCGGCGGCGAGCTTTGCTTACGGGCCGGCGGGTGTGAGCACAAGTCAAATCAGCATGACCGCGACCAAGGTTGTCAGCCCGAGTGGCCTGGTCGAGTATAAGTTCACCAGGGACGGCTCCACCAACAGCGGTTGGCAGGCGTCCCCGACGTGGACCGACAGCGGCCTTACCGCCAACTCCAGCCACACTTACACGGTCCAGGCCAGAGACGGCAGGGGCAATACCAGCGCGGTCTCCGCGGGCGTCGTCGCCACGGCCAAGGACATGACCCCGCCTCAACTGCCTGTGCTCGCCGCCGCCCACTGGACCACGATGCCCTACGCGACTATCGACGACAAAGTCTCCATGACCGCGATGGACGCCTCCGACCCCTCGGGCGTGCAGTATTACTTCCACTGCACAGCCGGCGGACTACCGGACAGCGGCTGGCAGGACAGCCCCACTTATGTGACGGCTGCGGTCGCCGACGGATCATACTCGTTCCAATACAAACTCAGAGACAAGTCAGCACAGAATAATGAGTCTGGCTATTCGATTACCTATACCGCGACCACAAAGCCCACGACGGGCTATCACGCCTGCACATTCGCCCAGGTCAGCACTTTGCCGGATGATTACCTGGTCACATTCAGTGGGATAGTCATCGGGGTCAACACGGACAACTACATTGTCAGGGATCCCGCGAGCAGCGCCACGGCTACCGTCAAACCCGACACCTACGGCCAGGCGACCGATGCGGCTAATCTTTTCAAGAACGTGACCGTCAGCGGCCACCTTTATACTCTCAGTGGGGTGCGGCTGGTGACTTATGCCCACGTTACCGCGACCGGTAGCGCGACGCAGTATACCATCTCGGGTAAGGTCACCAACTCAAGCGGAGTAGGCATCGCGGGCGCCACGGTCTACTTCTCGACCGGTCCCGGAGCAGCGACAAACCCGATCTGCACCGCCACGACCGATGCCAACGGCAACTACACCCGGTCCATCATCAACGGAACCTGGTATGTGGCAGTCACGGCGCCGGACTACTATCCGTCGACGGACCGGGTTGTGGTGGTCAACGGCGCCAACGTGCCAAATATCAACTTCACACTGATCGCCATGCCCAAGATATCCGGCAAGGTGACGACTTCCGACGGCTCGCCGATGGCTGGGGCAACTGTGTGCTTCGCTCAGGTACCCGGCGCCACAGTCAGCCCGATCTTCACGGCCACGACGGATGCCAACGGCAACTACAGCAGGGGTGTCAATGGCAACACGACCTGGTATGTGGCCGCCAAGGCCCCTGGATATGGGCCTTGTCCGGATACCGTTCTGGCGGTGGCGACGTCGGATATCCCGAACGTCAACTTCGTGCTGACCCCTGGCGGCGATGGGCTGCTGGGCCAGTATTATGACAACACCGACTTCACCAGCCTGATGGTCACGCGGATCGATCCCCAGATCAACTTCGACTGGGGCGGCGTGGCTCCCGACCCATCCATGGGCGTAACGGATTTCAGCGTCCGCTGGACCGGCCAGGTCAGACCCGAATACACCGAAACTTATACGTTCTACACAACGTCTGACGATGGTGTGAGGCTGTGGGTCAACAATAAGCTTCTCGTGGACAACTGGAACGACCACGGCGCGACCGATAACTCCGGCACCGTCACCCTGACGGCCGGCCAGTGGTACTCGATCAAGATGGAGTACTACCAAGGCGGCGGAGGCGCCGTGATCAGGCTGGATTGGTCCAGCCCGAGCCAGGCCAGGGAGACCATACCTCAGAGCTGCCTGTGGAGCGTGAGCCAGCCCACATACACCATTTCCGGCAAGGTTACTGATCTTGCCGGAAATCCGATCTCCGGCGCGAGCGTCTATATTTCAGACACCGCCACCGGGTCGCCTCTGCTTATCGTGCTCACCGACTCGTCCGGCAACTACAGCCAGGCGATGACCAATGGCACGTGGTACGTATCCGTCGGTTGCTCCGGCTACCTGCCGTCGGCTGCCGAGCCGGTGATCGTGAATGGGGCGGCTGTCGGCAATGTCAACTTCGCTCTGGGAGCGGCGTCCGCCATCACCAGGGATATCCCGAGGACCAACGACCTTATGTTCGGGTGCGTCACGGAATCGTTCCCGGCCACCGGCCCCACCGGTCCCTGGGCGGCCATGTTCCCGGCGGGACTCACTCTGTCGACGATCGGCAGCCCCACCGTGGAAACCCTCGGCGGCATCAAGTGGGAGCGGAACAACTATAGTGATGGTGACGGCTATCTCCAGGCCAGATACGCGGCCCCGATAGCCGTCAACGGTGTTACCATCATCGCGGCTGTTCGACCCATCTACGCAGGCGTGGGCGGCGAGCCCAGGGGCGAGATCGTCGATATCTTCTACGACCGCCTGGCTCTTGCGATCAGCCATAACGACGGCAGAGTAATGGTCGCCAGAAACTACTGGAACGATTGGGGTCCGGCTATCCCCGAGGGGCAGAATACCATCCTGAGCCTGGTCGTCCAGACCGATGGTTCATACAAAGTCTGGGCTAATGGCGCGCAGATCATGACCGGCGGCGCCAACGGCACTTGGACCTCCATCAACCCCGATCATACCGCGAACTGGGGCAGCGATCCCGACTTCACGCACTACGTCACGGTCGGGCGCAACGCTCCGGACGGGTGGAGCACCTACAACGGCTATCTTGGTGATGTATTCTTATACAAAGTTGCGCTCACCGACGGCGAACGCATACAGGTCGAAAACGACATCGCGAACAAGCTCGCGGGCAGCGGCGCGACCCATACCATTACGGCATCGGCCGGAACCGGTGGATCGATCACGCCAAACGGCTATGTCACCCTGTCGGCCGGGGTCAACCAGACGTTCAACATCACCCCCAACGCGGGACATTCCATAGACAGCGTTGTGGTCGATGGAGTATCTCGGGGAGCGATCACGAGCTACACGTTCAACAACGTGACCGCCGACCATACGATCTCAGCCACGTTTAAGCTGATCCCATACACCATCACGGCTTCCGCCGGAGTTGGGGGCACGATCACCCCGTCCGGGAATGTGACGGTCCTTTACGGCAACAGCCAGACGTTCACGATCACACCCGCGGATGGATATAGCATATCGACTGTCCTGGTCGATGGTGTAAATAACACGGCTGCCGTGAGTTCCGGCACGTATACATTCAGCAATGTGACGGCAAACCACACGATCAGCGCATCATTCGTGAACGCTCTGGCCATCTACTATAAGTTCGATGAGACCTCCGGCAACACGGCTGCCGATTCTTCCGGCAACGCAAGAAACGGCACGGTGACCCAGGGGACGACTTTGGGTTGGGCTGCCGGTCAGGTCAACAACTGCCTGCGGTTCGGCACAACCAGCGCTCAGTACGCACACTACGTCACCGAACCCGCCATTACCGGAACCTGCACTGGGTTCACGGTGTCTATGTGGGTCAACCCGGGTGGCACCACCTCCAAGTACCTGTACTACGAGGCCACCGCGGCAACTGGGGCGGTTCGTCTTCAAATAAGCGGGACGACCAGTTCCAGGGTATTCACGCTTACGGTGTATAACGGGTCAACCGCTGTCAACTACGCCTTCACTGGCGTGGCCGTCAACAGTAGCGTCTGGTCGCACGTCGCGTTCAGTTATGACAATACAACCGGCGTCAAGCAGGTGAAGTTCTACCTCAATGGGACTTTGCAGCAGACGCTAACCATCTCAACATCGCTCTCAGCGATTTTCAACTCAGGAACGGTCTATATTGGCAACCAGGGCACAACCACGAGCAACTCGTTCGTTGGCTATCTGGACGATTTCCGGCTCTATACCGCGCCTCTGAGCGCGAGCTACATTGCCGGCATTTACGACTCGACCATCGCACACACCATCACGGCGTCCGCCGGAGCCCACGGCGCCATCAGCCCGACCGGGCCGGTGACCGTGAACCCCGGCGCGAACCAGACCTTCACTATCACTCCGAGCGCGGGTTATGCGATATCCGACTTGAAGATAGATGGCACGTCCATCACGCCGGTGATCAGCTACACGTTCCCTAATGTCACCGCCAGTCACACCATCTCGGCCACCTTCGACAAGTTGCGGGGCATGAGCAACAAGACCCTCCGGACCGATACACATGTTCCCAGTAGCGTGCTAAAGGTAGTCAAAGTCTGGGGCAAGGTTAAAGTCGATAACAGGCCAACAACGCCTACCTTTACCATTGATGACGGGTACGGCACTCCGGTTACTGTGAATATCAACGGCGTCACGCTGCCCACGGGCTTCGGCGTTAATAAGATCGTTGTCGTCACCGGTTTCCTGAGCACGGACAAGACCGTACAGGCTCAGACAGTAAGCATCTATCCATAACCGGGGCTTCGATTATCCCTTCAGGTATCCCTACCTGGAGGGTACGAACCAAATGGTTATGTGGACACTCAAACGGGCTGCACAGGATTGGGGTGCAGCCCGTTTTCATGGGCAAGGGCAGCAAGGATATCGGTCGGTCACTGTAGAATAATGAACTGAGGCACTGGTGAAGACATGTTTGACTTGAAAAATAAGACCGCGGTTGTCACGGGCGGCGGCGGGGTGTTGTGCGGATGCATGGCGCTGGAACTTGCTTCGCGGGGAGCCGGCGTCGCGGTGCTGGACTTGCGCAAAGACGCCGCTCAAGCAGTGGCCGACCAGATCGCCAAGGCCGGCGGCCATGCTGTTGGGATCGCCTGCGATGTGCTGGATAAGGCCGGCCTCCAAGCCGCGCGCGATGCCGTGCTTGCGGAGTTCGGCGGTATCGACATACTCATAAATGGAGCCGGTGGCAACAGCCCCAAGGCGACCACGTCCCACGAGACCTGCCGCATCGAAGACCTGCAAGAAGACGCCCATGGATCCACCGTTGTTTCGGGAAACCCTTTTCCCGAAACATCCTCGAACTTTGATGTTTCGGCATTTCAATGCCGAAACCCGATGAGCTTTTTTGACCTGGACCCGGATGCGGTGGAGTTCGTTTTCCGCCTGAACTTCCTCGGCACGCTTCTGCCGTCGCAGGTCTTCGGGCGGGTGATGGCGGGGCAGCGCAGCGGAGTCATCGTGAACATTTCGTCGATGAATGCATTCAAGCCACTCACGAAAATTCCAGCGTATTCGGCCGCGAAAGCCGCCATATCCAACTTCACCCAGTGGCTGGCTGCTCACTTCGCTCCGGTGAATGTTCGTGTAAACGCCATCGCGCCGGGGTTTTTCCTAACAGAGCAGAACAGATTCCTTCTGACCGACGAGAAGACAGGCGAGTTGACCGAGCGGGGCAACGCGATTATCGCGCACACCCCTCTGGGCAGGTTCGGGCAGCCCGAGGACCTTAACGGCACTCTTGTCTGGCTGGTTTCGGACGCGTCGCGGTTTGTGACCGGCGTCGTGGTGCCCGTCGACGGCGGCTTCTCGGCTTTTGGGGGAGTGTAGATGGCGAGAAACGTGGTTGTGGCACAGTCCGGCGGGCCGTCACCGGTGATAAACAACTCCCTCAGGGGCGTCATAGACACATGCCGGGCTTATCCTCGTGTGTTCAGCACGGTTTACGGCGGCCGGCATGGTGTCGAGGGCATTCTAAGAGAGGAGCTTTTGGACCTCAGCGGGCAGAGCGAACAGGAGATCGCCCTGCTCAGGACAACCCCGGCTGCCGGGTCCATCGGCACCTGCCGGTATAAGCTCAAGACAGACCGCCCCGAGGACTTCGACAGAATCATCGACGTCTTCAAAGCCCACAAGGTCGGATATTTCTTCTACATCGGCGGCAATGACTCGATGGACACCGCCCACAAAATCAGCCTGATTGCGCGTGAAAAGGGCCTGGACCTGATAGCCGTCGGGGTGCCCAAGACCATCGACAATGACGTGGGGGACTCTGATTTCAAGCTCATAGACCACACCCCCGGCTACGGCAGCGTCGCGAGATACTGGGCGATGTACATTCAGCAGGCCAATGAAGAGAACTCGGGAAGCCGGCCCGCCGACCCGGTGCTCGTGGTGCAGGCGATGGGCAGGAAGATCGGCTTCATAGCTGCGTCCGCGCGTCTTGCCGACCCCAATCGCGAGCTGCCGCTGCAGATATACCTGGCCGAGTCGAAGCTGGGCCTTGCCGAGCTTGCCGATAACGTCAACGACCAGCTTGTCCGCACGGGCCGTGTGATAGTGGTCGTCAACGAGGGCATGGACATCGGCGACATCGGCGAAAGCAAGGATGCCTTCGGCCACACCGAGTTCAGCGCAAGTCAGACCACTGTCGCCCAGGTTGTGGTAAACTATCTCAACGCTAACGGCATTAAGGCACGAGGCTCCGCCAGGGGACAGGTGCCCGGGACGGACCAGAGGCATTCTATTGTAACTGCCTCCAATGTTGACTTGGACGAAGCCTACGATGTGGGCGCGAAGGCCGTCGATATAGCCGTCCGGGATGGCGGTGGCTATATGGCGACAATGCTCCGTCAGCCGGGCTCTGCTTATAACGTGACTTATGACAAGGTCCCACTTGAGTTGGTGGCGAACTCGGAAAGGGCATTTCCAGACGCCTGGCTTTCTCCAAATAAGATAGATATGACTGACGAGTTCGTGAGCTACGCAAGGCCGCTCATAGGCGAGGACTGGGTGAGGGTGCCGCTGGCTGATGGGCTGATGAGATTCGCCAAGCTCGAGCCCAGGTTTGCCGAAAAGAAACTGCCGGATTATGTGCCGGTGGGACACCGATAGCTTTCTGGAGGATATTGCACGGATGAGTGATCCTGCTCAGGCGCTGAAAGACCTGACTAAAGATAAAGAGTTCTTGGTCGGGATAGACTCCGATGGCTGCGCGTTCGACACGATGGAGATAAAGCACAAGGAGTGCTTCATTCCCAACATCATCAAGTATTGGGACCTGCAGGCGGCCTCGAAGTACGCTCGTGAGGCAGGCGAGTTCGTGAATCTTTATTCCAAATGGAGGGGCATCAATCGCTGGCCAGCTCTGCTGATGGTCTTCGATCTGCTCTCTGAAAGGGCTGAGGTCAGAAAACGGGGTGTCCGCATGCCGAAAGTGGATGCCTTGAGAAAGTGGGCAGCTTCGGAGACGAAGCTCTCCAACAACACCCTAAAGGCGCTCATTCAGACCAATCCCGACCCCGTGCTCGCCAAAGCCCTCGCGTGGTCCGAGGCGGTCAACGCCGATATAGCCGAAATGGTCCACGATGTCCCGCCGTTCCCTTATATGCGCGAGAGCCTCGAGAAGATGTCCGCGACAGCCGACGTGATAGTTGTTTCCCAGACTCCCACGGAGGCGCTCGTGCGCGAGTGGCAAGAGCACGGCATCGATGGCTATGTGAAGGTTATAGCCGGTCAGGAAATGGGTTCGAAGTCAGAGCATCTGGGCTTTGCCATGGCCGCCGGGTGGGAGCCGGATCGCGTGCTTATGATAGGAGACGCGCCGGGGGATTTGGGGGCCGCCAAAGCCAACGGATGCCTGTTTTATCCCATCAACCCGGGCGACGAGGACATTTCCTGGCAGCGCTTCTATGAAGAAGGCTACGACGAGTTCATCGCGGGTACTTATGGCGGCAACTATCAGGAAAGGCTCATAGCCGAGTTCGACAAGTATCTGCCCGAGCATCCGCCGTGGCGAGGCATGGCATGATGAGCGCGATAGGCAAGGGGCTTATAGACGGCATATTGACCGAAGACCAGGTAGTCGAGATTGTTCACGAGGCTCTGGACAACTCGGCTCTGGATGGCAAGCGGGTGCTCGTTATCATTCCGGATCGCACCCGCACCGCTCCCATGCCGCTGATGTTCAGGACGCTTTACGACGTGCTGGCCGCGAGGGTGAAGAGCCTGGATTTTCTGGTCGCATTGGGCACGCATCCCCCGATGTCCGTGGACGCATCTAC
>Ga0209777_10005500_pt1 | contig 14552 bp, 29 predicted proteins | sample FrelakmetHBP12HB_FD_187147 | JGI IMG/M metagenome (GOLD analysis project Ga0209777, IMG submission 187147) | Freshwater lake sediment microbial communities from the University of Notre Dame, USA, for methane emissions studies -HBP12 HB (SPAdes)... | ecosystem: Environmental > Aquatic >...
TTGCCTCGGGGACTTTTTCAAACTTAGGTACTGTTTTGAAATATGCCCCTTATGCGTTGGGAGCGGTTGGCTTAATCTATCTTTGGTCGATGCTTCCTAAGATGAAGTCTGGATTTGGGGGCTTAAAAGCCAATCCACATCGCAGTAAAATGACTTCCACAGTTCAAAGCCTTGTGTTTGACCGCGCATTTTTCACGGAAACGTCAGCCAAAGCTTGGGCACTTCATCATGGTTTCAGATCGCACTCAGTAGATATTACCAACAATAAAATTCGTCTTCGCCAGCTTGATCCTAAAAAATTCAAACGCTTCACCACTAAACCCATGCAGGGCACCGTGGGGATTATGATGGTGCTCGGATGGCGAAAATAGGACTCTATTATTTACTGTTTGGCGCGGGCGTTTATCTCATATACCGTAAACTTGCTTCTGATCCCACGCCTACCGCTCCAAGAAGTGTCGTGATGGGGACTCGGGGATGAAGAAAAATCCTTACGTCAATTCATTTAATTCCTCGATCAAATACAAAAAACACTCGATTGAAGTAGTGGTTTATGTTGATCCTACTCAAGCGGAATTGCTTAAGATGAAAAAAGAGGAAGATGAACACATTTTAAAATCAGGATTCAATGTCAATCCTAATTCGCTTGAATTTCGTTTTGTGGTCACGGGTGGACACATCTTTGTATGCGGTTCGTTTTTCGCGGAACACCATGACATTGAAACAGCACTTGATCAATGGGGACTACTCCCGCATGGAGAGACTTACACCGAAGGCTACATGGATATTGATTTGAAAAATGATATACCGCTCAATATCGTCATTTACAAAGAAGGAATGGAAAACCCTTGGGTTCAGAAATATCTATCGCGCTGGATTGATCTACCCGAGACAATTGATGCTGATGTTGCTGAAGACTTGGCAAACGCAATTCATGTAGCAAATAGAATTATTCTCAAGGGTGATATGAAAAAAGTTTATATGAAATGGATGACCGAAGCCGGTGTAATGAACCTGCTTAGGCGCTTCAAATATATGAAAGAGTATTTGAAATGACTCCCGATACCGAGCTTGAAGTCTACATTGAATGGCTGATGAACCATCAGACAAGAGCTGAAAAGGGCCATGACATTTTTAGACATAATCGCCAGGCGATCAGGCGAGTGGCTTCTTGGATGCGCCGCAGGTTCGGATATAATGAAAATATTCCACTTTACCGAGGCGTGAGTTTAGACGTTGAAAGCAGGGATGCGGTAAAGTTGCAGGGGTCAATCATTACTTACCCAACACTTTCTTTTAGTGAAGACCCGCATTTGGCGAAAAGATTTGCGCGGGCGGAAAGATCAAATCCTTACATGATCATTCATTTCCCAGACATTACCGAGATTTTATATTCTTATCACTGGGAGCCAGAGATAAATCGCTTAATCACCATGTCTCGAATTGATGGAGCGAAAGAAGAGGAAGTCATCTTAGAAAATAAAGAACAAGAGTTTATGGCTGAGCCTATGTCAAAAGTTCTGAAATATCTGAAATAAAAAGGAAATTTATTATGTCACCTATGGAAGCTTATTCTAAATTTGTTAGAGATTTAGTTTATGGAGGGCTTACTGGCTATGCAAATGAAATGGTCAAAAAATATGCTGAATCAATAATAGAATTCTATAATGAAATCAATACATATCAAAATCCTGAAGGAGAACTTTCTGTTCTTATTAAGAAACAAACAATTTATAGAGGTATAGTGCTTGAAGATAATAATCTAACAAAACTTCAACCACATGAAAATTTCCATTACTTATCTTTCTCCGAGGATATAAATATAGCTAAAGAATTTGCGCGCCCAGGATCATTAAGTTTATCTAATTTAGGAAATTATGGTTATTTAATTACTCTCGAACCAAAAGACTATACAACATTAGCGCATTATAAAATAAATACCTTATTAAATTTATATTGGGATAAGCAAGGTATTCCAGATCGAATAGCATCTTTGAGACAACAAGAAGTCACTATCTTGCAACCTTTAAAATCTTTAAAGCTTATCCAAATATTTTAAAATAAAAGTTGCATGTTCATCCATTTTTTGTTATGTGTCTTTTCATGACAAAGACGGCAATTGTAAAAGAACAATTCACGCTTCTCATGACTGAAAAAGAGATTCGAGCCCGAGATGAAAGTCTCGCTCGTATTGCCAGATATGAGAAAAAATTACGTGACGCGCCTATTCATAATAACGGTCCTGACAGTTGTCGCAGGTCACATGTTAAGACCCATATTGCTTTAAAATATCCTACTGATCTCAACGGACTCACCATTGATGAATACATGAATTTTAAATTGGAATGCCTTGGTGCAAGCTTAAATGCGTTGATATTGGATAGCTGGCCGGTAGTATTGGCATGGATGAAAGAGATGGAAATATATCCCGAGGAGTTTGAGAGATTAAGTGCTATTTGGTTTGATGCTGATACTCTTATGTATTTTAAGCCAAAAACTCGGAGATTTTTATGAAGAATAGTTGCCGCATTATTGTGGGGTGGGATTGTAATTATAAGTGTGAGTATTGCTGTAATGAATTGCCAGGGATGAAAGGAAAATAAGTCATGAACAAAAAAGAGTGTTTAGATATGTTTGAGAGTCTTTATCGCGCAAATAAAGTAACTCATATCAGAACCAAAAAGGGAATGCTTCGTGATTCAATTCATCCGGGGCTTTGTGAAAGCGATCTAAAATTATTTGGTATAACCAAAAGAGAACTTAAAGATGCCGTTGAATTTGGGATTTTAGAAAAGCATAAATTCTCGCAAGGCGCGGGACATTTGAATATTTATACATTCACTGGCATTCAATGCCCTCAGAAAGAACTTTGGAAAGCATGGCTTGCCGGGGATTACTCGCTTAAGCAGTGCTATAAGTTTTTAGAATCAGTAGTTATTATAAAGGGTAAAAATAATGCGTAAATTCATAGAAATATTCATTACCGCTGCCCTTACTTTAGGAGCTATCGCTTTATGTATTTATGTAGGCTTCTATTGGAATAATCCAATATTTGTCCCGTCAGTAAAACCTTTGCAAGAAGACTCCTATCCTAAACGCGGAGAATCAAAGCTTGGAAGATTCAAAGACCCAAAGACCGGCGCTATTTGCTATTGGATCACCGGATCAAGCAATGCCATTTCATGTGTGATTGAATAAATGAACCCGCATACTTATAAATTCTTAGATGCCTCTGAATCAGGACGTGTGAATTATTGTCTTAATGATCCGTCCCGTTTGCTTCCTCTTGAGATTTCAGCTTTAGTCAGATTAAATGACAAGCTTACTGCTATCGAAGAATTAGCTCAAAAGCTTGAAGAAAGCGGCGGGGCAAATTACGTCGTTGATCGAATCAAAGATATCTTGAATAAATAAAATTTGGTATTAGGGCGTGTGATCCTAATTTAATTGAGCCTAGAAACTCAACCAATAGAAAGGGAGCTTGGTTTTTAAACCATGCTCCCTTTTTTAGTTGGAATCATAAATGTCGCAATAATCGCCAAAGCCAACCCGCCAATCACATAAGGCATTGTGCTAGATGATTTCGCTGGAGCTGCTACCGATGCCGCAACCGCTCCCGGCTGTGCGGCTGTAGTACGCGGGGCTGGAGTAAGTGTTACCCCTGCGGTTTTCGGAGTCATATTATATTCAGGAGACTGAGAAGAAACCATCGGGGCCTGACTCGACATAAGAACCAATGGCGATTGGGGAACCACATAAGCTTGCGTTGAACTCGGGGGATTTGCTGCATTCGCGGCATTTGGATCAGGATATTGAATGACTTGACCCTCGCTGATCAAATTAGGATCAGTGATATCACTATTCCAATTCAAAAACTCCATGTAACGACTTCCGTCACCTAAGATATCTTGTGCAATTGTGTAAAGGGTATCACCAGCTTTTACGATGTAATTGAGCATAGGTCAATTATATCACATTATTTTGCGCTGCAATTCAGCGTCTATAAACTTCAATACCCGGTCCAGATGCGCTTTAAATTTGGTTTCATCCACTGTTTTGTCTGCGTCAATATCTTCAATAATCCAAGTAAAATAACAATGATGATTAGCGCACTGATGAATGTTGCGACCGTCCTGAATTTGCCTCAAAGACTTAAGAATGGTTTCATTTCTTAACCTGGGTATCATGGTCCATTTGATCTTCCACCGATCCGGCATGAGAGGAATCCTCGACCCCCTCTTTTCTCATCTTTTCAATCGAAAGAGTGACCAACCGCTCAAATTCGGTTTCTGTCACCAAATAAGCTTGCTCAGCTTCGCGCTTTCGTTCAGCTTCCGCTAAGTACTCTTTAAAGATCGAAACCAAAAGAGTGAATATCTGACCAAGTAAGGTAAGCATTACCGAGTACCCTCGGGGTACTGATTGCTTCCCGCTATCGGCGCTACATAGGTTCGGCCCGAAGTCGTCATCTTGATCTCCTGGCCGTCTGCTACCCAGCTCCAGGCGTACTCTTTTGCGTTCGGCGCGTTCCGTAAAGGGCTATAGGACTTGCACGCTGCCCCGCTGTTATCACATTGAAGGGTTCGGTACACCCGAAGCCTGATCTCACCCTCTGAAACCGTTTTATGGGCCATTCCCTGGCCGTCTTTCCATGAAATCGAATAAGTGTAGGGCCACCAACCGCGATCCCCCGCTGTGAAATTTTCTCTACCCGTCAATTGTTTCCATGTAATCTTCTTTGATACCTGACCTTTTTGAATAACATCTTCATAGGGGGCCTGCGCGGTATCGGGGAAATAAATCTTAAAACTCACACATGCTGTCTCATCACAGTTTGTCGCCTGGGGCGGGGCGATCAATTCAATCGCCGCGTCATTCATCGGGCCTTCCGCGACCCGGCAATATGAGAAACCTTCGCTTACAAAGGGCTGAGGGCCACAGCCCGAAAGACGAATCAAGGCGGTTTTGTCACCGGCCAGGTTCGCCGCCAATGCTGAATCTATGATGATTCCCTTGGTGCATTGTGATTGGCTGAGGCTTAACAGAATAATCAATATAAGCGAAGGTTTCTTCATATATTCCTACTCAGAGATTCCCTTTACCCAAGAGAATTTCTTCAAGGCAGGAATGATAATCTTGCCGATGTTTGATCCTTCGATTTTAGCCAATGCTTCATCATCAGCTTTTGAGCTAGAAGCCGCGATGAATTTTTCCGCTACCACAATCAAAGATCCAATGGCTGAGACACCTACGTAAATGTAAGCACACCACGCGTACTGCCCGGCATAGACCGGAATTTGACTCATGATCCAATTAAAAATGTCACCCATAAATATTTCTCCTTTGTTTTGATTGACTAGTCAGACTTTAGTTTATCAACATTTTGATTGTTTGGATACCCGTAAGCACTGGGCTTAAGCAGCCATTTCTTCAATGTAATATTCTTCCATTGAGCCTGGGGCAATTGATGGCAATTCGGAGTCGTCTTCATATTCCATTAATTCTTTAGCATCATGATTGAGAGAGCGAAGAATTTTCTCAGATAAAGTGCGTTCTGTTTCTCGATACCAAATGGGCTGACCATCAACAATCAAATGAGGTCGAGTTTCATAAAATCCTGCTTCTGTTTTATAGATAATCCGTTTGTCATAAAGCGATTGAATAGCACGCTCTGTTTCCTCGCACATATAAAGAACTTTATCGTGGGCGAGGGCTGTTTTAAAAGTCGCAAATTTCGGAGCCTGATGCACCCTCGTTTTCTTAAGATCACCTTCCAAGCAAGTCATGAAATCCTCAACTCGGAAATGCGCGGTTTTCTTTTTATCAAACCCCTTCATGGTCACTTTTCGGTCAGTATCAATTTTTATGAATTTCTCAGGGTGTAGATTGTCCCAATCAGTAATGTTAGGGTTCCAAGCCTTGATCTGCTCCTGCATTTCAGTTGAACCATAATATTTCAAAGAGAGTGTTTTAAGGTTCTCCCCAGGATCAGGGAGAACCACTTTTAACTTCTTTGATTTTACCCCTTCCACCACATAAGTTTTTGGAAGTAAGAAACAAGCCTGCGCACACTCATATTCTTGCTTCAAGCCTCCCAATGCTTTTGAGTCTTCATACTGGGCGGTAGAAAAAAGTGAATCCGTATCCGTGTAATAAAGTAGCTCTGGAGACTTCATATAAATTTTGTGCATATAAATACGCGAGACTGATGTTACCCAGGCTGAAATCGCAACATTGGAAAATGATCTGATTCGTTTGGAAGTTTTAAGAAGCTTGATCGCGTCTTCACCGCTACCAAATTTGGTAAATTCCGCTCCCTGAATTTTTCCGTCATCCACGGCTAGTCCTTCACGATCAAGAACCAGACCGAAACGACCATAGCAGGAATTTAGCAATAATTTGGCAAGCACATTGTCAACGCTCTCGCGCTCTGATTTTTCTCTGATCTCATAAAGAGTATCTACATAACGCTCAAATATTTTTCCACCTGAATGAAAAAGTGCTCCTTTGCCAGTTGAAATGATCTTCACTCCTATTGATCTGGCATACTCCAATTCAATCGTGGTCCATACTCCTTTGAATCTTCCAGTCGGAAATACAAATTTTGGTTTCCCATCAATTAACCAAACTGTTCCAAGCGGTGGCACATACATATTTTCAGGCACCTCCACTTCGGCCTCATAAAATCCCATGCGCTCGGGATAATAGTTAGTCTCAAAACAATCAAAATGAGTGGGGTATTCCGCAATTTTCATCGCGGTAGGATAAAGCGAGTTCACGTCCCAGCATGAAAGCTTTTCAGGCCCTAGAAAAAGAGGCTTAAAAATCTCAGTCCTACCGCCAAAATATCCCCTCCTCACAAACTGATCAAGCTTTGGTCTAAGCGAAATAATCTCGTGATTCATGAACGTCTGAAACACTTTCATTGCTTGACCCGCTATAGTAGGTGAAAAACCTGACTTTCTAATAATAGGCCAAGCCATATATTTCTGAATGGACTGATGAAGCCCCTTACAATCATCTTCACAATAAGACAAAAGTTCAGGGGTGGCTTTGGTTGTGGTCGTATGATCCCACTCACCTTTTAATGTCTCTACTTTAAAATTATTCGTAATATCCTTTAATCCAAACGGAAGTAAGGCTGAGGAATCTCGAAAAGTTATTTTAATTCTTTTTCCCTGCCCGCTTTTCAAAAGTTCAGCATCAACTTCCTTATCTCCTGTCAAATTTCTTTCTTCAATGAGATCAAAACAAAGTAAACCTGATCCCCTGGGAATCATCCCCTCAACTCGACGAAATTGTTTTTTACAAAAGCAATGCTCAAGCAAGAAAAGAAAATCAAATCTTCCGCCGAAATGCGCATAAAAAACTTTGTCAGTCTCATCATCAAAGATGAACTGAAAGAACTCTTCCATATCCTCAAAATGACTAAACACCTCCCCGTCGTAAACCCCGATGGTCACAAACTCAATCCACTTGCGGGATTCGATATCGCAAACCCAGAATTTCTCCAGGTCTTTAGTATAATTCTTAAGCTGCGCCTCTTCCGATTTGGGGCGAAGCTTAATTAAATATTTGTCATTTGCCATTTATGATTTCAGATAATTAATCTCGTGAGTTAGCATTTTTAGCCAATGACACTGCAAGCATGTGATTGTAAACGTCCTGCTTGGCTTCGTTAATCACTTTCTGAATTTCAGGATCAATCAACTGATGAAAGCCCTGTTTATAGCCCATGAGAAAACCAACTGCCGGACCAATTAAGGCCCAACCGAATAAAATATATAGTCCCATTGTTATCCCCCCTCTTTTATTAGCTACCCTGCTAGGGGTTGCTTTTTCAGTACCTCTTTTGCAATCGGTCCTGCTACCCCTAGCACCCCATTCATTTTCAGAGCTTCTTTTGCCAGTTCATCCTTCACTATATTTTGTGAAGAACAAACACGCACTTTCAACCCTGATTCCCTAATTGAACACTTCTTAACCAAACACTTCAAACAATCTAAATAATAACTCATGTCAATCGACCTCCGACACTTTCCACGACTTCAATTGACACTCCGGTAATCCGATAACCCTCGATTACCGCCCGCCCCATATATTCATGATATAAATCATGAAAATTTTCTAATCCTGACTCGACATACCTCACCATATGCTGAGGCTTTGTCATGTGTTGACGTATCTCAGCAATACCGGAATCTAACCACTTTCCCTCCATCATTTGCTGCGTCTTAAAACGAATAAAATAATGATTTGTTGAACGCGTACTCCATTTATTAAAGAATCCCATAATGTGAGGAAGAATAAGTTGTTTTAAATAAGGAAGGGCTACTAGATCAGCCCCGCTAATTGAAATATCCATAGGTTTTTTAAGATCAATATCCATCTTATTAACCTTTATAATTTCACCAGCGAACTTTTCAGATAAATTCTTTCCTTTATAAAAAGATACTGTTCCACCTCCAGTGCGATAACTCCCGGCTGAGTCAGATGTTACAACTGCTTGAATGTTTCTATATTCGTTGTTTGCAAGATCAATTACTTTAACAACATCATCACGATCTCTATCACTAATCTCATCTAAACCTTTAGCTACTTCTTTTTTAATTTCAGAATTAACTTCAGGTGATACCGTAATACCATCGCGCTTATCATCTATTAATTTTTTCTTCTCAAGAAACTCGCGCTCTTTGGCCGACTTCTTTTCAATTATAGCTTGCTGTTTTTTAAGCTTCTCTTCAATCTCGATTGCTTTCGGAAGTAGCTTTTTCTTGCCTTTAAATCTACTTAATTCCCGCTTTAATTTTCCAGCTTTAACACGAGCATTTCTAAGATTGTCACGCTTCTGATTCTGTAAATAGGCAAGACGCGTAATATAGGATTGTTTTTGCGCTAGAGTTTTTACTTCCTTCGGAAACTTACCGGCGAGCGGTTTTTTAGTACCAGGAAGTAAGATTGAAAATTGTGTCGCTTTTTCAGGAGTTACTTTGTTATTTCGATTATCAGTAACATTAATGAGTGTGTCACCAAGCAGAAATGGTGTGACTGGTGAAGGTCTGGAAATCGCTTTTTCCTTCTTCTTTTTAAGCTTTAGTTTTTGTTTTGCTTTATACTCACGCTCAAGTTGTCTTAAAAGTTTGGGATTATCGCGCCTCAGTTGCTCAATAAATGAAAGCGGTTTTTTAACCAGCTTCTTAACAGGCTTTTTAATTACCTTCTTGGCAAGTTTTTTCGCGGGCCTTTTATCTAGCCTTTTTATTGGCTTCTTCGCTGGCTTCTTGACCAGAGAAGACTTGGCGCGAGATTTCTTAGGTTTACGTTTCGCCATTTATTCTTCCATCAACGATTGAATTTCAGCCTTGGTCCCAAACACCAATACATCTAACTTAGTATTTCCCTCACTATCGGGAGCGGGACAAATAGCAAACGGCCAACAAGTAAGATCAGAATCAATCTCATCTAATTCAGCAATGTAAGAACAAACTTCAACATGATCAGGAATTCGTGCCAATAAATCTCTCAACTGCTTCACTTTCATGGGAAAATAATCTCCTCTACAAGCCTTCCATGGCTCATGTTAGCTAGTCTAATCCTTGAGATTTTTAATTAATTTATTACTCGAACAACTTCCCTGAATGTTTAATTACGTCCTTGGCCCCTGAAAGCTTTGATACGCCAAGAGCTTCACCCAATTCGGTCCCGCCAATCTGAATCGGCCAAGCATACTTCTCACCGTCATGAAAATTCTCTTTCAAATATTTCCAAATCGCCTTGTTCGCATCCAAACGCGAGCATTCCTTTTTTCCGATAAACGCTGCCCCTTCATCCGTTAATGACAATTTCTTTGATAGTCCTGACGCCATAAATAGCCCTTTCGTTAAATGAGGGAGTAATCCCTAAAGATTAAATTTAATGATTCATCCCCCGATGATTGTTTCCCTAAAATGACCATATCCCAACTTTTGCTTGATTTAAAGTAAATATCGGTCATCATTATTCCCATGACGAAGATTCCAAAACTTCACTCCGTCGTTTGTGCAGAATGCGGCATGAAATTCCGGGTGTTGAAAAAACAGAAACTCATGTTCCATTCTGAAGCTTGTAAGATATTTTACCACGAACGCTCACCCCATAGAAAGAAGACCCCCACCGAATGCTTTGGCGGTATTGTTATTAATCCTGAGAAGAACCTTCATCAGTGGCGCAAATCTCCGCAACGACGCAAAAACCACAAAAAGGACACTTAAGCCATTTGGGATTCTCAGGATGCGGACGTAAGAAAACCACATGACAACAAGAACATATCGGATAACGAAGTAAGGTATTTGCTTTAGCAGATTTTTTCGGATATTCTATATGTGTCATGTAGCTCTCCTTTTAGTTAGGATTGAGTATTTGACCCTACCCCCTCCCCGGCACTCAAGTGTTCCCCCGCTTGAGTGCCTTTTTTATGACAAATGACCTTCCAAATTAAACTCCTCGTTTGATTCCTCACAGCATGGAGATAAGATCAAATCTCTGACAAACCAATTATTATTTACTCTAGGACTCATACCACACACTCCAATTTAATTACTGCCTCAAATCATCAGGCCACATGGGAAGAGATAAAATCTCTCGATAAAAAATGTCTCGTACTACCGATGATGATAACTTTTCAAGTTTGATTTCTTCCATTAAACCAGTGTGAGATGGGAGTAGTACTCCCTCGACCCCCTGCTGTTTCAAATGCCTGATGATTAACTCATCAGATTGCATTATATGCTGAAGATTTAAAATCTCGGGAGTCATTAGAATGTGTCCCACCAAAAGCGATCACCCCGAAGAAAATTCTCTCGATCTCGGGGAGAGTCTATCATACCTTTGAAAGCTGCTGGTAAACACCAAAGCGGCATTAATAAAAAAGTCACAATATTTGTTAAAACTCTAAAGAGCTTCATCGCCTTCCTCCGCTTTTTGAAATTCTTTCTCACATTCCCGACACATTCCTATAATATCTCGGCTATGAGCTTCTGCCTCCGGGTATTGATACATTCTCTTACACCTCGGGCAATCAAATAAAATGGTGTGAGGATCACGCCTACGAATCACCATCTTACCATTACACCAACTCGTTAATTCCTTTGTTCTCCCATGAACCCCTGAGAGCGGGTGAACACCACCGCGAAAACCCTTGAACCCGCATACCGGACAACGACCCGCGCCCTTGATGAAATACTTGTCAAGCGCGGCTTGAACACGGATTTTATAGTTTTCTGCTTCACTCATCTCGCTAGCTCTCTTAAATAAGTAAGAGCTTCAGTCCCACTAAATCTAGTTCTACTACAATTTTTATAATAACTCTCATTCATGACTTCATCCCAAGTCTTGTCATCACCAAATCTTCCATAATGACAACTCATCATTAACTGCCAAGGAATGTTTCTCATTTGAAACTTCTCCGCTTTGAAACTTTATACATGAAACAACCGCTTCCTCGATTGTCAGTCTGAACTTTATAGCCGTAATTTCGTAATTCTCGAAGCCTAGCCGCAACCCCAGTCGGTCTTAAATTCAAATACTCAGACAATTGATGAATAGTATACCAATAACCTGCTGAAAACCTCTGAATCATTGCAAGTTTTCTTGGTACTGCTTGTCTTGATGCTCTAAGCATTTTTCTGATCTCTGGCAGTTTGCTTCTTACTCTTATTATGACAATCCTCACAACTGATGAAAGTATCCACTGCTTGAGTCACCTGCTCAAGCCACTTCACTTTCACCCCTTTGTCCTGCTGACAAACTAGACATTTCACCATCACCAAAAAACACTTATCCGCTGAATTCACCATTTTTGAATCCCCTCCCTTAAACCGATATTTTAAAAAGTTGTTCCCATAGAGTCTAAGATGAAACCTTAGTTTACTTTATCTCACTTGACAAGTAAAATTTAACAATGAAGAAAATTATCAACAACAAGCAATTCAACAACTCTCCCCACATTAAATCATTTCAAGAAGAATGCTACGCTATCGCTATCCGAATCCTGGCCCTTGTCGCTGAATCCGATTTCACTTGCGAGGATATCTTAAATCACATCGGCAATAAAATCGTCCAAGTATCCAATATCAGATTCGGTAAAGACCCCGAACGCGCCGCAAAATTCCTCAAAATTACCGCTCAAGAGTTCTCCGAACGCCTCGCCCTCAGTCAAGACAAACATAATTAGTTGTGTTAAAATTATTGTATGGCCGACCTAAACACTACGACTAATGCTGCCAGTTCGATTGAAAGCGCAATCCCGCCTGAATTCAAAAATATCGGCGTAATCGCCGCATTCTGGCTAGGTGCAAAACTACAATCCCGCTGGCTCAGATGGGGAATGTTTGGCTTTATGCTCTATCAAATGTATCAGCAGAAAAAAGCCGCTACCGTAGCCGGGGGCGAGTCTGATTGGCGCTTGGATATTGATCACAACATGGCTGCTGATATGCTTTTTCCATCTATGGATGAAGATAAAAAACATATCGCTAAAAAAGTCATGGGCCATGCGTTTGGATACATTCAAAGGCGGTACTTATGAGCGAAAAACCCATTACCCTGCCACTTTGGGTGCGTGATCAGTTTGCCAAACTTGCGTGCGCGAATTTGGAGAAAAAAGGACTGCGAAAGCCCCCAGGGTTTGATCCGACAAAAATTTTAGATACCAAAATTAAAAGCGGCGACAACGAGTTCATGACTAAGTTTAAAAAACTTCTTCATGCCATGTGTGATGAATATTACCGCGACTCTCTCACCCCTGGCGATCTCCAAGGCGAAGATGTAGCCGGAAATCCGTGGAATCCCATGCTTCCTCATGAAGTCATGAATGAAATGTCTTATTTTTTCGGTCCTGATGGGCTTCTTAAAAAATCAGGCGTGAAAGACGCGGATCAGCGATTTAAATCAGCAGTGGGAAGTTTAAGTAATTTGTATTTAGAAATGTTTGAAAATATTTCTAAAGACGACATGCGACATAAATCAAAAGCAAAACTTGCCGCAGAGCTTGGCCGTAACGCCACCAAAGAAGACACTAAAGAAAATATGAAAAAAGCTCTGGCCGCTCAATACGCCAGAATCATCACCACCTTCTTAGTCATGCATTCCCTGCGAATGGTTTTTGGAAATCAACAAGGGCAAATCTCGGAAATTTTAATGTCGTTAGGAGTCACCCCAGATGGGGCGCGTATGAATGACGAAAAATACGCCCAAATGAAACCGATGGCAGTACGTGTTGCAGTTGCTCGTGAGATTAATCGCGTGCTATCAGGCGCGCTTGCGGGACTTGAGAAATCAAAACGAGTCACCTCGCTTGAAATGCTTAAAGATGCCATGAATGATTTAAGAATTAAGCCTGAAAAAGCGGCTCCTAAAGAGATATCAGAACAAGAAGAATTATTTAAATGAACCCCTCACACTGAACGCGTTCTTGTGAGAAATTTTCACGGAAGATGTTTTTTATGCATCTTCCGTGAAAGACCTATTACTTGGCTAGATGAAGACCCGCTTTCGTGGCGAAGGCTTTTTCCCTGAGTTGAACCGCTACATCTGTTTCGTCATCAGTCAACCGATATTGAATAAAGTTCTCATTACCAATGTAATGACGAGCCTCCCTATTCAATGGGAAAAAAGGATTCTCACTGACCTGCATGTTGCTGATCTGTTTTCCGTCCGGGCCAGTAGATAATGTCTCAGCAAAAATCACCGCGCCATATAAACAATCATCACTATCAGATGACTCGCGACACTCGCCTACTAAATATTGGGCCAAAACCGGGTATCCAATGCACGCAATTTGACCTATAAAATATGACTTTTTCATACTCCAGCCTCGGGCGTTTCGCTCGGATCAAATTGTTCTTCAGCAGTGGGTGTTTGTTCAACATCTTCCTCTTCTTCAGTTTCTTCCTCTTCAGCTTCGTCAGCTTCTTCAGCCTCAGCATCATCCAACAATTGCATGAATGTCAATTCTTTGGGCTCGTGATAACTTGGCGCAGGCGAGCGATGATCATTCCACAACACCCCAATCAATACCGAAACCTGCTTTGCTTGCGCGCCAGTCTCAGGATCAATCACATCTGAAAAATTAGCAATCCGATCAACTGCTATCCCCTGCAATGCCTCATTGCCACCTAAACAACAAATAAACGGTTCCATGTTCATTTCCTCCATGAGATTTCTGATAATTTGGAGAAACCACTTGTCTCCCCGCACTGATATAGTGTAATTTGATCATGAAAGGTGAATAAGTCAATGAGCGATTTTGAAACTTGGGCACGAAATCTCTGCTTAATTATCCTTTTTTGGTTCATCGGATTCATGCTTTTTATGCCCTTTTCGCTGGAATACTCCAAAGAACATGTCACAAAACCCGGCCTGGGTCCATTGCCCCTCGGAATTTCTAGCCCGCTGGCCCGGCCTGGGTCGCCAGTAGGTGCTGAGTTATAGCAGTTCAGCCCGGCCTGGGTCCGTCTTTATGGCTTAATAAAAATGGATGAACATGCTAATTTTACCCTTGAAAAGTGCTTCGG
>Ga0209777_10005501_pt1 | contig 14551 bp, 9 predicted proteins | sample FrelakmetHBP12HB_FD_187147 | JGI IMG/M metagenome (GOLD analysis project Ga0209777, IMG submission 187147) | Freshwater lake sediment microbial communities from the University of Notre Dame, USA, for methane emissions studies -HBP12 HB (SPAdes)... | ecosystem: Environmental > Aquatic >...
CACGATTGGGTGTATCCTCGCGCATTCGTGGCACGGGCATCTTGCCCGTGTCCACGGCCTGGAAGGCCGTGCCACAAGGCCACAGCCATTCGTGAACTGCTCTAGCCTGCCGCTACTTCCGGCAGAGCACCCAAAAGCCCGCGGAAAATCCTTCCGTTGGGGCACCTTCATCAAGCTCTACGAGTATAGGCTCCCCAACCCTTCCGCTGTCTACTTCGACTTGGCCTATGAGCTCAGCAGGAAGCTATACACCGTCGCGATTCCGTTCAGGCTGTTGGAAAGGCGAGACTACGTGAGCAAGGAGTACGACCGCACGCTTTCGGGGATGGACGTCCGGCTCGCAGAGAACCCAGACCAGATTGAGGATGGTTTCCCTCTGGATGACGAAGTCGAGGTGCCAGGGATTGGGCGTTTGAAAATCAAGTATGTGTTGTTCAAGGACGCCAAGAAGGAACGCTGGATTACGGCATCGGAAGCTATTTTCTTCACGGTCAACGGCCAAACCCACGCCGTATTGCCGCGGAACTTCTACACGCGTCTTTCGGTTAGACTGGATTTTCTTGCTCGCGATCTCATGACCTTGGTGGCGCGCGACGGCTTGAACAGAGAAGTCCAAGAAAATCTCTTTATGCCCTCAAGAGATCGTCTTCGGGTTGGTGAGGACAAGCAAGCCTTGGAAGCTGCGTTGGCGGAACGCTTGCACCATCATCCTGGCTTGCGGGAATGGAACCATCGGCGGCAAGAAGAAGCAAGCAAGAGCAGGCTCAGTGACCCAACTGCAGCCATAAACCTCTTTGAAAGGCTTGTTCAACAGTCGCCGGAAATTGCCAGGCTGCTGTCGTTAGGTTTTGAGGTCAAAGGTCCAGTCAAGGGGCCGCAGCCCAAGGCCAAGTTCGTAGGCCTAAAATTCCCGACGCGTTTCGACCTAGTGGGCAGGCAGCCATTAGTCAAGGAATGCCCAATAAACTCCCATTGCTTCGTGAAGTTCGACACGGACGCAGAAAACGACTACTTTGGACGCGCCGACAGTCCAGGAGGGTTGGCCGTGTCTCCCCGGGAATTGTTTTTGAACCGATCCCTTTGGGAGGGAACAGCCACTCTGTCATTGAAGGCACCCCCAGGCGCAAGAGTGGGCGATACTTTCGCCGTCACGATCGAAGTCACGGATGATTCACGCGTATCGCCATTCAGGTCTGAGCTGACGTTAAAACTTGGGCCACCCGCAAATCCGCAGCCGAATAAGCCTGGCAAACCGCGACCTCACAGCGGGCGACTGGCGGTGCCGGAGATAAGGGAGGTCAAACAAGAACAGTGGGATGAACACGACTTCGACGATTTATCGGCAGTGGAAATCAAAGGACTTACTGAGCCAAATGGCCTCGAAACAGATACCTGCAGATTCTTGGTCTACGTAAACATAGACAATCGTTTTCTGAAAAACCAGATTCTGCAAAAGCGGGCCAATGCCAACGACATGAAGGTCATGACGGAACAGTTCAAGCTCGGAACAGCGGTGGTCGGAATCGCTGCCCGTAACATGTTTCGCGAAAGGGAAGAGCGCGATCAATTCGTGGACGACGTAACGAAAGCCGCAGCTCAGGTCCTGGTCCCCTTAATTCGCACTCTGCCGCACATGAACATGGAACTGGCTCCTGTGGCCGAGGATGAGTAATTAGGACATCAGAGCTACAAGCCCAATTCCTTCTTCAGATCCTCCCAATTGCCGTTCTTGCCAGGTTCAGCTTTGGCTTTACGCGCCTCTTCGCGGTCAATCCGTTCCTCGGTCTTGAACCCTCGGTCCCTGCGCCTGCCGTACGGCGCGGGGGCTTCCATGCCGCGCTCGGCTTTGGCGGGGACGCCGCGAGGAGAGCGTTTCTTGCGGCGCAGGCCGCCGATGCCGCGCTGCGGGAGCGCCTCGCCTTTCAGTTGCAGAATCCGGTCGCGCAGATCCGCGGCTTCCTCAAAGCGCAATCCCTCCGCAAGCTGCTCCATCTCCTCTTCGAGCAGCTTGATCTCTTCGACGGTGGCGAGCTTGTCGCCGCCGATGCCGGTCACCTCCTCCTCCAGCTCGCGCTGCCTGACGATGGCCTCGATGCCTTCGGTAATGGCCTTGTGGATGGAGACGGGCGTGATGTTGTGCGCGGCGTTGAACTCCAACTGCTTCTTGCGCCTCCGTCCGGTCTCCTCGATGGTCTGCCGCATGGCCTCCGTCCGGGAGTCGGCGAAGAGGAAGACGCGGCCGTTGAGGTTGCGCGCGGCGCGCCCGATGTTCTGGATGAGCGAGCTGCGGCTGCGCAGGAAGCCTTCCTTGTCGGCGTCGAGCATGGCCACGAGCGAGACTTCCGGCAGATCCAGGCCTTCGCGCAGCAGGTTGACGCCGACCAGGACGTCGAAATCCCCCTGGCGCAGGCTTTTCAGAATCTTGACGCGCTCGATGGCGTCAATCTCCGAGTGCAGGTAGCGGCAGCGCAGGCCGGCCTCGCGCAGATACGTCGCCAGGTTCTCGGAAAGGCGCTTGGTCAGCGTGGTGATAAGGACGCGCTCGCCCTTGGCGGCGCGCTCACGGCACTCCTGGATGAGCGCAGGAATCTGCCCCTCCGTGGGGCGGATTTCGATGGGCGGATCAACCAGCCCTGTGGGCCGGATGACCTGTTCGGTGACCCGGCCGCCGGATTTGCCAAGCTCATAGGGTCCGGGCGTGGCGGAAACGTAGGTTGTGGGAGGCGCCTGGGCTTCGAACTCGGCAAACTTCATGGGCCGGTTGTCGAGCGCGCTGGGCAGCCTGAAACCGTGCTCAACCAGCGTGCGCTTGCGCGACATGTCGCCGTTGTACATGCCGTTGAGCTGCGGAATGGTGACGTGCGACTCGTCAATGAAGAGCAGGTAATCGTCCCGCGGGAAGAAGTCCATCAGGTTGTAGGGGCGGCTGCCGGGCGGGCGGCCGTCCAGGTGGCGAGAATAGTTCTCGATGCCGCTGCAATAGCCGACTTCGTTGAGCATTTCGAGGTCGTAACGGGTGCGGCTTTCCAGGCGCTGGGCCTCCAGCAGCTTGCCTTCCTCGCGTAGCTGCGCCAGCCGCTCCCCCAACTCTTGCTCGATGCCCGCCAGCGCCCGCTCCAGGTTGTTCTCGGGCATGACATAATGCTTCGCGGGGAAGACCGCGACCCGGTCAGATCCGTGCTCGATCTCCCCGCTCAGCGGATGAATCTCCTGCAAGGCCGAGATCTTCTCGCCGTCCAGTTCGATGCGGATGGCGGTCTCCTCGTAAGCCGGGAAAACCTCAACGGCATCGCCGCGCACCCTGAACTTGCCGCGCTTGAACTCGATCTCATTGCGCTGGTAATGGTTCTCGGCCAGGCGGCGCAGCAGGTCGGTGCGGTCCAGGGGCTGGCCTTTTTCCAGAACGACGGCCATCTGCGAATAAAGGTCCGGCGAACCCAGGCCATAAATGCAGGAGACGGAAGCCACAATGATGACGTCCGAACGCGACATCAACGCGGAAGTGGCGGCCAGGCGCAGGCGGTCAAGGTCCTCATTGATGGAGGCGTCTTTTTCGATGTAGATGTCACGCGCGGGGATGTAGGCTTCGGGCTGGTAGTAGTCGTAGTAGCTGACGAAATAGGCCACGGCGTTGTTGGGGAAGTACTGTTTGAACTCGCTGTAGAGTTGCGCAGCCAGCGTCTTGTTGTGGCTGATGATCAGCGCCGGCTTTTGCAGGCGCTGAATGACGTTGGCCATGGTGAAGGTCTTGCCGGAGCCGGTGACGCCCAACAGCACCTGATGGCGCAGGCCTTGCTTGAGACCCGCAGTGAGCTGCTCGATGGCCTGGGGCTGATCGCCCTGGGGCTGGTAGTCGGAGACGAGTTCGAAAGCAGGCATGGGTCTACCGCCAAGTCATATAATCCTACCACCAGGAACGGCGTTTCTAAACGGCTTTTTCGGGGCGCTCAGCTCTTCAGGACGTGCGCCACCAACTCCTCCAGCGGCACGGTGGCCAGGGCTATCGCCGTATCGCAGACACCGTAGTACAGGTGCAGCAGTCCGTCCTTGACCACGTTCCCCGTGGGAAAGATGACGTTGGGGATGTACAAGCCGAACTTCTCGTAATACGTCTCCGGCTCCATGATGAACTGCCTGGTGCGCGCCAGAACTTTGCGCGGGTCGTTTAGGTCCAGCAGCAGCGCGCCCAGGCGGTAGACCACGCGGCGAGTGGGGGGATATTGGTTCTCGACGCCGTGGTAGAGCGCCAGCCAGCCGTGCTGCGTGCGGATGGGCGGCGTGGAGCCGCCGATGCGGCCGTCTTCCCATTTGTAGAGCGGCCTGGCAACCAGCTCAGGCTCAGACCAGCGCTCCAGGTCCTGTGAGAAGGAGATCCAGATTCCCGGCTGGTCCGTGCCGTGCCTTGGTCCGACAAGCTGCAACGGCCGCCGCAGCAGTGCGAACCGGCCATTGACCTTTTCAGGGAAAAGGATCACGTCCCGGTCATCGTGTTCAAGGGGCGTGGGCCAGCACTTGTGCTCCCAGTTCACGCGGTCGCTTGAGACCGCGATCCCCGAGCGCGTCATGTTATCCTTGGGGTTGCGGCTGAAGCCGGGGTACTCCGCCTCAGACGATTCCGGCACGCCCAGGCCGGTCGGGTTGCAGTTCCACGCGTAGGGGCGGTAGGCGTAGGTCATGTAATATACGCCCTCAATTTTGACCACGCGCGGGTCTTGCACGCTCCCGAATCTGCTCCCGGCCATCTCCGGCGTGAACACCGGCTTGTCGCTGACGTGTTTGAAATGCACGCCGTCGCCGCTCACCAGCATCCCGATAAAGCAATGGAAGGGACGGAGTTTCCCCGCGGCCCTTTCGTACATGTAGAACCTGCCATCGTCGTCGAGAATAACGCCGGGGTTGAAGACGCAGGCGCGGCGCCAATCGTACAGCCCGGGCGTGACAATCGGATTCTCCTGGCAGCGTGTGAAGCTAAGGGGCATGTGCTGACCTCCTGCGTGAAGCGTGAAGCGTGGACCGTGGAGCGCGGAGCGTGAGGCTGGCACGATCCACGGTCCACGCGCCACGAAGAATCCAAAATCCAAAATCTAGAATCCAAAATGTCCTCGTGGTTCCGTTTTCCGAACTGCCTGCTCTTCCGCCTTGCGCGCGACCAGGTACAAACCGAACGGCGTGCACAGGTCGCGTGTGGCGCGGGCCAGGAGCGCACCCGCCGGCCAAGGCTCCCAGTGCAAGCGCTTCTCCACGGCGGCGAAGAACCTCAAGGCGCGGCGCACGACCGTGAAACCGGCAGACTCGACGGCGTTCACGGCCGTGCGCGGCGAGAAGAAGAAAAGGTGCTGCGGGATCTGCCAGGTGGATACATCGCGCTTCTTGCGCCCGTAGGCCAGAACGTTGGGGGTGGAGAGGATGAGCACTCCGCCTGGGCGCAGGAGTTCGCCGGCCCGCTTGAGCGCGGCGCGCGGATCGTGGAGATGCTCGAGCAACTGCATCATGCTCAGCGCATCGAAACTTGCAGGTGCAAACGGCAACGCGGCCAGTTCACAACAATAAAGCGTTAGTCCGAACCATTCCTTGGCCCGTGCAACACGCGGCTGCGACAGTTCCAAACCCTCCACCTGCCATCCCGCGGCGCGCGCTGCGTTCAGGAGGTAGCCGTCGCCCGCGCCGACCTCAAGCAATCGTCCAGGCCTGGGTGCGTAACGCACCAGGCGGGAAACGTGCCGTTGGGCGCGCCGGGCCTGCCTGGGGCTTTGCTGGTCCGCGGCATCGTGGTACAGCGTGTCATAGTAAGCTTTCGTCGTGGCAGATGCCGGGCGCGGGGAAACGAAGACGATGCCGCAGGCGCCGCATTGCCTGAGCCCAAAAGGCGGCTGAGGCTGCACCGGTGCGTCGAGTGGTCCGGGGGCATCGCAGAGCGGACAGGCGGCGAGCGTTTCAAGCCGCGGGGATTCGCTGGCCGCTTGAGGTCCGTTCCGGCATGTCATGAACGTGGCACTTCTCCTTATCTGTACCGCAGCCGGGAAAGTATGTTAGAGCCAAGGCGCCAAAGGCCAAGGCAGATTGCACCAAAAAAGAGTGCTCCAGTTCGCACTTTTCGCCGAAATACCAGGTAGGAGGCTTGCGGCTCGTCGCGCGTGTGCCACGGCCGGCTTTGGGGCCGCCCGTGGCAGAGCAAAGGGAACGAGGCTGAAGGAATGCCGCCCACAGCCGTCCATCTACTGCACTTGGGGCAATCGTCCTCAAGGCTTCTTAAAGGGGGGTAGTCATGTTTAAGTTACGAGCGCCGGTTCTGGCCTTAGTGTTGGGACTCTTGTCGTTAAGTGGTTATGCTGACGACGGGCAGAAGCCCGCGGAAAAGGCCAAGGAGAACGCCGCCAAGGAGGAGAAGAAGGAAGGAAAATCGGAGCAGCGTGGCGGGAACTGTATCACCAGGTTCTGGGTTCACACTGTCGGCGGCTCCATTGGGGATGGTTTGAAGACAGGCGCTCACAAGATCTCCAAAGCCTTTGACTAGTAACCAGAGAGTCCGCAAGTGATACTAAGGTTGTGGTGCACAAGGCAAGTACTGGCGCCTTCGCAGTTAGTTTGATATATTATTGTTACATCTTTACTGGTAAATATTTACGAATTATGCACTTTGTGGCTTTACTCTTGCTAATGTGGTATAATGGTTAGTGGCGGAGGTGCAGATTGCACCGAGCAGAAGGGAAGGGGGAGATGAGCAACAACGCGCAAGTTGCACCCCTTGTAAGCGCTCTGTACGACCCGCGCGAGGGGCTGCGGCAATTCGCAGTTAGGCGACTGGTCAATCTCGGACCGCAGGTGATCCCTGACCTAATATACCTCCTTGGCGACGCCAAGGAGTTCACACAGGAAAGTGCCGCGATCGTTTTGGCCACGTTCGGCAAGGTATCGCTGCCTTTCCTCCTTGAAGCTATGAAGAACCACCCGAACCGCAACGTGCGTTGGGGGGCGGCATGGGTCCTGGCGTCCATGGGTGCCGATGCGCGCAGAGCCGTGCCTCCAGTTACTGTCCCGGAGACAAAGGCGGAAGCCGTGAAGGTCCCGGAACGGAAGCCGTCCGACATGTGGTCCGATGCTTGGCTCACCAAAGTCCGCGAGCAACTCGCCGCGGCTCGGCAAACCGACGTGCTGAATCTCCGCAACGCGCACGGCTAACCCAGCCACACGCCCGGAAAACCAAGCCGGCGTCAGTCCGAGCTGCGTGCGCCAGCAAGCGGCTACAAGCGCTGCTCCATTACGGCCGCGGTTAGGACTGGGCGGCTCTAAAAAACAATAAGCCCGAGGGTTGCCCCTCGGGCTTATCACGCTGGTCTGGCTTTCAAGACTACGACTCTAATCAGCTACTTTTGCCGGGACGACGGAGTCGGCCACGATGGTCTTCTCCTTGATCACGCCCTTGATCGTCACTGCGACGACCTTCTTCGCGCCGGCGAAGCTCTTGATCAGCTTCTGGGTTGCCTCGTCAGCCTTCTCGGAGGCCTTCAGAGCATAGGTGTTGTCGCCGACCTTGACAGCCGAGGCGCACCCACCTGCGTCCTTGAAACAGCACATGGCACAACCGGCGCTGCCCTTGATTTCCTTGGGCGCATCGCCCTCTGCCGCGGCACACGCTGCCGCGAAGACGAACAATGCCGCGAATGCGGCCAAACCCAGGAGTGCTCTCTTCATGGTTCTTCCTCCCCTTGCTAATGCCGAGGCCATCGCGTCCGCCACTCTGGAGGTCCGCCCGACGGCCTCGGAAACTTTGTTTCTGCGCGTAAATTGCTACGGGGTCGACCCGTTGGTAATCTACTTCACAACCTTTCCGTCTTGAGAGAATACACCGGACCCATACCGGAAATCAGCACTTTATGGGCTGGGCACGGCCTGCTTCAGTGCCGCCGCGAAATCGAGCATGTTGCTGAAGCGGCGCGCAGGTTCCTTCTCCAGGGCGCGCGCCAGGACCTCGCTCAGCGCCTGTGGCGCGTCAGCCAGCAAGGTGTTCAACCGCGGCGGGGTTTCCGAGCGTATCTCGCGCAGATATTCGGCGCGAGTTGGCGCCGCGAGGGGCGGCTGGCCGCTCATGGCGTAGAATAAGGTTGCGGCCAGGGAATAGACATCGGTGCGGGCATCCATACTGGAGGAATCCTGCGTGAGCTCCGGGGCGGCGGCGACAAGGTTCCCCAGGCGCTCGTCCTTCCGCATGAGGCCCCGCCCTTCGGCGTCAACCCTCCGCGACAAGCCCAGGTCCAACAGCACGGGCGTGCTATTCTCACACAGTATGATACTCGCCGGCTTGATATCGCAATGGAACACTCCCAAGGCGTGGGCCGCGTGCAGCGTGTCGCACAGCGAAACAGCCATATTGACGGCCTCGGCCGGCGTGAGTGTCTTCGCATCATCGAGCAGCGCCTGCAGGCTGCGGCCGCGAGCGTACTCCATGACGACATAGGCGAAGTCTTCGGTTTCCCCGGTGGCCAGTAGCCGCGTGGCGCCAGGCACGCGCAAGTCCTTGCGGCAGCCGTTCAGGAACCGCGCCAGCAACTCCGGCGAGCGCACGTCGGGCCGTGGTATCAGCTTGAGCGCCCCTTCCTCCTGGGTAGTGGGATCCTGGACGCGATATACGTACCCCAGAGGACCCATGCCGACCATTTCCACAAGCTTGTACGCATCCAAGGTCTTGCCCACCAGACCTTGGGCCTTGCGGAACTCCTGTAGCGGCTCCGTACTCATGAATACCGAGTCAGCAATGCGCTCGGCAGCGGAACGGGGCAGCCGCATGGTCAGGCTGGAATCCTCTCTCGGCAAAACTGCCGACGATGACGCCGCCTCTACGCCAGACGGCGCCTCCGTTTCCGTTTCCACCCAAGCCAAAGCAATGACCGACCTGCCGACTTCGAGCCGGGCGTCTTCATCCAGCGCGCAGGTCTTGATCGTTGCACCGTTAAGCTTCGTGCCGTTGCGGCTGTTCAGGTCCTCAATGACAACCAGACCTCCTTCGTAGCGAATAAGGCAGTGCTTGGTGCTCACACTGCTGTCGGTGACCTGCAATTCCGCTCCGGAGCCCCGCCCGATGAGCACGCGCCCTTGGGGTTTAAGGTATAACCTCCGCCCCTTGTCAGGACCGTGTGTGACCTGCAAGCGCAGAATTTCCTTCTTGGGGTCCTGTGGCGTCGTCGTCATGAGGGTCTGTCTTCCTCAACCTGCCAGGAAGCTTAAGCCGCACCCAATGTACTGTCCATAGGTATTGGAGTAGCTTGCCTGCCTCCGCAGGTCAAATGAAAACGCGAAACGTGAACCGTGAACAAACCGCCTCACGCCGCTCGAAAGCGCCAAGCGTCTTACGTTTTGCCTTCAATCCCGTGAAATGTAGTGCGCAAGCTCTGAGTCTGTCCGCTCTCCGCGGCACGGTAGGCCGCCTCGATAATCTCGATCACGTGGCGGGCGTGCTCCGGGGTCGCGGGGGTTGGCTTGCCTTCGCGGACCAGATCCACCAGTTGCATGATGTCCTCGAACACGTGCGCCTCTTCCATTTCGCGGTGGGGCGTGTTTCTGACGTGCGGCAATAGCACGTTGTAGCCCTGCCTGGCCAGCTCGGCTTCCTCGCGGCCGGGATAGGGAATGGGTTTGCCGTTCAGGTCCAGGCCCACGATGCCGCCCTTGGAGCCGTAGAAGTTCGGATTGGCAAAGCGTGTGACGGTTCCCGCGAATGTGCCGTGGACGAAGGCAAAGAAGCTGTTGCCGAAGTCCAGAAGCATGACCGTGTTGTCGTGGCAGTCGGAGACGAATTTCCGCCCGCGGAATTCACGCTCCTTCAGCGCCACGCCTGAGAAGGCCGTGACGCGCCGGGCAGGGCCGAGGATGCCGGTGAGCGCGTGCAGGCCATAGACTGTCATGTCGTAGAGCGGCCCGCCGCCCGCGGCCTTCTGCCAGTACCACGCGGGGTTGATGTTGCTGAGCGCATCCTCTCCCTGGCGGCATTTCTCTTTCTCGTGGTAGGTGCCAAACGCACAGCCGATAACAGCCCAGGCCAGTTGCCCCAGCACGCCAGCGCCGAGCAGCTCGCGAATGCAGCGGTTGTGCGGGCGGAGCATTTCACCGGGGCAGGCCACCAGCTTGAGGTTGCGCGCTTGCGCCTCCGCGATCAACTGGTCCGCCTCGGCGCTGGTGGTGCTCATGGTCTTGTTGAAGTGCACATGTTTGCCTGCGCGCAGGGCCTTGAGGCCCTGTTCGAAGTGCACGCCAATCGGCGAGCCCAGCGTAACGGCCCCCACGTCGCCTTTGGCCAGCAGGCTGTCGAAGTCTTCGAAGGACTGCGGGATGCGGTATTTCTCTGCGGCGGCTTTGGCGCGGCCTGGCGCAGGGTCGCAGACCGCGGTCATGACCACGCGGTCCTGCACGTCCGGCAAGACCAGGTGGTCCAGCGCGCCCCGAATCCCGATGCTGCCGGCTCCCACGATGCCTATCTTCAAAGGCTTGGCCATGCTACCCTCCTCACATGCAAGACTGCTGGGCCTCGAATGGTATTCCTTGAGTCATCCATTCGTCCTGCCCTACTCCTCGCAAGCCACTCAACGACTCGATGCGCCCCCTTCATCCTCCCGCCAGGCGCCGCAGTGCCGCCGTCACATTCAGCAGGGCGCGGCCATTGTGGTAGGCGGCTTTCCAGATCTGCCCTTTGGGCTGGTTGGGGACAGGCTTGCCTTCGCGACTGACGGTTTCATACCATTCGCCGTGCTGGTGGTCCGCCTGGTATTTCCAGATGAAGTTCCATTGCTTCAGGAACGCCTCAAAGTACCGCGGCGTCGTGCCGCCGAACTTCTCGTGCATGAGCAGGAGCGCGTTAAGGCCCTCGGCCTGGGTCCACCAGACCTTGTCGAGGCCGTAGGCGGAAGTGAACGCGCCGCCTTTGTCGTAGAAGCCCCCGTACTCGCCGTCCCAGCCCCATTCGAGGGCGTGGTCAACCAGGCTGCGGGCCACAGCCGAGGTCTTGGCCTGGTCCGCTTCCTTCAGGGCTGCGGCGGCTTCAAGCAGCAGGAAGGCCGTTTCCACGTCGTGGCCGAACGAATCGTGATCCGGCACAGGCCGCCAGTCCGGCGTGAAATAGAGGTTCAGGCATCCCGGCGGAACAGCGATCTTGTCCCGCACGATGGTGAACAGTTCCCGCAGCCGCGCTTCGAGCTGCTTGTCCGGCCAGACGCGATACAGCCCAGTCAGGGCCTCAAGCAGGTGAATGTGCGTGTTCATGGTCTTGTAGCCGTAGAGCGTGCCGATGCCGTCCTGGCGCTTGCCGGCGGAAGGGGGAGCCAGGATCGGTTTGCCGGCGCGCGTCAGAGCTTCGTAGTAGCCGCCGTTGACGCCGTCGTGGGCGTTCTGGTCAAGCCAGGCGAAGGTGCGCCTGGCCAGATCAAGCGCCTCGGCGTCCTGTGTAGCTTCATAGGCCGCCGCGGCGCCATAGATGCCGAAGGAGATGCCATAGGCGTGCTTCTCAGCGCCGAATTCCGCGCAAATCCGGCCTTGCTCATCGAGGCCCCAGGACAGCCCGCCGCACTCCTTGTCCCACATTACCTGGCTCAGGAACTTCACGCCGTGGCGCGCGTATCCCCTGTAGGTGTCAGCCAGTTCGGGATAGCGCATGGCCACCAGCGCGCTCACCCAGGTCATGCGCCCCTCGAAGACGAGGAACCTGCTCGTGTCCGCGCCGCGCTTCCAGTCGTTCGTGAAGCTCGCATGGAACCCGCCATGTTCTTTGTCCACGCAAGCCGGGAACCACTTGGCCAGCACATCGTCCTTGAGGTGCGCCTCAATCTGCTCAGCCAGGCGGAGATATGTCTCGCGCGTGGGCGCGGGAGGCGCTGATTCCTGGCCTGAACTCCGGCAACCCAGCGTGCCAATGCAGAGCAGAGCAAGGATGAAGGCTGAAGGATGAAGGATGAAAAAAACAACCTTTTGGCGCAGTTCCTTCATCCTTCATCCCTCATCCTTCATCCTTCCTGTTCACTTCAGCGTCCATTTCCTGGACGAATACAATTTCCGGGTGATGGAGACGTACCGCCCCGCTGAGAAGTGTTGCTGAGCCGCAAGATCAAACTCGAACGACAGATTCAAGCTCACATCAACGATGTTGTTGCCATAATTCAACCAGAGGTTGCTGCCGTCTTGACCAGTTGCGGGCACCTTGACCAACTGCAGGCTGAACACCCCGTTGCCGACGTTGATGGCGAATTTCTTCAGTCCTGAAGCTCCGGCGCGCGCCACGAACTTCCAAACGCCACTCTTGGCAATGAACTGGCTGGACGGCAGGATGGTCGTGTAATCCCCAACCTCGAAGATGAAATTGCCGGTGTCTGAAGGGGCGTATCTGGCGCCATTGGGCAGAATGAGCTGGCCCTTGACCGTGAAGGTATGGCCTTGGTTGCCGCTGCTGCCGAGCTGCTGCTGCTGTGCCACGAAGCTTGAGACGAGGAATGTTCCCGAGACAACCTGGCCGGCTTTCTGGAAGACGTAGTTCCCTGTGCCGGTCTTATTCAGGGTGGCCTTGTATCTCATCCCCACGATTACCGTGGCATCCAGTGTGCCGAGCAGTACGGTGATCGGCACGTTAACAATGATCGCTGGAGAAACCGTAGTATTGTGTGCGCCCAAGGCGTCCAACTGCGCCTGGAGACTGTCCTTTGTAACCTGGAAACTGAAGGTGCCCTTGTTGGCATTGAGTGTGAACTGGAAAAGCGGGGTGTGTGAGGCGTCGGACTGGAACTGGCCCTTGGCATCGAGAGCGAACGGGTGGCTGACAGAGCCGATGGAGACGCTGCCCGTCAAGCCGGTCAAGGAATTCGGCAGCGTGCTGGCATCAATGGTTCCGCCGACATGGGCCGCATCGTTTCCTATCTGAGTGAAATCAAGCGTTATAGATACAGACTTGATGAACAGGTTGGTTACCACGCCCTCGGAATTCGGCAGCGGCGTGCCCACATAATTCTGGCCAACCGGACCGCCCGTCCCCACGGTGATTATGGCCGTACGAGTTACACTGTAGTATCCTTTGGTCAAGGTCAGTTGCGCGACAAACGTCCCATTCAAGGAATACCTGTGAGTCGTAATGGTGGAGGTGCTCTTGGTGCCGTCGCCGAACTGCCAAGTCAGAGTATCGTAGGTTCCAGAGGAGCCGGTGGCGTCGAAACTGACATCCAAAGGCGCAGAGCCGGACGTGGGTGAGGCGGAGATAACAGGAAGCAACGCAGTTCCCGGGTCCGCCAGGGTGCCGTCAACAAACGCGCCAAAGATATTGTTCGTGGCGCCGGTAACCGTGCCTTTGCGCCGTCCGTCCAGCCAAGCTACCAGGAACAGATTCCCGCACTGGGCGGCGACGGCGTTGCTCAGGGAGCCCCCCGAGCTGGTGTCAACCTGGAAAGGAATCGGATCCTGGTCCGTGCCGTCAAAGCCGACTCGTTTGCCCAGGATGTGGTAAGTGGTGCTGTTGACCTTCTCGTTCCGCAAAAACAGCCATTCGCCCACAGGATTGCCGTTCGTCGTAACGCCGCCGACGATTCCCGCAAACGCGGGAGCGTACTGATCGAGAGTCGAACCCGTAGGCCCCAATCCCACCACGGCAAATACGCCCTGCGGCGGTGTCACTACGCCCAGGGTGCTGAGGTGATGCAGGTACACCGCGCTGTCGGTAGTCTGGTCAGAGGACGACAGGATATTCCAGTCGCTATTGACAAAGGCGGCGCCAATAGGCCGGCCGAAGCCCTGCGGTGTCCCGGTCGCGGATTCCAGGAACAAGCTGATGCCGCCAGCGTCGCGTACGGTGCCGTCTTGCGTGATGCGTGTCGCGCGCGTTTGCGCGGGAGTCTCGCTGTTCTCCCGGTAGAGCAACAAGGTGTCTCCCGTCTGCTTCGCGGGGGCCAAGAACAGCAAAGCCTGGCTGGGCGGGTTGGTCTGGGCCTGAATGGTCTGAGCAGCCCCCACAACCCCTGTGCTGGTCACACGCGTGAAATAGATCTGCGATCCGGACGCGGTGGCACCCGACGTTGAGGTGCTGAGGCCGCTTGACCATGCGACTACGAAGTCGCTGCCATTAAATGCCACCAAAGGATCTTCTTCAACCGTCCCCGTCGTGGCCGCAATCGCGAAGTTACCGCCGCCGATGATCGTGCCGGCAATGACATTGCTTGAACCGGCGCCGGAGGCGACGAGCGCGCCTTGTATCTGCGCCCCCGTTTGTTCGTCTTGAGTCCAGACCACGAGCCAGTTGGCCGTGCCGTCAAACGCCACCTCTACCCTCTGAAAACGATACGGCCGCGGCGCTCCAGAACTGTCAGACAGCACAAAAGGCAGCGATGCAATGCCGCTTTGAGTCACTATGGATGCCTTCAATTGGGGACTATCCGTTCCCGACGTAAAGTCATCCCACGCTACCAGAAAATTGTTGGCTCCGGCCGCCACGGCCGGCTGGGACACGCCATTGGGGTTGTCCGGCGAAATCTGGAAATCGCTCCCTATCAGCGGGTCCACTTCCACCGGCCAAGAGGCCGTCCGCAGCCAT
>Ga0209777_10005502_pt1 | contig 14550 bp, 9 predicted proteins | sample FrelakmetHBP12HB_FD_187147 | JGI IMG/M metagenome (GOLD analysis project Ga0209777, IMG submission 187147) | Freshwater lake sediment microbial communities from the University of Notre Dame, USA, for methane emissions studies -HBP12 HB (SPAdes)... | ecosystem: Environmental > Aquatic >...
CGAATCCGAAGACCATGTCTTTTACCGTAGTTGTTTCTCCGGCTCCGAGTGTTGCGATGGTCCCTGACTTGGTTTTCCCAAGGAGTATGAACCCGCCGTTAAGGTTGATGCTCCAGCTCATATTGGTGACTGCTGTTGTGCCGTTGTTTTTAATAGTCGCAGAAATACCAAATCCACCTTTTATGGTGATGATGATGGGGTATTGTATGGTGAAAACACTGGTTTTTTCTGTCTCTTGGTTTCCAGCGATATCAGTAGAGTAGAAGTGGATGGTGTGTACTCCGTTTCCGTTTACAACGAATGGAATAGTGTAGGCTGTCCATGATGAGGCGCTGTCGACCTTGTAGTAGGTATGGTTCACACCGGACATATCATCAGTTGCAGATAATGTCGCGGTAACATCGGTGATGTAGACGCTGCCTTGCATGGTTCCCGCTAGGGTGCAAGTTGTGACTGGCGGTGTGGTATCATGAGGTTGACCAGCAGAACCAGTGAGTAACCAGGCTAGATCATAGTCAGCACCAAAAACAGTGAGACCTGGAGTCCATCGTGGATACCCGACATCAGGCAGGGAACAGTAGACCGGGCTACCCTGGATTGGTGCGCTGAGTGAGAAACAGTTTTCAGTGTATTGAGTTTGGAAACATACCCACCAGGTACCAGGTGCTAACGTTACTGCATCGAAGCTGCATGTCACGAGTATCTCTGGTCGGCTAAAGTAAGTGTTACCAGTTAGGACTTGGGTTATTGTTGCGGTTTTCGCTACATATGTTGTCGTGGAAGGTATCCCACTGTTGTCTTGGAAGAATTCGACAATAGTACCAGTTATTGAGGTAAAACCACTATTGGTGAGTACATGGTATTGTCCTCCCGTGACCTGCCAAGTTACTGGAACGACGAAATCGTCAACGACTTCTCGGTTTAAACCCGCGCCTGCGATGCAAGATAGCCCGTTCAAGCCATCTGGTGCTCCGTTATCATAGAGCGTGTCTCTCCCCATGGTTTGGGTTGGTTTTGTAACTACATTGTTTTGTCCTGCGATGCTTTTTATGGAAGTTGCGGCTTGATTTGTATTTGCTGCCATAGCAGTTGCTGATAACAACAGTACTGCTGAGAGAAGCAAAACACCAGCTAGTTTCAAAAATTTTTGGTTTTTCATTTTTTATTCCCCTAATTTTATTGATTTCAAATGGACATTTTAGTATATATAATTATGGTTCTATTATATATCCTCAATGAATCAATACTTTGTCTTCTATTACGCTTATTAGGACAAAATAATGATAATAATGATATTAAAAAACACTATTATTACAAAAAAAATAAAAAAAAGATATGAGTGCAGTCTATGCGACCCCGATGACGATGAACAGGAGGACGGATGATCCATCGTATTTTCTGTTTATTCAGCTTCCTCATTGGTGCTAAATCATCTTTGTTTTTTTCTAGGATGAAGTAATTTCGGGATAAGACACAAAGAGAAATCCCCCCCAAAAGTATAAATAGAAGTAAATATAAATATAATATGTATAAAATAAATATGGGGAAATTGTATGAAGAAGAAAATTTTAGGTATTTTAGTGTGTATGCTGTTGATCGCATCTATCATCCCGATTAGCTTAGCAGGCGAAACACCCAAAGGATCAATCACAACAACTGCATCAGATCTCATGCAACCAAGTGGGACTGTTAGCAAACCGATAACGATAAACAATCAAGCAACGTTTGCTTCTATGTATGAGAAACTTACCCGCGGAAATTACCCTGCACCGGATTTTAATTTCAGCAAACTTCCAACGACTTTACTACACTCATGGTACGACTATCAGATCTCAAATTATAACAGCTATGCTATCCAGAGACAGACACAAAATGGAAACGGAGAATACGTCATTTTCCATGCCAAACCAACGTCCACCAGTATTCGAAAGGTATATTACGCCTACGTGAACAGCACTTTAGGGATCCAAAATATGGGTCAAGTTAAACCAAGTGAAACAATCCAATCAGGGTTCCCAGGTATGGCTATTCATCCAACAACGGGAGATCCTATTGTTACCTGGCATGGAAATTATGCAGGAAATGGACGACTTGAAACGGAAATAACGTATGATAATTTCGATGGGACAGACACTCCAAACCATTGGCAAAACCCTCTAATGATTAATGATAATAACCCAGATAGTTTCATATGGCCAAATATGTATGTCGGTCCCTCACCATGGACTGGTAATATCCGAATCTACCAGATAGCAGAAAACAATCAAACCACACCAGGTAATCCTACGTTTCCCTGCGAAAATGTCCGACTCTATTACGCCGATGTTCCTAATATTAATGGTGCAGATATCTCCTCCCTTACCAGTTTATCTAGTTGGACCATGGTCCGTGTGTTCGATTCGTGGCGAGATAAGACAATCCGGCCGTTCAAAACCTTTGCAATTGATTACAATCACCCTGGGAAAGTCGCATTTATTGGTGATGCTGAATGGTTACAGGGAGATCTCGGAAATATGCCGGTTGACGAAGGCGCGTTCGTCTGGGAATCTTATGACTATGGTGTCCACTGGAATGCCTCGAATTTGCACACCGATGGACCCGGAGGAACTCTTTATCAGGTGAATAATCCTGGATTTGGCCATGGTTCTCCTGATCATCTAAACGTAACAATCACGGGATGGCACAATACCGCTTTCTATGATTCCGAAGGGAATTTACACTGGCCATTCATGCAGGCATACGGGTATTCCAATGCATCTGGAAGTGTATACTATTCTGAGTTCTTACCACAGGCAGAGATGGTCTGGGACGGAACCGGTTTTACTTTCCGTGAAGTCCCTGAGCTTCCTGGGCATGATGATCTCTCCGGACATAGCGTCCCGTGGGTTGGAACAACAACATACCCAGTAGTGACCTTCAGCAACTATCCCGGTGCAAGCCCAATATTCCAAGACAACACCGAGAAACAAGCATACAATGCTGAGAACCACTGGATCGCACAGGTATGGGTCGACGGAACAAAGGAATACTTAGGTGATACCCTTCATGATGCAAATTATTCAGCGTATATTCACCACCCCGTCATTCAAATCTCAGTCTCGCCTGACAATGGCCGAACATGGTCCGAGCCTATTGAGCTTACTAATATCTACAGCCCTTTCTTCAACTTCGCACGTCAAATCACTGTCTACCCCTTTATCTGTGATAAAATCGTTGATCTAGGCAACAACTGGGGCAGACTTGATATGATTTACCTGAATGATTCAAGCTGGGGTTCTTATTGTACTCCTGATCAACAAGGAACAAACACAGGGGGAGATATCAACTTCTGCTCCGTGAAAATCCACTTCCCTGAAGTCGGTGCATTTGTCGCGAATGCAGGTGGGCCATATGCAGCACTTGTAGGGGACGACATCCAATTCCTTGGTGGAGTCACCGGCGGTACTGAGCCCTACACATGGCATTGGGTGTTTGGTGACGGACATACCGCAGATGTGCGAAACCCAGTCCATAATTACTCAACAGCGGGAGTAAAGACTGTGTCACTTACCGTAACCGATTCACTCGGAGCTCAAGCGACAAACAGCACTATCGCGACCATTACAATCCTACAGATCCCTGCAATTGAAATCGGAGCAATTAAAGGGAGTTTATTACAAGTAAGCGCAATAATTAAAAGCACCGGTAATTGTAATGCGACCAATATCATCTGGAAGATAACAGTGAAAGGCGGTATTTTCGGTCTGATTAACGTCACCGCGAATGGTACAATTCCGACGCTTGCACCAAATGTTGAGAAGGAAGAAATCGCACAAAAAATCTTTGGGCTAGGAAAAGTCAACATCACCGTCACTGCATTCGCAGATGGACTTAATGTCGGGCCAATAAAACAAGCAACCGCATTGGTTCTCGGACCCTTCGTCCTTAGTGTGAAAGAGATATAAAGATTATCTTCTCTTTCTCTCTTTTTTTTCTTTATTTATATATCTCCTATGTTGTGTAATTATTCCCACCTCGGGTAAATAACAACATTCTATCTTAAAAAGAAATATTTATATAGGTAGTGAGTTATATAATCATACTTATATCAATATTGATATGGGGGAAGCAACATGGAAAAGAAAAACAAAGTTTTAGGTATGATTATATGTATGCTGATGATAGCTTCTGTCATCCCTATCAGTGGATTGGCAGGCCAAACAACCGATAAAACAACAAACGACCTACAACAACCAAGTGGAACCGAAAGCACACCAATAGCAATACAAAACCTGCAATATACCACCACTACTAGTGGACATCAAACAAGAGGCAACTACCCAGTCCCTGAATACAATTTCAGCAAACTCCCAACCACCATAGTTCACTCATGGTACGACTATCAAATCTCAAATTACAACAGCTATCCAATACAAAGACAAACACAAAATGGAAACGGAGAATACGCAATTTTCCACATCAGACCAACATCAGCAACACTTCGAAAAGTCTGCTACGCTTATATTAACAACACTTTAGGGATTCAAAGTTTCGGTCAAATAATACCAAGTGACCCCTTAAGTCAAGGGTTCCCTGGCGTTGCGATACATCCAACGACCGGCGACCCTATTGTCTCCTGGCATGAAGACACTGATGGAGATACACTATTAGAAACAGCAATGACCTATGATAATTTTGATGGAACCGACACCCCAAATCACTGGGCAACACCAGGTGTCTTTGATGATAACAGCCCAAACGTCTTCATCTGGCCATACATGTATGTTGGACCATCACCCTTCAATGGATATGTTCGCGTGTACCAAATCGCAGAGAATAATGCCTATATACCAAGCACGACAAGCCCCTGTGAAGACATCCGTCTTTACTACACCGATGTTGTAAACGTAAATGGTGCAGATCTCTCCTCCATTACCAGCACCGCTAGCTGGACCATGGTTCGAGTTCTCCAGTCCTTCCGAAACGCCTCAGTTCGCCCATTCGATACCTTTGCTATCGATTACAATCACCCTGGAAAAGTCGCACTAATCGGAGACGCAGTCTATCTTCCCACTGTCACGAACCCCCCGGTTGACGAGGGTGCCTTCGTCTGGGAATCAACCGACTATGGGCAAACATGGCCGACTTCGAACTTACACTCTGATGGACCAGGCGCTCAACTATATCAAGTCAACAACCCTGGTTTTTCCGAAGCACCAGCAGTTCTCAATGTGACCGTGTCTGGAGATCATAACACCGCGTTCTATGATTCCGAAGGAAAACTTCACTGGTGCTTTATGCAACAATACGGATACTCAGACGCTGCTGGAAGCTATTACTTCCCCGCCTTCTTACCACAAGCAGAAATGGTCTGGGATGGAACTAGCTTTACTTTCCGTGAAGTCCCTGAGCTACCAGGACATGATAACTTATCAGGTCACAGTGTCCCCTGGATTGGGAACACAACCTATCCAGTCGTCACCTTCAGCAATTCCCCAGGTGCGAGTCCGGTCTTCTCAGAAAACGACCAGAAACAAGCCTATAATGCTGAGCACAACTGGATCGCCCAGGTATGGGTCGATGGAACAAATGAATACCTTGGTGACACCCTTGGAGATCCAAACTATGTCGCCTACATCCACCACCCGGTCATTCAAATCTCCGTCTCGCCAGATAACGGTCGGACATGGTCGGATCCAATTGAGCTTACTGATATCTACAGCCCACTCTTCAACTTCGCAAATCAAATCACCGTATACTCCTTCATTTGCGACAAAATCGTTGACTTAGGGAACAACTGGGGACGACTGGACATGATCTATATGAACGATTCCGCATGGGGATCCTACATCCAATCCCAGGGTGCAAACACCGGAGGAGACATTAACTTCTGCTCCGTAAAGATTCACTTCCCGGAAGTCGGTGCATTTATCGCGGATGCTGGTGGACCATATTCCGCACTAGTTGGTGCAAATATTCAATTCCTCGGTAGCGCAACCGGTGGAACTGCACCATACACCTGGCACTGGGTCTTTGGCGATGGGAACACCGCTGATGTACAAAACCCAACACATGCCTATCAAACAGCAGGGACCTACACAGCGACACTCACGGTCACTGACGCGCTTTCAGCACACGCAGTTGACAATGCAACCGTAACCATTACCGTACCGCAAATCCCCGGCATTGAAATCGGAACATTAAAAGGTGGATTACTTCAGGTAAGTGTTGATATAACAAGCACCGGAAATGTCGATGCAACCAACGTCGTGTGGACCATCACGGTAAAAGGCGGAATCCTTGGTCTGATTAATGTCTCAACCAACGGTACAATTCCGACACTAGCACCCAGTACAAGCGAAAATGAGATCGCAAAACCAATCTTCGGCCTTGGGAAAATAACAATTAATGTAACCGCAGTCGCCGACGGTGTAACCATGGTTAAAAAGAACGCAAACGCCGTGGTTTTCGGACCTTTTGTCCTCAACATTAAAGAGGTATAAAAAACCTCTTTTTTCTCTCTTTTTTTAAACAATTATAATAAATATTTTAAAAGAAATATTTAAATACTATTGTAGACAATATATCTAGTAGTTGACTATTGAATATAATGTCAAGGGGGAAACATAAGATGAAAAAAAATCAAACAAAGTACGGTTTAAAGGCAAGCATAGCACTCGGAATCACGATTCTCTTTCTGGTTCCTACATCATTTCTAGTTTCAGCAACAGACACAACACCACCAGTCATCTCAGAACTCTATTATGAACCTTCAGGATTGGTGCTGTACGGGCCATTATATTTCTACGTCGACAGTATCATTTATGATCCAGCAACCGACCCAAATTCAGGGATTGCAGACGTCAGAATCATTATGACCGGACCATCAGGGTTCACCCCAATAAACGAATCAATTCCGGATGCTGGATATAATGAATACTACTATGAATATATTAACAACGCCCCACTGTTAGGAACATACTTCTTCCATCTCTTCGCCATCGATCACCAAGGAAATCGGGTCATATCAAGTCAATATCACTTCTTTATCATTAACCAGCAAAACACCATATATGTTGATGATAGCAACACCGCAGGCCCCTGGGACGGGACATCAGCACATCCTCTCCAAACCATCGGCCAAGGGATTATCGCAGTCCTTCCCCATGGAACAGTACATGTCCTCAACGGCATATATTATGAAGATGTGATTATTGACAAACCTATCGATGTCGTTGGACAAACCAAAGCAAACACCGTCATTGACAGTAATTTCACCTATTCAACTGGCTATGGGGTAAAAATATCAACAAATTATGTGAACGTGTCAAATGTAACGTTACTCAACAGTTATAATGCTATTTCTCCTGATGGCGGACCACGGATATTTACCATCAGAAACTGCAATATCTACCATTCACAAATGGTTGGACTATGGTTACAAGGAACAACGTCAAATATTATCTCAAATTGTGAATTTTCTAACACGTTTAATTATGCGGTCTATGTTGCTTGTACGCAAGCCGAGCCTGTGTCCAATAAAATAATCAGAAATTGTACGATTCGAGACAATGGCATTGGTATCGCATTCATTACACAATATGCATCAAACAACCAATTCTACCGAAATAATTTCATCAACAACAACATAGTAATTCAGCATCAATATGGCATTCAATCGAATGCATGGGATGATGGAACAATTGGAAACTACTGGGATAATTACCGAACATTATATCCAAATGCTCATATCATTCCCGCAACCGGGACATGGGATACCCCCTATGTCATTTTAGCAGCTTCGAACACTGATCATCACCCCTGGGTGTACCCCAGTGGGTACATCGACAGCATCCCTCCTCAGGTGACAGTGTTCTCACCAAACGGTGGTGAAACGCTTACTGGTAACACCACAATAACCTGGTCTGCTACCGATGATCTAACAAGCAACTTGAGCGGAACCATTGGTATTTCCTATAGTGCGGACGCAGGGAGCACCTGGCACAGTATCACGTCTCATTTGGCGAATTCTGGGTCCTATGTCTGGGATACAACCACAGTACCCGATGGCACACAATACTTGATAAAAGTGAATGCGAGCGATGCATTCCAGAACATCGGCTCAGATGTCTCCAATGGCGTCTTTGCCATTTTCAACCACCCGAACCAACCACCAAACCTTGGAAATATCACGGGACCGACACATGGGTATGTAGGGGTTCTATACAACTTTACTCTAACCGTCACCGATCCCAATAACGACCAAGTGTACGTCAGATGGAACTGGGGCGATGGGAACATCAGTGACTGGCTCGGACCTTTCGCCTCTGGTGAGACAATTAACGCCTCTCATGCATGGATGGCACCTGGGACGTACAATATAAAAATTCAGGCAAAAGACAGTAATGGTGCAGAAAGCGACTGGTCAACCCCGGTACAAATCACCATCGATGAAATACCTATGCAACCAGTGCTTACCATCGATTCGATTGCTGGCGGCTTTGGCGTCTCTGCAGTAATAAGAAATAACGGGACCGTTGACGCGACAAATGTTACCTGGAGCATCTCCCTAGACGGAGGATTTATCTTGCTTGGGAAAGAAACCATAGGTACTGCTTCAAGCATAGCAGCTGGTGGGGAATTACCGATAAAATCCCAACTCATCCTTGGGCTAGGAAAGCCAACCATTACGGTGTCTGCCTCCTGCAGTGAGGGCGCATCCGTACAAAAAACCGTAAGCGGATTTGTACTCTTTGTATTCGTTCTAGGAATACAATAAAAAAAATCCCCCTTTTTCTTTTCTTTTTATATCAGAAATTTATTCATTAAAAGATAAAAAACACATTTTCGTATAGTTCTTCAATCCCATATCCTTTAAATATCCCTTCTCCATTCGGAATTCTCATGGCAGTATGGCAAGGTAACTCAAAACGCAGTAAAACAGGACGACGTATCCGTTCAGCACGGAATAAAAGACGATTCGAAATCGGTCGAGAACTCCACGTCACAACGATTGGAGCGCTGAAACGAAAACCGATCCGGACCAGGGGAAATAACAGAAAATCTCGAGTCCTCACCGCAGATGTCGCGTATGTTATTGATCCAAAGACGAATAAAACGACAAAAACAGAGATCGTCACTGTTGTTGAAAACTCAGCGAATATCCATTACGTCCGACGTAACATTATGAACAAAGGTGCTATTATTAATACGAAAGTCGGGAAAGCAAAAATCACCTCTCGACCTGGACAAAGTGGTGTTATTAACGCCGTATTATTAACGAAATAAATAAAATGATGTGATCATCAATGGTTTCCAAGGATGAAAGCAAATACATCCTCTATCCTTTGTATTTTGATCGTTCAGTCTCACGATTAAAGGGGCGAAAAGTACCACAGAAAAACGCGGTGGAAAAACCATCCTCGGAAAATATCGCAAAAGCAGCAAAATCCCTTGGGTTGAACCCGCTTTTAGAAAAAGACAAGGTTCATTCGTCGACCCCCTGGAAAAAAGAAGGCAGGGTTATTGTCGATAAAAAAGGACCAAAAACAAAGCTTTTAATCCAAATCGCGAATCGACTCTAGGGTCAGAAAGTATATAACATTAACATAGTATTCTGGTTCAATTCTCTTGGAGCAGGGTCATGGAGCAATCTGGGCAGCAGTACGACGAGGCAAGTACGATTTTTTCTCCTGACGGCAGGTTATACCAGGTTGAGTATGCCCGGGAAGCAGTTAAGAAAGGCTCTACCACCATGGGTTTTAAATGGAGTGGTGGCGTTCTTCTCCTAGCACATAAGCCAGAGACCAGCAGACTTGTCAACCTCTGCTCACTTGAAAAAATCTATCAAATCGATGACCATATCGCATGTGCAGCAACCGGACTTGTCGCAGATGGCCGTCATCTCGTTGAAATCGCCAGGGAAGAAGCACAATGGAATAAATTACGCTACGACGAACCTATCTCTGTGAAAGACCTGGTCAATATCCTTGGTGAGTACGAACATATGTACACTAGGTTTGATGGTGTTCGACCATTTGGTGTTGTCTTGCTCGTCGGTGGTGTCGATGACACAGGCAAGCATCTTTTTTCCACTGATCCCTCTGGTGCCTACCTTGGATATAAGGCGGTATGTGAAGGGAAAAAAAGTACCGATGCAATGACTCAATTTACGAAAAGCTATGCGTCTGATATCTCGTTTAATCAGGCATTAGACCTTGGGCTTCAAACCCTGAAAAAGATAACAAAGAAACCAGTGAATACTGAAATGGTTGAAGCAGCAGTCATCGACGAGAAAGATGGATATCATAAATTATCAACAGAGACGCTGAAACGATTCGCAGAGAAACATAGCTCAGATGAAAAAGAATAAATAGAGTGCTTTTTTTTTTATTTGCCTTTCCGATGCATTTGGAACAGTCGATGTCGTTGATAGGGAAACATTGCTTCTCCGACAGATCTGACGTCTTCTACTGAGTAAAACGCATGTGGATGGATCTTATGGATCCGATCTAGGATGTCGTGGAGGTCCTCTCTGCGGATGACCGCGAAGATAATCTTTACCGGTCCTTTCACACCTTCTGCATCATGGGTAGTCACTCCGTAATCAGCATCTTCGAGTGACTTGATGAGGTCCGTCGCATCATGCTTACAAATAATACGGATCATGACCATGCCAATGGAGAGTTTCTCTTCGATTGCCATACCGACAAACGCACCTAAAGCAAAACCTCCGGCATACGCAAAAGAGCAGGCGAGATTGTTTAGGTGTTGCATGATCTGTCCAATTGCGAGTAGCCAAATATTGATTTCTACGAAGCCAACGATTGGGGCGATATATTTTAATCCATGGGAAACGAATATAATTCGAAGCGTGCCGAGACTGACGTCACAGAGACGTGCACAGAAAATGAGTATGGGGAGAATGACCCAGACGAATAGATCTGAATTATAGAATGATACTGCATCCATCTCTTCGTGCTCCTAGTTCTTCTGTTTTAAATAAAACTCTGTATTGTGTTCTTCCCTATAAATCTTTATTTTTTTCCCTTTTTTATATGTTTTAGGAAAGTTACTGAGATAGAGAAAAAATAAATATAAATCTTTTTTGATATCTACATGAGCAATGTTTCGTTGGAGACTATGAAAAAGAAGGTTGTAAAAACAAGGAAGATACGACCGAAACAGAAACATAAGACGATGGTGAAGACGACGGTAAAGACGATGGGACAGAAGGTGACGGTTGGTGAAGACGAGTTTTGTCCGACGTGTATGGAATGGCGACAGTTCGATGAACTAACCGGTAAGTGCAAGGTGTGTGGTCGTCATATTAAGAAGGTTGGTCCACGTTCTCGTACGATTACCGAGGAATATGATCTGAAAGATTTTACGGTTGAGCATGATGAGCAGCAAGACCCCAATGAAGAATAAGCATAAACGTTTATTTTATTAATCTTGTAACTATATCTAATTAATTTGTTAAGCTTATTAATTAACATTACATAATATTGTTACCATGTGACAGGTTGTCTTTATTATATGAATGCTATATCGTCTCTAGCAAACTTATACTGATTTTACTATGTTAGAAATTATTTAGCATGGTGGCTGTGTACTAATATTTATAAATTCGATAATCTATGCAACCTACGGATGGATGCACACAACGTGCGAGCAGCAATATACACGAGAGTATCAACGGAAGACCAAGCAAAAGAAGGATTCTCTCTTGATGCACAATTAGAAAAACTAAGAGCATACTGTATAGCACGAGACTGGCAAATCGCAGGAGAATACGTCGACGACGGTTACTCCGGCAGGAAAACCAGACGGCCAGCGTACAGCCGGATGATGGAAGAAATCAACAAATGGGACGCACTCCTTGTCATCAAAATGGATAGGATCCATCGCAACTCGAAAAACTTCATGCTCATGATGGAAGACCTCGACAAACAAGGAAAAGAATTTGTCTCCATGATGGAATCCCTTGATACTTCAACGGCAATGGGTCGATTCGTCATGGATATCATCCAGCGGATCGCACAACTCGAATCAGAACAAATCGGGGAACGCGTGTATATCGGCATGGAGCAGAAAGCGAAGACGAATGGCGGCATGCTAGGTTTTAACATACCATACGGATACGACTATATTGACGGAAAATTGGTGGTAAATAAATCAGAAGCAACCATGGTAAAAAATATTTTTAATATGTATCAAAATAAATTAGGTATGAAAAAAATTGCTGAAATATTAAATCAACAAAATATTCCCACTAAATTAAATAAAATATGGGGATCACAAACTGTATCATTAATTCTTAAAAATCCCTTATACTGTGGATATATACATTGGGAAGATTACTTAAATCTAGGTGAACATATACCTATAATCGATAAAAATTCTTATAATGAAGTTCAAAAAAGTATACAAAAGAAAAATATTAAAACTAGACATAGTTCAAAGCTTTTTATTGTTGAATAGTATTGGGGAGCATGATGAGAGCGGATGATTTTCCTCAATCCGTTAAAACACTTGCTATAAAAAGAGCCAAAAATAGATGTGAAAGATGCTGGTCTGAAAAAGATTTAGAATTTCATCATATTACTCCAGTTGTTTATGAGGGAAAATCCGACTTAGAAAATTGTTTAGTATTATGTCATAATTGTCATGATATAGTTCCCAGTGACATGTTTTTATTAAGGAATGTCTTTTTAAGATTCTCATCTTCCAAAGAAATGATTCATCACTAGAAAGTCGACAAAGAATGTGAAGCGTTAAAATGCATTTGCAGGGAACAAGGTGCTGATTATGAAGAGGTCAAACAAAAATTCGATGACGACCCTTTTTCCCATGTTGATGCTGTTAAAGAAGGTATGAAATTAAAAGTGGAAAAAGTAGGTCATTCAGGATTTAACGTCCCATTTGGATATGCGTATAGAGGTGGAGTTCTGGAAATCATCCCTGAGGAGGCAGAAATTGTTAAGTTTATTTACTCTCAATATTTATCTGGAAAAAGCCTTAGCCGAATAGTGACAATGCTTAATTCTCGCAGAATTCCAACGAAACGAAGTGGCACATGGGCAAAAAAGACAGTTTCTGGAATGTTGAAAAATCCGGTATATTGCGGATACCATAGGTTTGAAGATAAATTGACTAAAGGAAAACATACTATACTAATTGACACCGCGAGCTTTAGAAAAACTCAAAAGGTACTTTGTAAAAAAGGTGGGAAACAAAGGAATTACGATTTCGGCGAAATTTTTCAACATTAATGCCCCTTTTCTATCAAGTTCGGTCTGCCGAAGTTGATAGATTGGAGATATGGAAGCGCCAACTTTCTTACCTTAACCACTCAACTTTTTCTCCTGAGTCTCTTCTGATCCTCTCCTATTGATAAGGTTTATTATAGGATATTTTTAGTTATTACACCCCTTGGTCTCTCGATAGAATATTCGAGGTTATGCCAAATTAAAGGTAAAAGCCATGAGTTTTTGTCGATTTTTTGTCTTTGTAGTCAAAATTTACATTGCTAGAAATTATCATGCATTGTTAACTGGTTCTCTGCTAGTCTTTCTCAGTCAATATGCATGTCATTGTTTAGCATAAAATAATGCTCATTGTTAACACGAATTGTATTTGTTAACCTTTGATATTAACAAGTTAAGATGATTTAATTACAAACATTAATTTGTAATGGTTAAAACTAAAATTCAGCATTTTTTAATTATCCACAAAAATCAATATTAAAAACACGAAAAATCTAAAAACCATATTCCCTCACGACACAAAAACGAGAAATAGAAAAATATCAAAATATGCACAAAAAAATTATACGAATAAAATGAAATATTTCCTAATAAAAAAAAGAAATATTATCCTTTTAACGAAATATCTAAATACAAGACATCGGATATAAATTTCGATTATTATGAAAAACAGGGGAGTAATTGTTTGTTTAACCGTGCTTCTTATCGCAGGGCTACTCGTCACACCAGCAATCGGAAGCACACAAAAGGCAAGTCCGCAACAAATCACACAAAAAAATAACCTCGGAATGGTAACGCTAAATTTCTTTGACTGTACTGGAGCTGTTCCGATAAAAAAAGAGATCACCATACCCCGGGCAGAATGGATCGCCATTCGCAATGAGCTCCAAGCGATTTCAACATCTGGGACGATGAAAGAAACACTTCAAAGTCAGATCACTATCCTACAAAGCCATCATCTCATCTCCGACGATATGACCGTTGATACGCTCCTGAGCAGAACCCACGACCAGGCTGTTGCTGGAAAACTGGCACAAAAAATACACACCGCACCCATCATCAACAATTCAATATTCAACGGCATGTGCGCGATCAACTTCGTCTTAACTAATGGAACAACAGGGGTTTTTGGGTTAAACACCTTCGTTAACCTCATAGGTTTTGATATCATCAGCTTCCATAAAGGGTACGCAACGAATGGAATTCAATCAAACGGATTAATCTCCCGATCAGTACCACCAGGAGTATATGTCGGAGCAATGTTTGGTTTCCTCGGATACTGGCTCGGGGAGAAAATAAGCAC
>Ga0209777_10005503_pt1 | contig 14544 bp, 14 predicted proteins | sample FrelakmetHBP12HB_FD_187147 | JGI IMG/M metagenome (GOLD analysis project Ga0209777, IMG submission 187147) | Freshwater lake sediment microbial communities from the University of Notre Dame, USA, for methane emissions studies -HBP12 HB (SPAdes)... | ecosystem: Environmental > Aquatic >...
TATACCTGCTTTCCAAAATGTTTGCATTGTGGAAAGCAGGTATACGCGACTGACGTTTTTGAAAAAATGAAAGGCGTTCTCTCGGGAGTTTATTGGACAAGTAGAGTATCAAATAGAATTCATTTAGACGCGATGTCAACAGGTACTGCGCCAATATTTGGCAAAGGCTAGTAATTGCTTGAACCGGATTATTCCTTTATCAATAGTTTCGCTTTTCTTATGATTATTATTCTGTTTTTAAAAGCTTGAACACAGACAGCAGTTGTCATGGACAATTGCAAGAGCTTCAAGCATTCTGCTGAGTTGCGTGAGTATTGGCGGCTTGAGAAGCGCAAGCAAAGAGCACGAGCGAGAGAGAAGAAGGTATGAGCTATGGCTGAAACTGCGAAGAAACCAACATCAAACCGCTCAGCAAAGGAGCGCAGAAACACGTTATTTCGCGTTTTAGACGGTGTATTAAGCCTATCCCACCAAAAAATTCACGCCGAAGGAAACAGCGACAAAGCAAAGCAGGGTTGGGCGAGAGTTCTAGTCTCAGCAGTCTCAGCCTACGGCCCCTTGCTAAAGGATGAGGAGTTGGAGCTTCGGGTGTTAACGTTAGAGGAGAAGCTCAAAAACAGCATACTAATACCAAAACCAGAGGATAAAAAGAAATGAATATCGTAAGCAAGAAACTGCATTCATTAGAAAAAAATGTGTTACCTGAACTCCCCCAAGAAGGCACAACAAAAATAACATGGGAAAACGGCGATGCAGAGTTAGACCGAGCTGAAAACGAATTACATAGACGAGCGAATCAAATCTTGGAAGCTCACAGGGAAGAAATGCAGGAAGCACTATCACGGGGAGAAACCGATGTCATCCGCTTGTCTTCAACCGACCAAGCAATTGTGGACGCAGCGAACCGTCGCTTTATGGCTAGGATACTGGAGATTTTCCAAACCTTCACGGATGCTTTTGTAACGTATAAAGATCCTATGGCTAATTGGGTGTTCTACACGCGGTTTTATTGGCTAATAGAAGAAACCCGCAAGTTCAAGGAGCAATTCGACGCGGAAGAAGCAGTCTTCAACACGCCTGGCTATTGGGAACTATGTGAAGGCGAACAGGAACGGCGTTTAGCTCCCGTCTATGCAAACTGGAACCATGACCTATTTACTCCCGAAAGTTTTCAACGCTATTGTGACATACATCACGTTTTCAAAACAACCGAGGACATACAACAGTTTATCGCTAACAGGACACCCGAGCAAGCAAGGCAAGACGAGTTAGAAGAACAGCAAGAACAAGCGGAGAACGCGGAGACTGACGCACGTAACGCCACGTTACCTTAAAGAGAAATGTCCAACATGTCCGGAAAAATGCGACTGGTTTAAGAAAATAGCCCAAACTGACCAAACTTGCCAATTACCGATTACGGAGAGTTTGAAAATATGAGCGTACTTAGCAGAGAATCAATGGAAAATGAAAAAGAAATTCCAATTCCCATGTCGGAACGAATAAAAATCAGCGACCTCAAGTTTGACCAAGACAATCCCAACCGTATGAGCCTTGCGCAGCTTGACCGCTTAAAAGCTTCAATTAAGCGATGGGGAGACATCGTTCCAGTCGTCACCAACAATGAGCTTTTGGTGGCAGATGGTCAGCAGCGTGTTATGGCTATGAAGGAGCTTGGCATGACCGAGTGCAGCGTCATTCGCTTGCCAGTTAAGGATGTTGATCGCCGTTTGCTTCGGCAGGTGCTAAACAAGCTACGGGGCAAGCATAACAGGGAGATGGATAGTGCCGAGTACCTGCGCATAATTGACGAGGGAGAGAAAGAGGAATTAAAGTTGTTCCTTCAATCCGTCGGCGAAAAGCTCCCCATAGAGGTAGATGACCGAGAAGTCTCTTTTTCGGTTCCTGAAACCTACGAGCTTATAATTGAATGCCGAAGCGAGGCGCAGCAAAAAGAATATTTTGAGAAATTAAAAGCGGAGGGGTATAAGTTACGGATTTTGACATTGTAAAACGCTGGGAAGAAAGCGACAGTTTTAGGGCGCAAAGCGTAGTTGGCAGCTATACCCTGTCTGAGGTCAAGTTGGAGAAGCATTTCAAAGGATCCCTGCCCATAGAAGATGATAATTGGCAGGTTGGAGTAATCGTAGGACGAAGCGGCTCAAGTAAAACAAGCATAGCCAAACAACTTTTCCCAGAAGCCTACATTAGAAGTTTTGAGTATACAAGCAAATGTGTCTTAGACGACTTTCCCCAAGACCTTGAAACCGGAGAGATTACAAAGATGCTCTGTAGTGTTGGTTTTGCTTCTCCTCCTGACTGGCTCAAAAGCTACGATTGTCTAAGCCAGGGTGAGAAGATGCGTGTTGACATTGCAAGAGCACTCTGTCTTAACCAGAATGAGATAGTTTTCGATGAATTTACAAGCGTTGTGGACAGAGAAATAGCTAAAGTTAGTGCTTTCGCAATTAGCAAGGCTGTTCATCGTTCTAAAAAGAAGTTCATTGCAGTAACTTGCCATTACGATGTGGTCGATTGGCTGGACCCGGACTGGGTCTTTTGCACCGACTCTATGGAGTTTTGCCGAAAAAAAGAAATCGGCCGCCCGTTGAACTCCAAATCCATCGGTGCGGCTCAAACCTTTGGAAGATGTTTCGGCATTATCACTATCTGAATGGGTCCCTTGGCGCAGGAGTCAGGTGCTACACGGCAATCTATCAAGGCAAACACATCGCATTCATAGCGGTTGCATGCGTTAGAATGAGAGCAAAATACTATAGAGTCAGCCGATTAGTCGTGCTGCCCGACTATCAAGGAATCGGAGTTGGCAAACGATTTCTAAATTTCATCGCTGAAATCTACACTTCCCAAACTCATTTACCCTTCTATCTGTTAACGAGCAACCCACAATTGATCAGAAGCAACATAGATAGTTGGATCATTAAACGCGTAGAACATAGTAGCCACGGCAGAGAAGGCACTCGAATAAATAATGAAATAAGAAATAGCCTTAGTAGAGAACGCATAACAGTTTCCTTGATGTACCAACCTAGGCAACTAAGAAACTAAGCCGAGCTTTGGCCAGATTTCAAGGGTAACGTGTATTTCCACAATAAGTACAGAATTTGTTGCCTTCTGTCAAAGGCTTGCCACAGTGATTACAGTTTGGGGTGGGATAAAGTAAGGTCAGGAGTTTTTTTTTAAGCGCATCTTCCTCTTCTGTCCATTCTTGGGTTTGTTGACCTATCCCTTTTGCTAAACCGACAAAACATAGACTCGCCACAGGTAAGCTTAGAAGAATAAGAAAGAACTCAGCATCTCGATGACCACCCGATTGCAAAGCACTCATCGAAGCAGCTAAAAGAACTACAAGGAATACCATCAAAATTAGATAGCCTACTACTAAATACTTGACGAGAGTTTTCGTACGGTTAATTTTAGTTTTTATCTTCTTGACTTTCTCGCCTAAAGCCTTAATGTTTGCCTCCTCAGACACTTGTGGTCACTTGATAATACTGCATTTCGTTTTGCTTTTATGTGTATTTGTCTGCTATTTTATGCCCTTCATTTTGTAAACTGGACTTACTGCATTAAACTATTCTTGCAATCAAATTAAGGCTAAGCAAGGAACAGGATAAATTGGTTAACCTTGTCTATTTGCTTTTGAAAAGACCTTCCAGACTGAAGTACCCCTTTTCTATTATTACTAAGATAAAATAAACTTTAAAGAAACCAAGATTGATTCTTCTTATTTTAAATACATCTCATTTTAATTGAGAAAAGCTTATCCACAAACCAACTTAAATTAAGCTATTAGGGGGTTGCAAATGTCTCTTAATTTAGGCAGAAAATTAGGCGTAATAGCCAGCTTAATAACCGTTATCTTTCCAATTGTTACGGTAATTGCAAGCATATTTATGGCTCAGTCTTTTTTTGTAACTATCCAACGTTGGGTGGCAAATCAAGTTACGCCTACGTTCTCGATTCTTTCCGCGCAATTAAGTGCCTTTTTTATTGTCTTTGTAATCTTGGCAATCGTGGGTTTAGTTGGTTTTATACTGTTTATTTTAGCGATGCATCAGTTATCGCACTATTACAAAGAATCGGGCATTTTCAAAAACATCGTGTACGCTTTAATCATAAACATATTAGGAGCAATCTTTGTTTTCGCCTTATTCTACGTCTTAATTTTATCTTCAATAAACGCAGCTATTGCTACACCAAGCACTTTGGCAATGCAATTTTTAAACCAATTTATCTTTTCTTTTTTAGTTATAGTTGTGTTGGCTCTGGTTTTAGCAATAATTAGTGGGTTCTTTTTTATGCGTGCCTTCAACAAGTTGGGAGAAAAATCAGACCGCGACAGTTTCAAAGCTGCAGGGGTGTTTTATTTACTTGGGGCACTACTATCCATAGTGTTAATCGGCGGATTTCTGATTTGGTTAAGTTGGATTTTTGCCGCATGGGGATTTCACTCAATTAAACCCTTCACAACTAATAATTATTCAACTCCATCAGCAGGAACATCACCCATTCCTGCGCAAACGATTTGTTGCCCTTTCTGCGGAACAGAAAACAAACTAGATGCAATTCATTGCGGATCATGTGGCAATCGACTCCAACCTTAGAATGTGAAATTTCATCAAGGAAAGTCTAAGCACGAGTTTGAGCGGAAAATCGCCAACAATACAACTAAAATTTTCTTTCTGCTTCTCAAATCTTAAGGCTTTTTTTATTTAACTAAATACAAACTCAACTAGTTTTAGTATTCATTGTTAGGCCTAAATACCCTTAAATATTTTGAGAATAAACCCTGAAAAAGGCTGTTTTTCTATAATGCTAATTAACGTGTTGCCCAAAGCTTATCTACTGGTTATATTGAAATGGGACTGTAGGTTTGGAGCGGCTATTTACATTGTTTAAGTCTTCCAGTCGTATAAGAATCATAGCAGTAAGTTTGGTTGCTATTTTGGCCTTTTCCTTTCTTTTTCCGGGCGAAAATTTGTTTTTTGCTAACAATTTATGTACTGGTAATTTAGTCACTGGACCTACGGAATGGAGCAAAACTTATGGAGGAACAGACGGTTCAAATGGGAAGTCTATTGTCAAGACAATTGACGGTGGATACGCAATAGCGGGTGACGCATACACGTCTGTTGCTGGCGTTAGGGACTTTTATTTGTTTAAGACTGATTCAGCTGGAAACATGTTGTGGAGCAAAACATACGGAGGAAAGGGCGATGATTCTGTGTCTTCTCTTGTTCAAACAAATGATGGCGGATACGCAATAGTGGGTGACACAAATTCGTTTGGTGCTGGCGGTTATGATGTTTATTTAGTTAAGACTGATTCAGCTGGAAACATGCAATGGAACAAAACATACGGAACAAACTACCCAGATCATGGGTTATCTGTTGTTCAAACGTCTGATGGGGGATTTGCAATATTGCGTAGGCAAGAAGATTTTGCTGCTTTTTGGAATGCTGATGTTTATTTAGTTAAGACTGATTCAGCTGGAAACATACAATGGAACAAAACATACGTTCCCAATTTAAGCTTAAAATCTTTAGTTCAGACATCCGATGGAGGATATGCAATGGCAGGGGACGCAGACGGTAATGTTTGGTTGGTTAAGACTGATTCGGCTGGAACTTTTATGTGGAACAACATGTACAAAGGAAAAGGTAGTGAACTTGGGGATTCTGTTGTTCAAACTTCTGATGGTGGTTACGCTATAGCAGGCGCAACATATCCTATCGTTAATTCTGGCATGATTGATACTTCTTTGGCTGATGTTCTTTTGGTTAAGACGGATTCGGCTGGAACTATGCAATGGCTAAAAACCTATGGAGGGAAATATGAAGATGTTGGGTATTCTGTGGTTCAGGCAAGTGATGATGGATTCGCAATAGCAGGTTACCGCAACCTTGCTGAGGATGAAACTTACTATGTTTATTTGGTTAAGACTGATTCAGCTGGAGATATGCAATGGAGCAATACTTACGGAGGAACAAACACAGATACAGGTCGTTCTGTTGTTCAAGCAAGTGATGGTGAATTCGTAATAGCGGGCATGACAGACTCTTTTAGCTCTGGCAAGACTGATGCTTATTTAGTTAAGACTTCTACAGAAAACTCTTCACAAACTATTACTCCTTCACCTTCAATTCAAGACCTATTGACTTGGATAATTCTGATAGTGGCTACGATAATTATATTGGCAGTAGTCATCGCTGTAAAGATGAGGAAAAGTAAAAGAAATACTAAAGTAGCACAATCAGATGAAAAATCTCCGTTACCCCAAATTACATCGCACCTAAAACGTCCTACCGGGATAATAATTGTAAGTGTATTTTGGATCATAGGCGGATTATACAACATCTACAATGGGCTAAACATCGTCGACCCCGGCAAAAGTTCGTTGTATCAAATAGGCTTCACTGGAAGGCTCGGAGAGTGGTGGTCATGGGCTCAACCCATCGATATGGTGATAGCGTCTGTAGCTATTCTACTTGGATTATTGCAACTGGTAACAGTCCCTGGATTACTTATGGGAAAACGGTGGTCTTATTATGCGGGGTTAAGCATTCCGATAATGGCTTTTGTTCTGGTAGGCTCCCAAACCCTCCTTATTATGACGGCGCCATTAGACTTCAATGAACTACTCGCAGCTTTACCGTTACTGCTCTTATTTGGGAACTTGGCATTCATGTTAATTTACGTAGCGTATCTTAGGCAACCGAACGTTAGGGTTTGGCTTGGAGTAAAAAATAAATTAGCAGAGTCACTAAAAAAGGTAAATGACACAACTAGTTCTTCAGAGCCCTTGCCTGAAAATGATACTGTCATAATGCAAGAGTCCAATGTCAAACAGTTTGATTCAGAGTCACCGCCTTCCATTGGCTTGAGCGTTGGGCCATTAGGGCGCAATCTAGAACTTGGGACGCTCATACTCACAAACAAAAAATTAATTTATGTCTCTATGGACGCATGGGGCGCTATGGCACTTACAAAAACTGTTTCTCAGGCCCAAGTTAATTATCTGATGAAATACAAGAAAAGCTATTTTGTTCCGCTGCAAGAAATCACTCAGGTAGAATCATCCCACTTCTTTTCCCAACAGTACTTGCGCGTTAATAATTGCTGTTCCGGACAAAAAAACCATCACTCCTACCTGTTCACTGTTCCATGGCAACGTGATGCATACGGAGCCACCATTCCCAAGAGCCAGTACTGGGTTAATGCGATCAACTCTGCAATTAAAACCGCCCGTTACAGCCAAATGATTCCGCCAACAAATTACTCTTCAACTGAAACACAGCCAAACCAAATACCGCCTACACTACCTAAGTCAGAAACGTCCACAGGGCCAAAATGTCCACTCTGCGGAGCGCCATTAATCTACGTTCAAGTGCATAAACAATGGTACTGCTTCAACGAAAAACAATACTTCCCAAACCCCGTATGTCCAAACTGTCAAAAGCCTCTTCCAGAAGGAAACCCCCAATTCTGTATCTATTGCGGGCAATCACTCAAATCCTAAATTCTCAAAATTGCCCTATTTTTTATAATCCAAAAGTATTAAATCTGCAGTACACAAAAATGCCCTTTCTATATTCTAACAAGTAACCCTCAGATTATCCGTGGCGGGATGATAAATTGGAAAATAGCTCGTTTTGGGCACGCAAGTAAAGGAAGGGAAAATACAAGGATAAACAACGAAATACGAAGTAGCCTTAGTCGAGAACGCATAACCGTTTCTTTGCGGTTCAGTCAAAAAAGCGGATAGACGAATAAAGTCGATCTGTGAAAGCCTATCATTATGTAAGACTTTCAAACTAATTAAAGAGCCAAATTAAATAAGCTAAAAGTGGTAATAAGCCAATCAAAATATGAAGGCATATACCTATTTCTTGACTGTTTCTTTTTGTGAAACCTTGAGATTTGTCAGGAACCTTAAAGGAAGCAAATCTCTTGGAAAGCCCTTTCCAGTCTGCAGTATTTTTTTTAACTAAATCTCTTTCCATATTACCAACTAATTGCCACTCTGCACGTGAAGCAACAGTTGAGTAATAAAAAAAATTAAGAAGCGAGTAAAGTCCAAAGAACCAGATGATTGCATAACTAGCTATCGACAAAGACAGAGTTACAATGTTCGATCCAGCAAGAGGGGGCTGAACAATTCTTTGAGCTAATGCCAAGACAGAAAACAAAGCAAACATGCTGGCAACGAAGATAGTTGCGTGGGAATTTGCTTTCTTGTTATTAAAATCCTGAATAACTATTAAATTTCTGTCAGTTGTGTTTTGGTCCAGCGGCTCTGGTTGTTTTTGGTTAGGCTGGCTCGTAATTTAGACTCACCGGTAACGACTTATTTGATTCGCGCGTATAAGCTTTTTCAAATTGTAATCAATATCAATCAGCTGTAGTTCTCAAAAAAATGATAAATAAGGAAAATCTTAGCCGCCTTTTAATACCTAATCAGCGAACACGGTTTATGCCTAGAGTAGCCAATTGAAAAACTTCTCCAAAGCGAGACTATGTTGTTTAGGAAGAGCTTTCCTGTGTCTTATCTGTGCGCTCTTTTTGAGCTTGAACTGTTTTCTCAAGTGTTTTCCTTATAATCTCACAGAGGTCTCCAAAACACTCAACATAGACATCACCTTTGGTGAAAGGCCCATGATTTTGGTCTGGGTATCTAGTTAACGCCTCCAGGGGATCCAAGAAGGAAGCGGTTGAAACCGATAATATTACCAAAAAACAAAGGTTTGTTACAGAAATTGCTCTCTTGGTTGCTGGTTCATAAGTCTCAAATGCTTGCTCGTGTGTGCTAACAAATCCTAGTTTTTTAGTCGTTTTCAAAGCTACAGTAATGGCTTTTTCGGGATCAAGATTAGCTGCTGCCGCTTTCATCTTTTCTCTTATCTCATCCAATTTGTTAAGGTAAATGTTAATTGCTTTTATTTCGTTTTTAAGTTGCTGCTTAGAGGTTATCAATGTGAACGGTTTTTTCTTAAGTTTCTCTATTCCTTTCCGACTTTTCTTAAGCGTTATTTGGAAATTCTGGAAAATGTCTTCAGCACCCTTCCAATCGATAGAGTTGATTATTTTTTCCATTGCTGGAGATGCTGAACTCATATCAGTTAAAAAGAAAGGCAAAGTTCTATGTCTATAAGCATGAGGTTCTTTTGGAATAAAACCTATAATTGACTTTATCTTTTGGTTCTGAATCTTTTTTGCAGATAGAACACCTATTGATAGCAGTAGTCCTTTGGCTAGTTTCTCATTGCTTTGTTGAAGATGATACAGACACCTGGAATAAAAACAGTCTTCATAGAGTAATTTTGCACAACGCAGATCTACCTCTGATTCGTAAAACCAAGACTCGATTATTCGTTCTTTAGTTAAATCTGCAGTCAAGTTTTGCCTATCTTTAATTTTAGGTGGACTTGGATTTAGGGATTGTATGGCTTACTTTGCCGTCTTTATGGTACTCCATAAACATCTTTTCGCAACTAGAACAAATATACTGGCTTAACATGAAAAGACCCATACTCCCACTCTTTACCCATAAGCTTCGCATCAGAGTAACATCTCGGACATTTAGTCAACAAATACACCAATTCTATTTTATTCGAAATTAAATATAACATTTATCGATTTCGGAATCAGAAGGCTAAGTTGTCTTAGATCAACATTGAAAATGGTTAAAAAATTAGGAGATTTCAGCAATGAGTACTATCAGGATATGGTAGAATATAAAAGCTAAAACCAACATATAACCAGTCTCAGAAAATAGGGTTATCCTCATGACAGTCTTAGACAAAGCGAGACTTAGACAAACAATTTATGAACTAGCCGAAAATGAAGAATCAAATAATCAAGATAAGAATGCACAGTTAGATCAGCTTGTCACGAATTTTCTAAACGGGTCAACCGAAATATCATATGATTATAAACAAAACAAGCTCTTATGGCAACTTTGCCATCTACCGTAAGCTCAGAAGTTGCCACGAGCTCCGCGTTTGGAATAGAGATTTCTTCTGATGCTAATGCGGTTTCGGTTTCATTCATGGTTGATTCTTCCCTTCAGTGATATTTCCTCTCGTTCTTTCGTTTCGTAGGCAGCGCTTTCCCTGTTTCGCAAAGGACCAGAGTGTCATACCCTTCATCTTTCTCTGGAATAGGGAATTCTCCGTTGGCTGGTATGGGATTTGCTTGCCTGAAAACCTTGCACCAATCGAACATTTCTTTGGTTTTTGAGGGTTTGGGTGTCGGCTGGGTTTGTTGGGGTTGGTTTGTTTCCTCAGTTCTCACCCAAAGATAATATAATTTCTTGGTTTGACGGCTGTTTTTCGCTGTGCATAGTTCAATGTCTTGTTCGATTTCTTCTCTTCCCTTTAGGCTTCGGATTGCTAAATCTGCTTCTCTTGCATCAACGTTTGCCATCCGCATCATGTCGGAATGGTAGACTTTTTGACCGTTCTGTCCATGTGTTTTGATGTATTCCCTGACTCTGGCGAGAGGTTTGCCCATATCAACATAAGTGACTAATTCGGATGCGGATAACAGGCAAGGTTTAAGGAAAGCCCATGCTCTCTGAACATGCCTTTTTTGCACAATCATTCGGTCAGTTAGTTGATTAGTACAATTAGTTGGGTTAGTAGGGTTAGAAGCAGTAGTTACTTTCCCTTCTTCAGCTATATCTTCAACTAATTCAACTAATTGTACTAATTGAACTAATCTACTAATTGTAGTCCTGTCACCCTTATACTTGGATAATTCGCCAAACGCTTCGCTAACCAAGTTTATGTCTGCAAAAGCTATCACATAATCGAGGTATCTTCCACCGAAAGCGTCAACGTTCGCAAAATCTGGGCTGTCAAAAACTTCTTTCTCAACAACCTCATTATAGTATTCCAGCGCTTCATCACTGAGCTCAAAATAGGCGTCTTTCTTGTCGAGCTTATCGAGTAACGACAAGTTTTCTGTCAAAGTAGTCTGCATCAATAAAGCTTCGACTTTCAGCCGTCCTCTCGGTCTCCGTTTCGCCTCTCCAGGATTCAATATCCACCGAGGTAGTAATCCACCACATGCCATTTCTCTCGTCACGTTTTCCTTCAAAACTTCAGGAGTACAAGTGCTCACGATGCTGAGGTAAGGCTCCTCGATTGTGTATTGTGTTTCCACGCCGTTGAGGCTTTTTTTGCTTCTCGAGTACTTTTTGCAGCCAAAAAGTTCATTGAGGACTTCAGCTAATGTTGCTTGGTAGTTGCCAGTTTTTATTCCTTTAAGCAGTTTGCTGAATTCACCCATTGGCTGGATGACAGCGTTTTTCTTGCTCATTATTTCAACAAGCCTTTCTTGTGAAGCCACATCATTGTCTGTCAACCTATCGGGTGGTATAAGCTCTAAACCCATGTCCTGACTGGTTGATTTCCTCGTTGTAGTACTCTGCCCGATATGAGCCATATACATTCGATGATAAACTGCTTTGGGCTGAATCAGGTTCACCACGCCGTGACCTAGGAGGTGACCTATGGCAAAGTAGGCCATCCCTACTCCATAGTTCGCAGGCGCGTCCGTTTTGCAGTCCCAATAGCTTTTTGTAATCCCGATATGGCTCTCTATAGGATCTGGAATGTAACCTTCGTCTTTGAGAGGAGGTTGATAAGGTGATTCGATTAAATTTTGAGACGCCATTTTTTTCTACTCTCGTCATTTCTGTCTGCACATCGAGACCTAACTTTTCCGGTATTTTTCGAGCCCTGTTTCTCAAAATGGCTGGACTTTACGTACAATCGTCATTTCCTACAAGAAATTTTTTCTTTTCTTCTTCTGTGGGAGTTAGAAGAGACAACAATTCTTGAACACTAGATGGCTCTCCCTTTAAGATTAGATTTTCAATGAGAGGCGACATCAACCCAAGATATCCGCTTGCAATCTTTATGTGAACCTTACGCCCTGAGGTATAGCCGGACCATACTTTCACTGGTTCGGCTCCCTGAGCGTCTATGGAGCGCCTTTTTTTAAGGCTGCAGGAAATCTTGCTCCATGTCTCTTTGTCAGTTTTCCACTCATATCGAACAAGTTGATAATTTTCAGTCTCGTTACAGAGTTCTATCACGGATTTTTGATTGTCTTTCATCTTTTATTTCACCTTTATCTCAATAATCAATTGCTTAGCTACCTGCACGCTCAATCCCGCAACTTGAATCAGCGAACGATTTTATTTTTTTAGACTCAAACAGTTTTATGGCTGCCTCCAGAATCTCCCGCAGCTCAACGGAGGCAGCTTTTAGTTCAGATTCATTCATCCTGTGAATCCTCGCTTCTATTTTGAGTCGGCTGTGTCAGCCGCCAGTTTCTCGCGAATCACCAGCCTCAGCATTGAACTCCTCAAAAGCCCTTTGGAGTCGGCGAGCTCGTCAAAGGAAGCCATCGTTTTCGAGGTGTCTCCAAAACAAACCTTGCATTCTTTGTTTAGTTTGTCAGTCATTTTTATCATCTTTGCCTTACAATACAACAACTTCAGCGGCGTTTATTCCGCTTTCGATATCGGTCAGCTTTAAATTTTTCTTTAAATTATTGAGACTTTAATTTATATTTTCACCATAAACATAAATTCAAACATGGTAAAAATTGATTGAAATATGTATATAGATTTGTCCATGGATAAATTATGCAAAATATACAAAAACAGAGCAATTTTCACGAGGGACAATTCCCTAAGACAAAAGCCACCAAAACCCTAAAACTCGTCTTTAACGAACTGTTTATGGCGTAAGCGTGTTTGTAGTAAACAGCATATTTGCTTAGAAACATAGCGACTGTAGAGAATCAATCCCGCATTCAATCAGACACCACACGAGCAAAATAGCTCAAATGAGTTAGATAGCTTCCCAAAAGACTCAATTTACCTATTTTGAAACCTCACACAATTTCCGAAATTCACCTAAATTAAGCATTGAGTCATGGTGCAATCCGTATCCAGCAAAACGGGCAACATAAAATCTGAGATCAAATATTTCGGGGTCACTAACCTTCTGCATGTCAGAATTCCATAGAATCTCAAATAGTTTTGATTTGCGCGGATTGTGGTTGGCAAGGATGAAAATTACTTCAGGGGTATCATCGACATTAAGCGTCACCTTCGCCCCGCTTTTTCCTTTATTGAATTTCAGCAATCCGAGTTTATCAAGTTGATTAAACTGAACCTCCATCGTTTGCAACAGTTCGCGGTACCGATTTTTTTTGTCAGAGACCAATTTACGCATATCTGACAGATGTTTGAGCACTCCGGCGTCACCCTCAAGAGCGCCATCACCATACTTCATCTCAATCAAGGCAACTTTGCAGTCGCTTCCTTTTTTGCGCTTAGATGCCGGCCAGTATATTGCCATCATATCAAAGCGGGCGACATGAGGAAAAGCTACTTCGATATCAGATATGAAATATTCACATTCACCCGAGATTGACGAATAGTTGTTTTCGCGAGCCACCAACTGTTGAAATTCCCGCTCCGCATTTCCGTGAGCGGAGAAGTGCTCGTCCATAATGTTTTTCCGTATGGGAAATGAAGCAACCCATTTGAATGCATCATGTTGTTTTGCAATAGTTGCTGGAGAATCGGGAATATTTTTCTTTAATTTATTATAATTATTATCAAATTGAGTTCGGTAATAAGTTCGGTAACCCTTACCCTCGCGTTTTCTGTGCTTTGTTACTTTAAGGATATTTCCGCCCCGATAGTAAATATTGATGTAATCGTTCCTTATCGCAAGCATCAAAGTCTGGTCTTTCTTCAATTGTTCGAGTATTGGATGAAGCAGTCCTTCGGGCTCCAACAAAGCAGTCATAAATTCTTCTGTCAATTCTCTTTTAAACATCCCACCACTCTCCATCATTATGAATTTCTACGTCAGGAAATAACTCACCATACCGCTCAGGAAAAAAAGTGTGAATCGGAATCACAACGCCTGGATTGATTGCTTTTACGATTCTCTTCAGATCGCCAGGGCTTGCATGTCCCGAAGTGTGAATACTGATCTTTGGGATCGCGATTCGCTCTAACCATTCTTTTAGCTTATTGTATGAGCCCTGTTCCCAATAGCCTTCCCATAGAGAATAAATGTAAGCTGCTCCTTTCAGGCAGTCGCCCCATTCAAGGTCGCGGCAATGTAGAGGTCTAAAAAGCAATACTGATTTGCCCTGGACTTCTCGAAGATTCTCAATGAAAATGCGGTTCTTTGCATGGTGTTTTAGCAAGTCGAACCAGGCATTTTGTTTGATTTGGATACGTTGAGCTTGGGGAACAAACAACGCGACATCAGGCCAGCTGGATTGGGGAATGTTTTGATTGCCGGTTGCTTCTAGAATGGCTGCTGTGTAGAGGTCGATAATCAGCCTTCTTCCCGTTCCAGACTGTGTAAAAACTATGTTATGTTCTAGAGGAAATGATAGTTTTATATGTATAATTGAATGCTATTAGCTATATATGCCTAAGAAAATAGTTTTTGAGCCAGCAACAGAAATCAAAGTCACCGG
>Ga0209777_10005504_pt1 | contig 14544 bp, 5 predicted proteins | sample FrelakmetHBP12HB_FD_187147 | JGI IMG/M metagenome (GOLD analysis project Ga0209777, IMG submission 187147) | Freshwater lake sediment microbial communities from the University of Notre Dame, USA, for methane emissions studies -HBP12 HB (SPAdes)... | ecosystem: Environmental > Aquatic >...
CGAACGTAACGGCAACAGACACAAGCCTAAAGAACATAACAATCTACCTTTACAACTCCACAGGGCTGTACAACAGCACGAACGCAACAACCAGCCCATTGTTCATCAACTGGACCGCCCTTCCTGACGGCGTTTACTACATCAACGCAACCGCATACGACAACTCAGGCTACTTCAACAAGACTGAGACAAGAAACATCACGGTTGACACGGTGAACCCGACGATAACATTCACGACGCCCACAACCAACACCACGACATATACGGCATTGAGCTACATATACGTCAACGTCACTGCAACAGATTCCGGCTCGGGACTCAAGAACATATCAATCTTCCTTTACAACTCAACAGGGCTGTACAACAGCACGAACAGCACAACAAACCCATTGTTCATCAACTGGACCGCTCTTCCGGATGGCGTGTACTACTTCAACGCAACGGTATACGACAACGCAGGGAACTCCAACAGCACGGAAACAAGGAATATCTCACTAGACACGACCACGCAAGTCCTGTTTGTTTTCCCTACATCCAACTCAAGCACATTCGTCAACAGGAATTACATCTTCGCCAACGCAACCGCAAGCGAATCCCTGTCAGGCCTCAAGAACATATCAATCTTCCTTTACAACTCAACAGGGCTGTACAACAGCACGAACGCAACGACCAGTCCATTGTTCATCAACTGGACCGCTCTTCCGGACGGAACATATTACCTAAACGCAACGGCCTACGACAACGCCAACAACTTCAACAAGACCGAAACCAGGAACATCACGGTCGACACGGTAAACCCGACGATAACATTCACGACGCCAACGGACAACTCCAGCGTAACATACAACAGGAGCTACGTGCAAATCAACGTAAGCGCAACAGACACAAACCTGAAAAACATTACAATCTACCTTTACAACTCCACAGGGCTTTATAACAGCACGAACGGAACGTCAAGCCCGCTGTTCATCAACTGGACCGGGCTTTCCAACGGCGTATATTACTTCAATGCCACCGCATATGACCAAGCAGGCAATTTCAACAATACGGAAACAAGGAACGTGACAATCAATGCGTCAACGTCCACGGTACCGTCAATAACGGGCCTGAACCTGAACGCAACGTCCCCGAACAACCTGTCGTCAGACAACCTCACGTGCAACTACGCGCTGGGCGGCAGCGCGACAACCGCGGCTGTCGCATGGTATCTAAACAACAGCCCGACAATGGCGCTGTACATGCCGATGGAAGGCAACTCGACAAACGCGCTATTGGATTACTCCGGAAACGGGAACAACGGAAAAAACACAGGTTCCGTGGCGTGGAATTCGGCAGGAGGATACGACGGCAACGGCTCATTCAACTTCAGCGGCGCGAACTGCATAAACGTCACTCAGACCCCGTCGCTCAACATCACCGGAAACATCACAATGACGGCATGGGTCAGGAAAACCCCAGGGTCGGCGGCAGCTTACGGCGACATCATCATGATGCCGTCCCCGACTTTCGCTGCCCCGTATGCCGCATACGCGCTGGTATGGGGCAGCGCAAACCACGTCAGGATGTACCTGTCAAACGGCGTGGAAAACAGCTTTGACGGCACGTCAACGCTGTCAACCGGCGTATGGTATTTCTTCGCAGCCGTGTACAACGGCGTCAACATGACCGTTTACGTCAACGGCACGTACGACGGCGTTCACGCGTTCACAGGGCCGATAACGACCTACAACACAAACATCTCCCTGGGCTGCGCCGATTATCCCGCTGCCGCCCAGCTCTTTTTCAACGGCTCGATAGACGATGCGCGAATCTATAACCGTTCATTGTCAGCCCAGGAAATAACGGCGCTGTACCAAAACAAGTCAAACACGATTGTGAGCCAGGAACTTAAAGTGGGAGACGTCTGGCAGTGCAACGTGACGCCGTTCAACTCAAGCGCGGCAGGAACCACGAGCAGCTCCAACAACATCACCATCCTGCAGGCGACTACCGTAAGCGTGACGCTCAACAGCCCGGCAAACGGCTACAACTCAACCTCGTCCTTGGTCAACTTCAACTGGACGTGCTACGGCAACTTCAGTTCGTACCTGTCCAACCTGACGGTGGACGGCGTGCTTAACACGAGCAGCATCGCATCGCCCAACAACACCGCGGTCAACAAGTCCGTTACCTTCGCAGACGGAAACCACAACTGGAGCGTCGTGTGCTGGAACGGGACGAATTCCGCAACATCCGCACTCACCAACTTCACTGTTGACACAATAAACCCGGCAATAACATTCACAACGCCTACAGATAACTCAAGCGCAACCCTCAGCAGGAGCTACGTGCAAATCAACGTGTCAGCAACCGATTCCACATCAGGCCTCAAGAACGTAACGGTTTACCTTTACAACTCAACTGGGCTCTACAACAGCACGAACGGAACGACAAGCCCATTGTTCATCAACTGGACCGCGCTTCCTGAAGGGCTTTATTACTTCAACGCCACGGCATACGACAACGCAGGGAATTTCAACAAGACGGAAACCAGGAACGTTACGATATCGACTGCAGTAAGCATTACAAGCGTGACGCTCAACAGCCCGGCCAACGGCTACAACTCAACCTCGTCCTTGGTCAACTTCAACTGGACATGCTTCGGAAGCTTTGACTCGTTCCTTTCCAACCTGACTGTGGACGGCGTGCTCAACACGAGCAACATAGCGTCCCCGAACAACACCGCAGTCAACAAGTCAGTTACCTTCGCAGACGGAAACCACAATTGGAGCGTGACCTGCTGGAACGGAACGAGCTCCAACACGTCCGTGCTTACCAATTTCACTGTTGATACCACCAACCCGGCCATAACATTCACGACTCCGACCGACAACTCCAGCTCAATAGTTTCAAGGACATTCATCCAAATCAACGTGTCTGCAACCGATTCAGGCTCAGGGCTCAAGAACATAACAATTTACCTCTATAATTCCACTGGGTTATACAACAGCACAAACGCAACGACCAGTCCGTTATTCATCAACTGGACCGGCCTTCCGGAAGGGCTTTATTACTTCAACGCCACGGCGTACGACAATGCAGGAAACCTCAACAAGACGGAGACAAGGAACGTAACGATAACGACTGTCATAAGCGTTACGCTCAACAGCCCGATTAATAACTACAACTCAACCTCGTCAACAGTGGACTTAAACTGGACGTGTTCAGGAAACTTCGGCTCGTTCCTTTCCAACCTGACTGTGGACGGAACGATAAACGCAAGCAGCATAGCGTCCCCGAACAACACCGCGGTCAACAGGACACTGACAGGATTGTCTAACGGAAACCACAACTGGAGCGTGACCTGCTGGAACGGCACTAATTCAAACTCATCAGCGCTCTACAACTTCACGGTTGATACTGTCAATCCAGCAATCCAATTCGTCTCTCCAACCACAAATACGTCTTCAATCCAGGCGCAAAACTACATATCAGCCAACGTCACAGCAACAGACTCCACTTCGGGGCTCAAGAACATAACAATCTACTTATACAACTTCACGGGGCTTTATAACTCAACTAACAGCACAACAAGCCCACTTTTCGTGAACTGGACCGCGCTTCCGGACGGAAAATACTACATCAACGCAACCTCATACGACAACGCAGGAAACCTCAACAATACGGAAACCAGAAGCATAACAATAGACACCGTAAACCCGACCGTAACATTCACGACTCCGACCGACAACTCCAGCTCAATAGTTTCAAGGACATTCATCCAAATCAACGTGTCTGCAACGGATTCCGGCTCAGAGCTCAAGAACATTACAATCTACCTTTACAACTCAACAGGGCTCTACAACAGCACGAACAGCACGGCAAGCCCATTGTTCATCAACTGGACCGCGCTTCCAGAGGGCATTTATTATTTCAACGCAACCTCATACGACAACGCAGGGAATACCAACAAGACGGAGACAAGGAACATTACGATAACGACTGTCATAAGCGTGACGCTGAATAGCCCGGCAAACGGCTACAACTCAACCTCGTCAACAGTGGACTTAAACTGGACGTGCTCAGGCAACTTCGGCTCGTTCCTTTCCAACCTGACTGTGGACGGAACGATAAACGCAAGCAGCATAGCGTCCCCGAACAACACCGCGGTAAACAGGACAATGACGGGCTTATCGAATGGAAACCACAACTGGAGCGTGACCTGCTGGAACGGCACTAACTCAAACTCATCCGCGCTCTACAACTTCACTGTTGACACGATAAACCCGACCGTAACATTCACGACGCCTACGGATAACTCCAGCTCAACAACGACCAAGACATTCATCCAAATCAACGTGTCAGCAACAGACTCAGGCTCCGGCCTAAAAAACATAACGATTTACCTTTACAACTCCACAGGGCTTTACAACAGCACAAACGCAACGACAAGCCCATTGTTCATCAACTGGACTGCATTGCCCGATGGCGTTTACTACTTCAACGCAACCGCCTACGACAATGCCAACAACTTCAACAAGACCGAGACAAGGAACATCACGATAGACACGATAAACCCGACGATAACGTTCACAACGCCTACGGACAACTCCAGTTCAGTCCTCAACAGGAACTACGTGCAAATCAACGTCACCGCAACAGACTCCGGTTCTGGTCTAAACAACATAACAGTTTACATCTATAACTCCACGGGTCTTTACAACAGCACAAACGGAACGACAAGCCCGCTGTTCATAAACTGGACCGGCCTTCCCGAAGGGATTTACTACTTCAATGCGACGGCTTTTGATAATGTAGGGAACTTCAACAAGACCGAGACAAGGAACGTGACAATATTAACTGCCGTAAGCGTGACGCTGAACAGCCCGGCAAACGGCTACAACTCAACCTCGTCAACAGTGGACTTCAACTGGACGTGCTTTGGAAACTTCGGCTCGTACCTGTCCAACCTGACGGTGGACGGGACAATAAACACGAGCAGCATAGCGTCCCCTAACAACACCGCGGTAAACAGGACAATGACAGGTCTGGCGAACGGAAACCACAACTGGAGCGTGACCTGCTGGAACGGGACAGCCTCCAACACGTCCGCACTCTACAACTTCACTGTTGATACAGTCAACCCTACCATAACATTCACAACCCCTACGGACAACTCCAGCTCAACAGTCAACAGAGCCTATATCCAAGTCAACGTCACTGCAACAGATGCCACCTCAGGCCTCAAGAACATAACAATTTACCTCTACAACTCAACAGGGTCGTTAATAAACTCCAGCAACAGCACGTCAAGCCCGTTGTTCATCAACTGGACCGCGCTTCCTGACGGCGCTTACCAAATCAACGCAACGGCCTACGACAACGCAGGGAACTTCAACAAGACTGAAACGAGGAACATAACCATATCGACTGCCATAAGCGTGACGCTGAACAGCCCGGCAAACGGCTACAACTCAACCTCCTCATCCGTCAGCTTCAACTGGACGTGCTTCGGAAGCTTCGGCGCATACCTAGCCAACCTCACGGTGGACGGCGTGCTCAACGCAAGCAGCATCGCAGCGGCCAACGGCACTGCAGTCAACAGGACTGTTACTGGCTTATCGAACGGAAACCACAACTGGAGCGTGACCTGCTGGAACGGGACAGCCTCCAACACGTCCGCGCTCTACAACTTCACGGTAGACACAATAAACCCGACAATAACATTTACGACGCCTACGGACAACTCCAGCGCAGTGCTTAACAGGAACTATATACAGATAAACGTCACTGCAACAGACCCCAGCCTCAAGAACGTAACAATCTACCTCTACAACTCCACGGGGGCCTTGGTCAACTCAAGCACAGGAACGGCAAGCAACCTGTTCGCAAACTTCACAGGCATGCCATATGGCAATTATTCTTTCAATGCGACCGCATACGACTTGGCCGGGAATGCGAATTCAACTGAAACAAGGCCAGTAAGGCTGAATTCGCCCCCCACTGTCATAATAATCAGCCCCAATGGGGAGAATATAGACTACAACGCGACCGCATTCCTGGTGATCAACGCATCGGACCCGGACGGCATAAACTCCTCCATCGCAACAGTCACCTTGCCAAACGGGACAACCGAGAACGTAACCCTTGATTCAGCTGCGATAAGCGACAATTTCAACAGCAATTCAGTAGGAACGTCCTGGATTGTGGAGAATTTCAGCATCGGCCAAAACCAGACGTGCACAACAGACATCAACTCAACAGTGCCCGGCGGCGCGTACACAGCAATCTCCGGCGACGGCTCTCCGGGAACGGACGCAACATGCTCGCTCATTTCCAAAAAATTCATTTATGGGGATTTCGACATAAACATCTCATTCAACATAACGGGCGAGGCCGTCACGGACAATGCGTTGACCTTTGAGGTCTCTGCAACCCAGACGTCGGTGCTGGCAGTGGATTACGTGTTCATGTCATTGGCCCACTGGACCGGGCAACCGAGGCAATACCAGATTTTCGGGGCCTACGCAAACTTCTCGGACTATATAGAGGTAAGGAACACGAGCGACACGGCCGGAAAATTCAGGATAAAAAGGGCGGGAAACAACTTTACGTTTTACATATTCAACAATTCAGGCAACTCCTGGACACAGGAAACCGTCTCCAGAAGCGATTTCAACATAAGCGAAGGCGTCTATGTCCTGTTTGAGACAGAATCGGCGGTGCCACAATGGGGAAACGTGAGCGTGGCATGGGACGACTTTTCTGCCCAATACGGCAACTATTCGACCGGGGCATTCAATGACACTCCCAACGCCGGCACTTACAATGTGCACTACATCTCCACGGATTCGTTCGGCGCGGTCAACGACTCCGAAGCAACGTACTTCGATGTGAACACAATAAACACCCCGCCAACCGTCCCGTTTGAGCTGCTGCCATTCAACGGGCAGGTCGTCAGCGGCCTGTTTAACGTCACTTGGACAAAATCGTTCGACCTGGACGGGGACCCCCTCAGATACAACATCACCCTGCTCAATCCGGACTACACCGCAAATTCCACAATCGTTTCGGCATACGGCAATTCAAGCGCCATCAGTTACGAATGGAACACGACCCAATTCAGCGACGGCACATATTCAATCGACATAATGGTGTATGAAAACCAGACAAATGAGTATTACAGCAGGAACAATTACCTGCTTGGCAACTTCACCATCGACAACACCCCGGCTTCCGTCAGCTTTGCGCCGCCGACAACACCAACAGGCAGCTTCCCGCAAAACTGGATATTCGCCAATGCAACGGTAGTGGATGCCGGCTCAGGGCTCGCGAACGTAACCATTTACCTTTATAATTCAACCGGCGGCCTGGTAAATTCGACGACCCTGAATTCGTCTCCGCTGTCAGTAAATTATACAGGGTTGCCTGATGGTGCATATTATCTTAATGCTACGGCAGAGGATTTGGCCGGGAACGTCAACTCAACAGAGACAAGGAATATTATGATAGACACGGCCAACCCGGCAATCCAGTTCGTAACCCCAACCACGAACACATCCGCAGCCCAGGCACAAGACTATATCTATATCAATGTCAGCGCAACGGACGCAAACATCAACACAACGACGATATACCTGTACAATTCAAGCGGATTGTACGATACGTTTTCAAAACAGAACTGGTGCTACCAGGAGACGGCGGACGTTTCAACTGCATGCGGCGGCTTGGGCACAGGAAGCTACGGCTTTGGCGGGACCGTCTGGCTTGACGAAACGCAATTATATGACGGCGATTGGGATACGGAGTCAAACGTGGGCGGAGCATTTGGGGGCACCGCATACATGTATGTAAATTACACCAAGCCTTCGGATGCGCTTCCGTCAAGCCTGTGGCAAGTCAAAAAAGACATATCGTTTTCTGCGGATGAGTCCAACTATTCAATCCCGTCGGACTGTTTTGCGCAAAACCCATTGCAATTCCGCATAACGTCTTTTGTAAATGCGTTTGGGTACAGCTGGGTTGATCTGGACTGCTATAACGGGACCGGTTACAGTCCGATATATGCCCATGAAAACAGTTTTGTGTTTGACGGGGACGAAGTCTGGGAAGAGGCGATGTGGTGGAACATCGGCATAAATGCCAACTTCACCAATCTCCCGGACGGCTATTACTGGTGGAACGCAACAGCGACAGACCTTGCAGGGAACTTCAACAAAACAGAGACAAGAAGCACTTTGATAGACACGGCAAACCCGACGATAACATTTACGACGCCTACGGACAACTCCAGCGCAACACTCATAAGGGGTTATATTCAAATCAACGTAAGCGCAAACGACACCAACCTGAAAAACATAACAATCTACCTCTACAACTCCACCGGCGGGCTGGTAAACTCCAGCAACAGCACGGCAAGCCCGCTGTTCGCAAACTTCTCCGTTAACGCGGACGGAATTTATTACTTCAACGCAACGGCGTATGACAACGCAGGGAACCTCAACAAGACCGAGACAAGGAACGTCACGATTTTCAGAAACTGCCCTGTCATAAAGTCAAGCGGAATTACAACAGTTACAAGTAATTATACGGGATCCCCGAATGACGCCTCTCCGTTGACCGGCACCGCGTGCGTCAAGATAACCGTTTCAAACGTCGTCTTCGACTGCAACGGATTCAGCATAACCAACAACGGCACCGCAGGCTCGACCTTTGGCATACTCCTGAACGGCTCGCTCACCAACGTGACGGTGAAGAACTGCCCGGACATATCAGGATATGAGGGGGGCATCCGTGTCTTCCAGTCCAATGACAGCGTCTTCATAAACAACACCGCCCATGACAACGCCGAAGCCGGCTTCTGGCTTGAGTCCAGCTTCAACAACACGCTGTCCAACAACACCGCATACAACAACTCAGAATACGGCGTCTACATCAGCACCGCATCTGGCAACACCCTCACGAACAACACCGCCCATGACAACATCAATGGATTCCTCCTTGACTCCACGTCCGGCAATACTCTAACCAACAACACCGCATACAACGCCTTCGCCGGCTTCTGGCTCATGTCCGCATTAAGCAGCAACCTCACAGGCAACATTGCCTACAATAACTCTGATGCCGGCTTCTACCTTGATTCCAGCAACAACATCACCCTAACAAACAACTCCGCATACAGCAACCTTGACGGATTCCGCCTCATATCCAGCTCCAACGACGTCTTAAATGGCAACACCGCGCATAACAACACCGGTTCAGGCATCCTTCTCACCGCCGCCCCCAACAACACCATTGCCAACGCCACCATATACGGATGTTCCGGCTTCGGCATTGCGCTTGGCGGCTCATCCGGCAACCTGCTGAGCAATGTCATGGTATACGGCCAGCAAAGCCTCTTCAACATAAGCGGCACGGCGAACAACACGCTCCTGAATTTCACGGCTGCTTTCAACCAGAGCACGGGCATGGTGGCGTGGAGCAACGTCAGCGTTTCATCCGCCTACATAATAAACGGCACGAACGCATTGCTCAGCCCATTGCTCATGGCAGTCAACTCATCCGATTCCTCGGCATCCCAGCTCAATTCATCGGCAACGCTGGTGATGGACACGGAAAACTGCAGCTACACCATCCTTCAGCTTTCGCGCTTCTCGACATCGAGGAACGACGTCACAGCGAACGGCACGGCAATCCCGTACAGCTCAAAGTCATGCATTTTCTCCCCAGCCTCATTCTCCATACCGTCCCTGTACGGCTCGTACACGACAGGCATAAACAGCGCCTGGCAAATCGTCTTCGGAAACATAAGCGCCAACCTGCTGCTTGCGAAAAACGGCTCAACAGTGGTCTACAGCTGGAACTGGATAGCATACGGCAGGATATACGCGAAAAGGGCGCTTGACAACGTAAACTGGGCGTCGCTCTACGCAATCGGAAGAAACACGACGAACGGAACGTCATCCGGGGATTTCATCGTGCTGGACTCCGTGCTGGGGACGGGCGCATACGGCGACAACGTGACCGCGACATACAGTTCCGACGGCACGGCGCCGCTGAGCACGTACAACACATCCGTCTACGGCAGGACAGTGCCCTATGTTCCGCTTGCCAACAGCAGCCCGTATGCAACCCCGTTCACGACCGGGATACTGTGGGACAGCAGCACCGACGCCAACGGCCACTTCGATGCAACGGACAACGAAAACCTTGTCTTTTTCTCGGAACTTAACGGAACGAGGCAGGGCGGATACGGAACTTACATGTACGAGATAAGGATGCCAAGCACGTTCGACACGTACAAGGGATATTCAACCATAGAGCTGTGGCTCGAGCTGACCTAATGCTGTTTTTTAAATATTTGCCGGCACACAATATGCTACGAGGGCCCATAGCTCAGTGGTAGAGCGCTCGCCTTGCACGCGAGAGGCCGGGGGTTCGAATCCCCCTGGGTCCATTCCCTAAGGGGAGGCCCCCTTAAGGGCTCATCCCCCTTCGTTAGGGCCTGCTGGCCTCAGGCGATTCTTTTTTGCAAAGAAAAAGCACTTGGGGAAAAAGAAAGCAATTTGCAGTTCAACGTTTTTCCTGATTCCCCCTGGCGCTAATTCAGTTTACCCTTCTCATTACCCACACTATCTTTTCCGCAAAAAGAAAGTATCTTAAACCTTAACAGCATACCATTTTCCAATGGAAAAATACCTTGTGCTGCTGGTTGCAGTTGCGGCCTTTGCCGTGCTTTTTTCAGGCTACGCAGGCCAGCAGGCCCCGGCAGCGCAGAACTTATCAACGGTGAATCATACGATGGCAAACACAACTGAAACGGTGGTATTGGAAACAAGCATGGGCAACATGGAGATAGAGCTCAACAGGGAAAAGGCGCCCAAAACAGTTGAAAATTTCATAAGCTACGTCAAAAGCGGGTTCTACAACGGCACCGTTTTCCACAGGGTGATGAAGGGCTTCATGGTGCAGGGCGGCGGATTCACGCCGGACGCAAAGGAAAAGGAAACCCTTGCGCCAATCAAGCTTGAGTCAGGCAACGGCCTGAGCAACCTGAGGGGAACGGTCGCGATGGCGCGCACCCCCGACCCGGACAGCGCAACCAGCCAGTTCTTCATAAACGCGGTTGACAACGGTTTCTTGGACCGTTCCGCCGGAAACCCTGGCTATGCGGTTTTCGGAAAAGTCGTCAAAGGCATGGACGTCGTTGACAAGATAAGCTCAGCCCAAACATCAACAAAAGGGCCGTACAGCGACTGGCCCGTAACAGACATAATAATAAAGGGCGCTTACATAAAGCAATGAGGCGTGAACATGGGCGATGAAAAACCGGAAGCAAAGCAGAAATGCAACGTAGTAATCTCAAAGGACGGCCCGTATCTCGTATCAGGCAGCCTGCCGCTTGCAAAGGAAATCATGGCCATAGGCAAGGGCGGCATACCGGAAAAATGGGAAAGGGGGGACAAATACCCGGCTTTCGAGAAATATTCGCTTTGCCGCTGCGGCCAGTCAAAAGGCAAGCCGTATTGCGACGGGACGCATTCAAAGATAGGGTTCATAGGCACTGAAACAGCGAGCCGCAAGACATACGACGAGCAGGCCAACACCATATCAGGGCCGAAGCTGGACCTGAAGGACGCGGTAGAGCTCTGCTCGCTCGGGCGCTTCTGCGAAAGGGCCGGCGGGGTTTGGGGCCTGACAAGGCATTCTAATGATTCAAAAGCAAGGGAAACCGCAATCCAGGAGGCGTGCGACTGCCCTTCAGGAAGGCTCTTGGCAATGGACAAAGGCACCGGAAAGGGGATTGAGCCCCGCTTCAAGCCGTCCATCAGCCTTGTTGAGGACCCCGGCACAGGCACAAGCGGCCCGATATGGGTGAAAGGCAACGTCCCCATAGAGTCGCATGACGGAAAGAAGTACGAGCCAAGGAACCGCGTTGCGCTGTGCCGCTGCGGCTATTCGGGCAACAAGCCGTTCTGCAACGGCTCGCACATCGAGGCAAAGTTCAATGACGGCGACAAGTCAATTAAGTGACCATTTGAGAGGCGTTACTCATGGCAGACGAAAAAAAGATTGGCGTTGGGTTCGGGGTCATGCTCCTCAAGGGCGGGAAGGTGCTGTTGGGCAGAAGGCACGACGACCCTGAAAAGGCGTCAAGCCTGCTGAACGGAGCAGGAAAATGGACAATGCCGGGCGGAAAGCTGCATTTCAGCGAGTCGTTTGAGCAAGGCGCAAAAAGGGAAGTGATGGAGGAGACAGGCATCAGGCTCAACAAGGCCGACGTGCTTTGCGTGAACAACGACATGGTCGAGACTGCGCATTTCGTGACAATAGGATTGGTTTCGGAAAACTTTGAAGGCGAGGCAAAGGTCATGGAGCCGGACGAGATTACGGAATGGGGATGGTTCCCAATGGACGCGCTTCCGTCCCCGCTGTATTTTCCAAGCGCAAAGGTGCTGGAGAATTATAAGAAGGGAAAATTCTATATCGGGAAGGAATGACTATTTTTTCTTAACAGCATCCACAAACTGCTTTATCTTCTCCCTTTTTCCATCGCCCTCAAACGCTGTGCCGACCTGGATTATGTCCGCGCCAGCCTTGATGACGGCCTTCGCCTGCTCAGGCGTCCTTATGCCGCCTGCCACTATGTAGGGGATGGATATCGTTTTCTTTACCGCTGATATGAACTCAAGCGGTATGTGGCCGTCCTTTGGGTTGCTTCCCGTGTCAGTCAGTATGAACTTGAATCCGAACGTCTCCGCGACCATCGCGAACGCAGCCGCTATCTTCGGCTTTGCCCTTGGTATTATGTCAACGTCGCCCACCCAGCCGACCGTCCCGCCAGGCTCCACGACTATGTATGCAGTGGAAAGCGTCTCCATGCCCATTTTCTTGACGACCGGGACTGCCATCATCTGCGCCCTGGTTATCCAGTACGGGTTCCTTGAGTTAAGTAGGCTCATGAAGTATATGGCGTCCGCATATCTTGTAACTGTCGCTATGTTGCCTGGGAACAGCACAAGCGGGACGTGTATGCTCTCCTTTATCCTTTTTGCCACGCTGTCCAAAAGTTCGCCTTGGACGCCCAATGAACCGCCAACAAGTATGATGTCTGCCCCTGCCTCGTCCGCGTTTTTTGCGGTTTCCACAGCCTTGTCCACGCTCGGATAGTCCAGCGGGTCTATGAGCGAGAACAGCATCTTTTCCCTGTTATTGAACTTGCCCATTATGTAATCATATGTTTTTCCCATATTTTCCACCCGACTTGTAGTAAACCGCCATCTGTTTTATTCCCTCTATTGTATCGGAAGGCTTAAATCCCAAATCCCTTTCAGCCTTTTTCGTTGAAAAGGGCCGGTCTTTTGCCATTATGCCGAGCCGCTCAAAGTTCATGAAGCATTTTCCGACATATTCGCAGTATGCGGCATAGAGCCATGCAAGCCAGTACGGGATTGTCTTCGGCGTCTTGGCCTCAAGCGCGCCTGACATCGTTTCCATTGCCTCCCCTTGCGTTACGCGCGTGCTGACTATGACGAACGTCCCGGTCGCGTTTTTTTCAATCGCGGACTTCACGGCATTTGCGACGTCCCATGCATTGGTGAAAGGAACCGCGTTGTTCCCGTTGCCTATTATCGCGGCCTTGCCCCCCACGCACATGTCCATCATCCTGAGGTAGTCGTGGTACCTTGCGCCGTATATGGGCCCGGGCCGGATTATGGCGTGCCTTTCCGCCTTCTCCCTCACGAGCCGCTCTGCCTCTGCCTTTGTCTTCGCGTATGCCGAGTCAGGCCTAAGCGGCGTCTCCTCGTCAGCCGGCCTTTTTGCAAGGCCCTTTCCGTAAACCGAGATGGACGATATCTGCACGAATGCGCATCCGGGCGGCATCGCCGAAAGCAGCGCGTCCGTAACCTCGACGTTTGCCCTCCTTATTTCCGCATACGTTCCGAACACCCTTCCAACGGTGTTGACTATCGCGCTTGCGCCCTTTAGCTTGCTTTTCAGGTCGCTTGTTGCGTAATCCGTAGTAATGTCGCATCCCTTTGCGCCAAGCGTCTTGGCTTCAGGAATGAGCGCCCTTATGTACTTGGCAAGCCTGCCATTCCCGCCGGCTATCACAATCACAAGCTGATTTCGCACCAACGCTTTAAAATTGTTGCCATGGCCTTCACTTTCTGCTGCCCTTTCCGCCTTTTGCCATGTGGCTTAGCGCCATGTACTCAAACACGGCGGCTGCAAAGGCAAAAAGTATGAGGCTTGATGAGAACAGGCCGCATACAGCCTCCCCCAGCAGCAACGCGACGGCAGGAAGGAGCGCATAGACCAGCGCGGCAGCAATCCCCTTCCTCATCTTCCATATGAGGGCGAATGAGAGCGCCATTAAAACAAACGAGGCTGCCAGCAGCAGCGGATAGTAGCTGTCCAGCACGGGAATGACCGGATACTGCCTGAACGGCAGGTCGCATACCCGTTCCTTGCCGACTACCGTCATGGTGTAGTTCTTTATCACGTACCCGAGCTTTTCGCCTCTTATGACGACTTCCCCGCTGTGGGGCAGGCTTACTGTCG
>Ga0209777_10005505_pt1 | contig 14544 bp, 11 predicted proteins | sample FrelakmetHBP12HB_FD_187147 | JGI IMG/M metagenome (GOLD analysis project Ga0209777, IMG submission 187147) | Freshwater lake sediment microbial communities from the University of Notre Dame, USA, for methane emissions studies -HBP12 HB (SPAdes)... | ecosystem: Environmental > Aquatic >...
GGTCGTCGCCCGCATCGGCGAGGTGCTCGCCCCGGACCTGCTGGGCGACGCGATGGCGACCCTGTCGCCGGCCGACCGGGTGACGGTGGTCCGCGGCTTCGAGCTGCTGGCCTCGCACCACGCGGCCGAACCCGCCCATCGGTCCCATCCGGGTCCGACCAACGAAAGGACACTCCGATGACCGTCGCCGCCTGCGAGTCCTGCGGGATGCCGCTGGCCACCGATACCGACCACGCCCTGGCCGACCCGGCCATCCCGTACTGCCACTACTGCGCGCCGGACGGCTCGCTGCCGGCGCCCGAGGAGCGGCTGGAGCGCTTCACGCAGTGGTCGATGCGCCAGGAAGGCCTCGACCACGACGTAGCCCGGGCGAAGGCGCTCGCCTACATGAAGACGATGCCAGCCTGGAAGGACGCCTTCTAGGAAACTGGGGATGCCTGCTCTCCGGGCTTGGTGACGGACTGGTCGGCTGCGATCGCAACCCGCTGGGCACGTCCCGGCCGGCCCGGGGGCCGGCTCCGGGGGCCGTGCTACACTCTCGCCCGGCGATCGCCCCAAGTGCGTGCGATCGGCCTCGCGTGGGGATGTAGCTCAGCCGGAAGAGCACCGCGTTCGCATCGCGGGGGTCAGGGGTTCGAGTCCCCTCATCTCCACCACTGTCTTGAGTCGCGACATCGGCGACACATGAGTCGCGACATCGGCGACACATGTGATCAGCCGGTCGCTTGGGACCCCGGCCATCGGCCGGGGTCTCGTCGTTGGTTGCGCCAGTACCGCCGATCAGGCTCGATGAGGTGGGTCGAGAGGATCTCGCCGGTGTCGAGGGCGACGACCGTGACCTCCTGCTCGTCGACGATGGCGAGGACCCGCCGGCGGGCGAAGGCCGCGCCGATCTTGAGGTGGTGCAGGCGGCCGGCCCGCCGCAGGGTGATGGCGCCCCGGCTGTCGGTGACGTCGTAGCGGAGGCGGAAGTGGCCCCGGGCGCCGGAGCCGGAGGGCAGCGCCCTGGGTGTCGCCCGGTACGCCTCGCCAGGTGTGGCCCGGCCGATCGCCCGGTGTGGCCGCTGCTCGTTGTAGGCGAGGCGGAAGGCGTCGAGCTGGGCCTGCAGCCCGGCGAGGCCGGTCGCTGCCGGCTGCTGCCCGAGCCAGCGCTTGAGGGTCTGGTGGAAGCGCTCGATCTTGCCCTGGGTCTGGGGGTGGCCCGGCGCACCGTTCTTCTGGCGGATGCCGAGGTAGGCGAGCAGGTACTCGAAGCTGTTGCGGCCTCCGGTGAAGCGGGACGTGTAGACCGATCCGTTGTCGGTGAGCGTGGCGGCGGGCCAGCCGTGGGCGTCGCCGGCCGCGGTGAACGTGGCCACCACGTCGTCACCGCCGACCCGCCGGAAGACGGTGCAGGCGAGCAGGTAGCGGGAGTGGTCGTCGAGCCAGGAGCAGATCTCGACCTCGCTCCCGTCGGCCAGGCGCCAGTGGGTGAAGTCGGACTGCCACAGCTCGTTGGGCGCCGAGGCCTCGAAGCGCCGCCAGGAGCTGCGCGGGCGCTTGCGCGGCTCGGGCACGACCAGCCCGGCGGCGTGGAGGACGCGCCGGATGGTCGAGGTCGACGGGGCCGGCAGGCCCTCGCGCCCGAGGTGCCAGGCAATCGTGGCCGGGCCCGCGTCCAGGCCCCGGGCAGTGAGCTCGATCCGCAGGGAGACGACCCGGTCGCGCACCGACTCGGGCGTGCGGCCGGGGCTGGTGCGCGGCCGGCGCGACCGCGGCTCCACGGCCTCGAGGCCCTCGTCGCGGTACCGGTGCAGGAGCCGGTGCAGGTGCCCGCGGCTGATGCCGCACTCGGCCGCCGCGGCGGTGACGGACAACTGCGCTGAGACGACCTTGAGGACGGCCACCCGGTGCTTCGACATGCGCTGGACTGTCACGCATGTCCCGACTCACCAGTCGCCTGTCAGGTGTCACCTATGTCCTGGACTCAGACACCTCCGGGCGCGCCAGAACAACAAGAGTGCGCGCGTACCAGCCGGGGCGCTCCTTGGTCGGCGATTGGGCGAGGTGCTCGAGTCGCTGTCAACGCCGGTCCAAACCTGAGCAGGAATCGCCGGCTGAAGACTGAGCAGGTCAGCGTTTTTTCTCGCCGGTTAGCATCTCCTGACGCTTGCCCCTGAGGCGGTAGCTGTCGCCTTTGAGGACGATGACCTCGGCGTGGTCCCAAGGACGTGCGAGGCGTACGGGATCTCCGAGCCTCTGCGCGGCTGGGCGGCGTGCATCGACTGCGGCGGCGACGAGTGCGTCAAGGAACCGGTGGCCATAGCGCCAGAGTTGCGCCGGGAGCGGGAGCGCCCGGAGCGCCGCGTCGGTGATCAGATCAGTCACGGGTCGTTGCCTCCTCGTGGAGCATCCGCCCCGGCTGTGACGCCCCCCTTTCTGCCCTGGCACGGGTCACACCCGGGCCAGTATCGCGGCCATGGTCCACGGGATTGCCGGCTAGCCCGATTGGTACCAAATAGCACTTGCCAACCGCCGGCCACGTGTGAAACGTGTGCGGCTATGTGGGCAAGATGCACATAGGACCTCCGAGAGGAAGCCGCGCCTCGGTCCTTCAGGCATCCTCGTGGCCGCGCCCGAAGTCCCTTGACGGCGCCCTGGTTGCCGTCACGATTGTCCTGACGCTCGGCACGGCCGCATCGCTGGTCGTCCCCGGCGTGGGCGTGCGCGTCGACGCGCCGTCGCTCGACCTTGTCATCGACACCGTAACCACAGTGGCGGCGCTCGGCGTGGCGGCGCTCGGCTGGGTACGGTTCCGCCAGCGTGGGGAGCCCGTCGCAGTCTTCCAGGCGGCCGCGTTCCTGGTGCTGGCCATCGCCAACGGCCTCGCGGTCATGCTCGTCACGACGGGTCTCGACCTCCAAGCCGGAATGGTGCTGGCTTCGCCCGGTCAGGCGCCCCTGTACATCTTCGCGATCTCCCAGGTGTTCGCGGCCGCTCTGCTCGTCATGGGCAGCAGAGCCTCACTTCGCGCGGGGCGCGTTGAGCATCCCCCCGCCATCGTGCTCGGGTCAGCCGTGGCGACACTCCTCGTGATCGCTCTCCTCCAGGTGGGTGCCGACCGGTTGCCCATCCTAGGGTCGGTGGGAGTATCCGGGCTCGTGCACGACGCGCCTGGGGCCGCGTGGTCGCTGCCGTCTCCGATGCCGCTCGGCGCGGCCATCGGGGCGCTCGGGGCGGCGTTGTTCGCGTGGGCGGCAAGTCTGTCGCGCCAGCTCTACCGCCGCGACCGGTCGATCGGGAACGCATACCTGGCCGTGGGCCTTGTCTTGGCCGCGTTCGCCCAGGTCGAGTCCGCGGTCTACCCCGGCACGTACACCGGGCTCGTCACTGGCGGTGACCTCCTGCGGCTTATCTTCGACGTGCTCCTGCTTCTCGGGATCCAGGCTGAAGCGGGAGCGATGTTGGCGCGCCTGCGACGGGCGAATGAGGACCTGGCGCGACTCGGTGCGGTTGAAGTCGAGCATGCGGCGTTGGAGGAGCGCGCCCGCCTCTCGCGCGAGCTGCACGACGGGCTGGCGCAGGACCTCTGGTTGGCGAAGCTGAAGGCGGTACGCCTCGCTGCCCTCCCTGACCTTGGGTTGGAGGCGCGTGCCCTGACCGAGGAGATGGGAGACGCGATCGACGCTGGTCTCGCTGAGGCGCAGCAGGCCGTCGCCGCGTTGCGGCTGCCCGGCGAGTCGACGGGCACGTTCTGCGACCTGCTGACCCGCTCTGTCGACGAGTTCGCGGACCGGTTCGGCCTGCGCACCGAGTTCGAGTGCGAGCCCGGTCTGCCGGCGCTGCCACCGCGCGCCCAGGCGGAGGCACTCCGAATTGCCCAGGAGGCGCTCACCAACGTGCGGCGCCACGCCGACGCAACTCTCGTGCGCGTGCGCGCAAGCGTGGAGGACGGTCGGCTCGTCGTGGCGGTCGGTGACAACGGTTGCGGCTTCGACGCTGGCGCGGTGGGCTCGACTGCGTTCGGCTTGGCGGGCATGCGCGAGCGGGCCGCGCTGATTGGCGGCGAGCTGCGCATCGACTCGCGACCACAGGGCGGGACGCGGGTGAGTCTTCTCGTGCCACTGGTGATCGGCGCGCCACCCATCGGTGCGAGTGCTCCATGACGGACGTGGCCCGCTCCAGGCACCTTCGCGTCATGCTGGTCGACGACCACCCACTGGTTCGGGCTGCGGTGCGCCAGGCGATCACGGCGCCCGACGTGGAAATGGTCGCGGAGGCAGCTACGGCGGAGGAGGCGCTGCTGATTGCCCCGCAGGTCCGCCCAGACGTCCTCCTCGTCGACATCGATCTGCCGGGAATGGACGGTGTGGGGCTCGTCCGTGAGCTGGCGCCACGGCTCCCCGAGACGCGGATCGTGATGCTGACCGTGTCGAGTGCTGACCGCCATCTGGTTGACGCAATACGGTACGGGGCACGCGGCTACCTGACCAAGAACCTGCCGCCCGACGCCCTGCTCCGCGCCGTACGCGGCGCATACGACGGCGAGCTGGCCATGCCGCGCTGGATGGCCGCGCGACTCGTCCACCACCTCGCAGAGACTTCCGGCCGGGTGCCCAACGCAGCCGACCCGGCGCTCGGTACGCTGACGACTCGCGAGAAGGAGGTGCTCCATCTCCTCGTGGAGGGCCTGACCGATCGCGAGATCGCCAGAGCGCTCACTGTCTCACCGCGCACGGTTGAGACCCATGTCAGCAGCGTCCTGCACAAGCTCGGCGCGAGGAACCGCGCCGAGGCCGCCCGGCGGTATCACGAGCCCGACTGAGAGGCACCGCTGCTCCGCCCCGGTGCTGGATCGGCCCTGGCAGACGCCCGCGCGGTTGCGATCTCGACTCTGAGCAGACGGGGCTGCGCGACTTCCAGCGAGACACCCCTCCCGTCGCGCAAGACCAGCAGGAGACGCTCCCCTGACAGCATGGCCTCCTCGATCTCGTCGAGATCGAAGGACAAGGTCAGGCGACCAAGGAGCACAAGCCGCCGCGAGGTCACATAGAAGTCTCCCGCGAGGCTGGCCGCAACACCCGAGCCGGGCCGGGCCTGGCGCCGGTCGAGCATCGCAGAGTCCCGCACCGCGACGACGTGCTCGTCGGGAGCGAGCAGCGAAGCGATGCCGATGTCCGGTTCGAGCGGCGGCATCGCGCGCCTCCGATATCGTTTGCGCGCCTCATCCGCCGCGGCCGCGTCCGTCGTAGCGCGCGATAGAACCTCGAACGCGCCGCCCTGGGCCACGTGCTTGCCGGGCCGTTCCATCGAGCGACTGTACGGCGCTAAGCCTGTCCCCGGCTATCGGGGGAAGTACGGAGCCGGGTACGGGTTTGCCTCTACGGGTCCTGGACCCGCAGCCGCGATTGAGACGCAACACCCGCGTGTACGGAGAACGTTACCCGTATCTGGCTCCGGGAATCCACGGATGACCGCCCCTGCGCGGGAGGCCAGTATCCCGTGAGCCAGGTTCGAGGGGCAGGAGCTGCGTCCTAACCCCCGAGGACGCCGGGACCGCCCGAGGCGCCCGGAGGAGGAGCACCCGCCATGTCGTCCCGGGTCCCGCGAGCGGTCATCGCTGTGCTGGGCGCCGCCCTCCTCGCGCCACCGGTCGCTCCCGCTGTGACGGCGACGCTCCCATGAATGTCGGCCGGCGGGCCGGATGCGGTCGAAACGGAGGGAATCCGGTGCGCGTTCTGAAGTCGAAGGTAATCGCGCTGCTCGGGGCGGCGATTCTCGTCGTTGGAGCCTGCGGCGGGTCGAGTACTGCCAATCCCGTCGATCCCGTAGGCGGCGTGGCCGCTGCATTCGACACCGCGAAGTCGGGCGGGGTCTTGAAGGCGATGGATCTCGTCACTTGTCTCACCACGGGCGGGGCGATCGGCAGCGCGTTCAGCGGTCTCTTCGGTGGACTCACCGGTGATGCGCTCGCCAAGGCCGGGGTAAGCCCGGCCGACCTGTCCGCCGCGTGGGCGATCTCGTTCGACAACCTCCAGACCGCGCAGGCGAGCCTGTCTGGAGCCAACGCGACGGTCCATGTCAGCGTCAAGGTGACCAGCGCGATCGACGCCGGCAAGATGCGGGATCTCGTGAAGAAGTACGCGGCGACCCAGGGCATCGTGCCCGACGACGCGACGATCGACGCCGCCATCCAGGCCAAGCTCGGCGGGCAGACGACGATGTCCGAGACCATCACCAAGGACATCAGCGTCGTCAAGCAGAACGGCATATGGGTCGCCTGCGGCGTCGCGCTCGGCGCGGCGGGCGGCGGGGCGGCAGGTGCGGCGGGCGCCGCGGGCGCGCAGCCGGCGACCGGCTCCACGACGGCGCCCACGCAAGCGGCCGCGGCCACCGAAACGCCGACTAGCAGCGTGCCGGCGGCGACGGCGACGCCGGGTGGGAGCGGCAGCGCCACGATCCCGAACGTCAGCGGCAGCGCCATCGCGATCGCCGCCGGCGACGGCTTCGCCTGCGCCCTGCTCTCCGACGGCAGCGTGATGTGCTGGGGCAGGAACAATTCTGGGCAGCTCGGCAACGGCACTACGGCCGCGAGCAGCTCGCCGGTCAGCCCGTCCGGGCTCGGGGCCGGGGTCAAGTCGATCTCGGTGGACACGTTCGGCTCATTCGCCTGTGCGGTCACCGCGTCGGGTGCGGTCAAGTGCTGGGGAACAGGCCCGCTCGGAAACGGCCCGCCGAGCACAAGCACGACCTCCGTCACCGCCGTCGGCGTCAGCAGCGGGGCACGCTCCGTCGCGGTCGCCACGAACGGTGTCTGCGTCGTCATGACCAGCGGTGGCGTCAAGTGCTGGGGCAAGAACGGCGAGGGCCAGCTCGGCAACAACAGCACGGTCGATAGCGACGTCCCGGTTGACGTCGCCTCCCTGGGTGGCGCGGCGACGGTCGCCCCAGCCGCCGGATACACGTGTGCGCTCATGACCGCGGGTGGCGTCAAGTGCTGGGGCAACAAGTCGGGCGGGAGCCTGGGCAATGGCTCGACCACAGGCAGCCTGACCCCGGTCGACGTCGTCGGCCTGACCGGCGCCGCCAAGGCGATCAGCGTCGGCGGATACGGGAGTTGTGCCCTCGCCGCGGCCGGTGGTGTCAAGTGCTGGGGCGGGAACAACACCGTCGCCACCGATGTGGTCGGGCTCACGAGCGGTGTTCGCGACCTGCTCGGCATCGCGGGTGTCGGCACCTGCGCCTTCACCACCGATGGCAGGACCATGTGCTGGGGCTCGGACCCGACCCCGAAGGACGGCACGGCCCAGTTCGGCGGCACGTTCGCGTCGCTCGCCTTCGGCGGCTCCCGAGTCCTTTGCGTCCTCACGACCTCGGGCGGCGTCGCTTGCGCGAATCAGACGCAGACTGGCTGGCAGGAGATCACCGGACTGACCCCGGGTTCGGCGGGGTCGGCACCCGGTGAGACGCCGGCCGCGACGAGCGGCTCGGTCGCCGCCGTCAGCGTCGGCCTTCAGCACACGTGCGTCGTGACCACGTCCGGCGGCGTCAAGTGCTGGGGGTACATCCCGGGCAACGGCATGACCGACAGCAAGACGCCGGTCGACGTCCTCGGGCTGACGAGCGGCGTCAGTGCTGTCGCCACCGGCACGTCCTTCTCCTGCGCGCTGACCAGCAGTGGCGCCGTGAAGTGCTGGGGAGACGACAACTGGGGCCAGCTCGGCAACGGTTCCAAGGCCAACAGCACTATCCCGGTCGACGTCGCCGGGCTCGGGAGTGGGGTCACCGCCATCGCGGCCGGTGGTACCCAGGCATGTGCGCTGATTGCCGGTAGTGGCGTCAAGTGCTGGGGCCACAGTGGTGCCCTGACGCCGGTCGCCGTTGCCGGGCTGAGCGGCGTCAGCGCGATCAGCGTCGGCGCCAACAGCGTCTGTGCGCTCACCGGCGCCGGTGGGGTCAAGTGCTGGACCTTCCCGCAGGCCCCGCAGGACGTCCCCTCCCTCGCGGCCGGTGTCAAGGCCATCGACGCCGGCAGCTACCAGTGCGGAATCCTGGTCGCCGGTGGCGTCAAGTGCCAGTCCGACCAGGGCGATCTGAGCAGCCTCGGCGGCAGCCTGGTTGCCATCAGCGGTACGTGCGTGATCAACGCAGCCGGCGGCGTCAAGTGCTGGGGCAGCAACCTCGGCAACGGCACCACTGCCAGCAGCACGACGCCGGTTGACGTCGTTGGCCTGAGCGCCGGGGTCCGTTCGATCTCCTCCGGTGACGACGGGGTCTGTGCGGTGACGGCAGACCACGCCCTCATGTGCTGGGGCAGCAGAGGCTCGAGTATCCCGGTCAACACCATCCCCACCCTCTTCCCCGGCCTTTAGGCAACCGACAGACGGGGGTCGCAGATGCGTACAGGGCGTGCCGTGTGGTCCGAGGTAACGGCGCTCTGCTCGGTCACCCGTGCTGAGCAGATCGGGGGGCGGGACGTCGTCGCCCACGGCCATTCCCCAGTTCATCACGGCGGGAGCAATCCATTCGACGTCGCCGGCCTCTGAGTTGCGACCAGGCATAGAGCGAGGTGAGCGGTGAGAAGGCATGGGTTGCTGATCGTCGTGGCCGTGGTTGTAGCCACGGTTGCGGCGTGTGGCGGTGGTAGTACTGGCGGGGTCGGCGGCGGCGGCGGTGGTGGCGGCAACGTGCAAGCTCCCGGCGATGCGGGGGCGCGTGCCCTGCTGGACGCGGACCTGGCGGCCAGGGGAGCCCAGGATCTCAATGCGCGCTACAGCCTGGAGTCACCGAGCTATCGCGCTGCCTGCTCGCCCACGCACTTCGCAATCGGAGCAGGGAATGACTGGTATGGCGCCCCCCCGGCGCTGCGGCTGGCAAGCGCCACATACCGGGACATCGGCGCGCGCGACGTGAAGGTCACGGTCAACGGCAACACGGCTGGGATCGTCTTCATGGTTACGGCCAAGGGCCAGGATCTATTCCGCGTGGGCGACCCCAACCCGTACACGCTGGTCTACGAGCAAGGGCAGTGGTGGAAGGACGATCTGCGCCCGAACGACCTCCTCGGCAACGTCTGTTGACCTTGTTGGCTCAGGGGGCGACGTCGCAGGATGCGCCTCATCGCGCAGTCGCCGCACCGCCCGCGCGCGGTCGGGAAAGCCGGCCTGGTCACAGACCTGGCGGGACACAACAAGGATCCTTCCGCGAATGAACCATCGTTCTCACACCACCGCGAAGCCACGGGGACTGGGAGCGACCCTTGTCATCGCCACGCTCGCGCTGATGAGCGTGGCGGGCTGTGGGCCGGCCACTCCCGTCCCACAGCCCACGGCATCCAACCCGGCGAGGACGACGGTCGCGCCCGCGACGGCGTCGACCGCGTCCTCGACCGCTTCCGGCAAGGCCCGCTTCTCCGTGGGCGACCTCTTCGCGGGGATCGGCGACGGGAAGTTCAATCACTTCGATTCCACGGGAGCGCTGATCGAGACCCTCGACGATGGGCAGGCAGTGCCCGGCGAGAACGCCACCTCCGGCATGTGCTTTGACTCCGCCGGGAACATGTACGCAACCAACGTGCGAGCGAACAGCATGAGCAAGGTCGCCGTCGACGGGACGTTGCTGGCCGCCACCCTCGGGACCTTCAACAGGCAGCCGGAGTCCTGCCTGATCACCGACGGGAACACGATGTTCACGGGCGAGGTAGCCGGGACGGGCGACATCCTGAAGGTCGACCTGTCCGGCGCGCGGCTCGCGAGCTACGACGTCCCCCGCTCCGATTGGATCGACCTGGCCGCCGATCGCTGCACGATGTTCTATACGGACGAAGGCCGCACGATCCACCGATTCGACGTCTGTGCGAACACACCGCTGAAGGACTTCGTCACCGGCGGACTTGGCTTCTACGCGCTGCGGATCCTGCCCGACGGATCGGTCCTCGCGGCGGCGACGTCGGCGATCAAGCGGTTCAGCCCTTTGGGCACCGAGATCGCCTCGTACACGGCGGCCGGCGAGAACTGGTTCTTCGCGTTGAACCTCGATCCCGACGGCACGCACTTCTGGAGCGGCGGGCTCAGGACCGGGATCATCTACAAGTTCGCCCTCACTCCGGTTGGGCCGCCGGTCCAGGGGTTTAGCGCTCGGGTCGCCAAGAGCGGAGGGACCGAGCTCGCGGGTCTGGCCGTCTTCGGAGAGCGGGCCGCATCGCAGCCCACGCTCGCGCCGACGGTGCCGGCGGCGATCGGCGAGCCTGCCGACGCCACGGGCGTCCGAACGCCCTGGTTCCTCGGGCTCGCCTTGCTCGCACTCGCCCTGGCGGGCGTGGCACTGCTCGTCCTCCGAAGACGCAGGCACTCCTCCTCCCACCGGGTTCGTCCTCCCACCGGAGGGGCTCCCGGCGCATGAACCACCATCGCCGCCCTGCTGTGAGGCCGGGCAGACTGCGAGCGGTCCTGGTCGCGGGCGCGCTCGCGCTGATGAGCCTCGTCGGGGCCACGACCTCTGCCGCCAACCAGGCGCCCCGCACCGCGTCGGGCGTCGAGGTGGCAGCCCCGAACAAGGTCTCCGCGCCACCCATCGCCGTCGGCGGCGACCACGCCTGTGCCCTGCCCGGCGACGGCACCGTCAAATGCTGGGGTTTCAACTACTCCGGGGAGCTCGGCGATGACACCGTGACGGACCCGCATGCACCAGCCGGAGACGTCTTCCCGACCCGAACCGTCACGGTCATCGCCGCGGCCGGAAGCAGTGCCCCGCTGACCAGTGTCCGCGCCATCACTGCCGGCTATGCCCACACCTGCGCGCTCCTGGCCGACACCACGGTCACGTGTTGGGGTTCCAACGCCGGCAGGCCCGATCTCACCAACCCGATCGCAACAACGACCTCGCCCGGGGGGCAACTCGGCGACGGTACCTCGACTGACAGCCCAGCCCCGGTCACGGTCATTGCTTCGGCCATCGGCCCCGGTGTCCTGGCGGGCGTCACCGCCATCGCCGCCGGTGGTGACTCCACCTGTGCCCTCCTCGCCGAGGGCACGATGAGATGCTGGGGTGCCGGCGATCTGGCCCCTGTCACGATCCGCGCGGCCGCGAGCGGTTCGAGCCCCCTGTCGGATGTTGTCGCGATCGCCGTCGGCGACACCTGGACCTGCGCCCTTCTCGTCGATGGCACCGTCAAGTGTTGGGTTGCCGGCAACCTGACCGCGAGCACGATCCTTTCGGCGCCGAGCAGCTCGAGCCCGTTGTCGGGTGTCGTCGCCATCACAGCCGCGCATGGAGACGACTCGTTCCTGACCGGGACCGGTCACCTTCACAACGCCGGCCCCTCCTGCGCGCTCCTGGTGGACAGCACCGTCCGGTGCTGGGGCTTCAACGACGGGGGGCAACTGGGCAACGGCACCACGACAGACAGTCAGACACCGGTCGCGGTCGTCTCCGGCTCCGGTGGCGGGGTCCTGACCGGGGTCAGCGCCATCGCTTCCGGGGCCGCCCACACCTGCGCTCTCGTAGCCGCAGGTACGGTGCGGTGCTGGGGTTTGAGTTCCGTCGACGCCCTCGATGCGGGCCTCAACGTCCCGACGACGGTCGCAGGTGTCAGCGGCACGAACCCCCTGACGAATGTCAGCGCCATCGCGGCGGGCGGTCACCAGACCTGCGCGCTCCTCGCCGACGGTTCAGTCGAGTGTTGGGGTGCGGTCGTTGACCTTCCGCAACTCATCCCGGGCATCCGCATCACATCGCCCGCGGCACCGCCGGCTCCGACTGCCACGCTGGCTCCGACGGCCACGCTGGCTCCGACTCCGACGCCGATTGCGGCCTCGCCCCCCATCGGATTGATTCCGTCGGGCGGACAGGTCAACGCCGATCTCTCCGGGGACTGGAGCGTGACCTATGGCTCGCCGTCGGTGGTGACGATGTCTGGCTCGAAGGGCTCGTACACCGTCACTGCCAAGAGCCGGGTCCAGGTCACTGGAAGCTCATGCTATCTGCCGCCTGGCACGTTGATCGCGACGTTTTCGGGATCGCTCGGCTCCTATTCCGGACGTCATGGCCTCTGGTACACATCCAACTGCTCGTTCGCGCGCTGGGACCCGATGACCCTCACGCTTGACAGCAACAAGCTCACCGCCGTCTTCTCCGGGACTGGCGAAAGGCCGGTATTCACGAAGATCAGCCCCGGCCCGCTGCCCTTCCGGGATTCGGTGCCCACCCCGGCCCAGGTCACACTCGACCCGGTGATCGTGGCCCAGAGCGTCGCCCTCGCAGCGGGAATGGTCATCCTCGTGCCGTTCCCTGCCATCCTCTTCAATCGAACACTCGAAGAGAACTACCCGGAGATCGTCCGACGCGTTCGCCGCGCCCGGCGACGGCTGGGTCTTCGACGACGGCTGGGCGGGCTGTTCGCCCTCTTGTTGACCTGCTCGGGTCGCCGACCGCGACTCGCATCGGCATCTGGCGAGTCAGAGCCCACGTCGCCCAGTTCGGAGGAGGGACCGGATACGGTCAAGACCGATCCCGAGCTGGAGCAGAAGGCTGGAGGCGAATTCTGGGGAACGCCACTCGGAATCGTGCTGTTCGTGCTCCTGAGCGCGCTCCTATATGGCTTCTTGGACCCCACGTTCGGGCCCGACTCTCAGTCCCTGGCCGCGTTCGCGGGTCTCGCCGTGGGGCTCGTCGTGACGCTCCTCGCGTTCTGCGTCCCGGTCGCGCTCGTGTATAGCCGGGGCGTCATCCCGTTCTCGATCCAGGCGCTGCCGGGCACGCTTGCCGTCGGGCTCGCGTGCGTGCTGCTCACCCGCCTGACCGACTTTCACCCGGGCTACCTTTACGGGCTCGTCATCACGTTTGTCGTAGCGCGCGAGATGAGCGTCGCTGTCGAGGGCAAGGCGATGGCGATGGCGACAGGCAGCACGCTTGTCGTGGCCGTCGTGGCCTGGTTCGGCCTCCTGTGGGTCGCCCCACTATCCCCGGCCCAGGGTGACCCGGGGCTGGTGCTCATCGCGTTGCAGACGGCGCTGGTGATGGCCCTCGTGGCGGGCGTGGAGTTGACCGTCTTCGGGATGCTGCCCCTGCGCTTCCTCCCGGGCGAGAACGTCTACCGCTGGAAACGTCGCATCTGGGCCGCCCTGTTCGGCATCGGGATGTTCGGATTCGTCCACGTCCTCATGAACCCGAAGAGCGGGTACCTGGCCGACACCACCCAGACGCCGATGGCGACGATCGTCGTCCTCCTGCTCTTCTTTGCGCTCGGATCGGTCGCCTTCTGGGCGTACTTCCGGTTCAGGGGCGCGCCCGCCGCACGATCGGCCACGCCGTGACTTGCCCTCAGGAGATCGCATGACTCCAGTGGCTGGCCCGAGGGGTGCGCAGACGGGTCACCCGGGAAGGGCGCCGCCGTCGCGCATTGTCGCCGGACGACGGATGACAGCAATCCGGCGCTCGATCATCTCGCGTAGATCGATCCAACCCAGATCAGCCACAGGGGGTCGTAATGGCCGGTCCAGAGAAGTCAGCCGACGAGAAAGCCGAGGAGGCAAGGAGGCAAGCCGAGGCATACGGGAAAGTCACGCTCGACACCTCAAAGAGCTTTATGAAGTGGATGCTTGGGTTCTGGGCGAAGTTCACGCTTGGATGCCTCGTCCTGGTCATCGTGCTCTTCGTCGTCGGTTGCGTCGTGATCCAGAAGATCCTCTGAGCGCGGGCCCGGTCAGGCCCACGCTCTGCCCGGACGTGGCATCCCGCCATCGGAGAGGCGGCGGACATGCACCGTTTCCTCTCGTTGTGCCCTCAACAAGCTGTCCCCGTGGTCCGCGTGGAGGTCGGACGACGAGAGGATTCCGCGCCGCGCGTCGATGACCCTGCCGAATTCGACGACGAGCAGGGACGCGGCGGGACGGTCGGCCCAGCTTGAGGTGGCGCGGCATAAAATCGGCGTCGCTGTCAGGCCCGTATGGACATGGGCGTATCGAGGCGTTGTTGTCCGCGCGCGCCCGATGCCCTCCGGGCGCGCCAGAACAACAACGACTCTCGCCCGGCCGTAAGAGTTCACGTTCCGACAGCCTGCCCGCCCTTGAACCTCTGAGAGACCATTGAGGGCCCCAGCTCCCGTGCGGCCCGCCTGACGATAGCGGTGCCCCGTGGCACCACAATCTACCCCGAGCCTATTCCCCTCGGGGAGATAATCCGCCTGTACCCGGGAAGCTTGGACACGCGGCCCATACACGTGCCGCCGGGACCGCGCCGAGCCACTGGCGAGACCGACCCGCACATTGACGCGTCCCGAGGGAGGACTGTGGGATGCCCTCGCGCTCACCGACGAAGCGGCCCCTCGTCGGTCTGGCTGTTCTAGTCCTGCTGGCTGGATGCGCCTCAAGCGCCAACTCGTCAACCTCGCCGACTCCGGCTAGCGTCGCCTCTACGGCGGTTGCTACACCGACCGTGACCGCCGCGCCCACGGCGACCCCAGACGTCACGCCAACGCTGCTTCCGACCGCCACGGCACCCCTCACCCCGAACATCGGCACACCGGCCGATGATGGTGCGCGGATCATCGCGGTCTTCACGGTCGAT
>Ga0209777_10005506_pt1 | contig 14543 bp, 8 predicted proteins | sample FrelakmetHBP12HB_FD_187147 | JGI IMG/M metagenome (GOLD analysis project Ga0209777, IMG submission 187147) | Freshwater lake sediment microbial communities from the University of Notre Dame, USA, for methane emissions studies -HBP12 HB (SPAdes)... | ecosystem: Environmental > Aquatic >...
GGAACAGACAACCGTGCTTTGCTTATCATCTTGGGCGTATACAATAATGCCGGTAGTTCGATATTGTTCAATTCGAGACAGGAAGCAAGAATCACATTCAGAAAACTGGATTGATAATGAGTTATTGATATGGCAAGAAACGTATTCGGAAGGGTTACGAACATCAACGATAGCTATTTTTTTGTCTCTGGTACTAATCTCATAAGTCATTTGAGGTGAGATACTCTGATAGGTATTCTCCTTCATTGATTCGATATTCGGACTTTCGTCATCTATCTTAACGATTGTGGTAATGAGAGGGATTGAATTCTTGGATTCGTCTTTAATGGGCTGCGAAGCTGGATTGGTACCAATCCCAATGACCATTCCATTTAGTAGTGCACTGAGCAGGAGAACAATTAACGTAGTAACTATCAATAATGCATTTGTTCTTCCTTTTTTTTTCGTTTGTTTTCGATAAATTAAATCTTTTCTCATCATGTGATTAGAAATCATTGGAAATACCCATCTTATCCTGATATGTTCTCTCTATTTATATTTTTTTTTATTTGATATTTAATAATGTAGATTTATAATTAGGATAAGATTAATTATATTTAATTTTTGTTGATAAAAGATTATTTTGAGAGAAGTTCTAACACTTCTCTCAAGTTGTTTTTAGAGTAGATTTTTTTCTCGCTTATCCAGTGTTCTTAAGTGTCGAGCCATGCCCAAGTAAATGGTGTTGGTTGTTGTTGTGGTAATGGGTATGTCGGTGTTGGAATAGGTGGTTGCGTGGCCCATAAGCCAGTATGTCCTGGTATAAGATTAACTGTATCTGGCCAAAATCCTGTCATATCGATCATCGCTGAGAGTTGCATCGTACCGTGGTACGTGTTACCAGCGAAGGCTTTGGTGACAAGGATGCCGAAATCAAGTTTATCTTGTGTACACATCGGGAGAGTTCCGGGTATTCTAACGGGTGTTTGTTCTGGCCAGTAGTAGTCGGTCCAGATACCATTGCCACCCATTCGTGCTTTGTATTGGACATTCCATTGAACGCCTGGAGTTTGGTAGCCGAATTGCGTATCGTCTTGTGAAATCATGAGATATATTGGTGTATTACCGACGTTACGCACTGTTGGCGCATCCGGGGTTGTCATCAAAGTATCGCCGCCAATAGCTTGTTGGAAATGGTTGACCATCACGTGGTCGTAGACTACGTTATTAAAGTCGATGTCTACAGCGGATGTCGGAATATACCAGAACGTGTCGTATAGAGTGGCAGAATAGGTGTTCGCTCGCATGGCAACTGTACCCACAAGGTAATCTCCACCGGGCTGACAATAGGAGAGTTGTTGTTCTCCGTAATAGAGGTACGCTTTTTGTTGATCTAGCTCTTCACGTACATCAGTAATCACTGTGTTCGGGTCCGTGTTTGCCCATGCTGCTTGTTTCCTTATAAGGTCAGAATGGCAAGTAGTGACATGATCCCATGCAGCCAATTCTTGAGTTTCATCATAGCCTAATGCTGTGTCATATCCAACTATTTTGAGTTGGAGTTGGTACTTATACATTCCGTCAGGATGCCATACATCCACGTAGGTACTGATATACATATCATCGGTCGTAATGGGACTCGGTGTTGTTGTACCGGTTACAACCGCATAGTATCCAACCGTTACGTCTCCGCCCAATACAGGGGCTACCTGTAGACGAGGCATGTTAGGATCTGCATCATGCAAATAGCAGCTTAGAGCTGAATCTTGACCGTCTAAGTTGATATTCATATCATATTGCCATGCCACTTTGACAAGTGGAGGGTCGATGCCAGAACCACCGCCGTCGGTTACGGAACCACTGTTGCCGCCAACTACATTGGCTTGGGTCGTAATATCCGCTGGATTTGGAGTCGGATATACATTATATTGATACGCTGGATTATTGTCCCAAAACGTAGCTAATGCTGGCATTGCAGAACATACCATAACGATAGCAATTAAGATAGGTAATATTTTCTTCATAGTTTCTTACCTCCTTTTTTTCTTATTTATTCCATTGGCCCAGTAGACCCTGTTCATCCGTTCCTGTTTCATATATGGTTTCCATATATTCAACGTGTGTTGCCAATTGCAACGCCTCCTGCCTCAGAGTGGCGTCGTATAACACGAAAAACTGTGTGTCATCCAACACCATAACAAACTCCATTTCAGTTTGTAAAATAACGAATGAGGTGTCTCTTTATATCTGTTGAGAAGGATTGTTCTATAACATTCTTCTAGGGAATGTGGTAAAAAAATTGTGTTTAATTTAGTTTTTATGTGAAATTTATATAAAATATAACTATATAATATATTTACTCGTCTTCATGAAGAAGATAATTTCCCTAAGGAACTTTTTAGAGTACCTTGCAGTGTGAGACTCAAATATTTCAACATACTGATGCAGTGAGAACCACGAAATGTTAGGGTATTTTCTCCTTGAAACACTATATCTTATCTCTATAAAATGAATGTACGAGAATTTTCACATTATCATCGGTGTATCAAATGAAAAACATTGAAACAGATTTATTTAAAGTGGGATATCACCCGATCGATATCTGCGAGTACTTCTGATCCTTTACTTGTCAGTTGATATAATCGATATGGTTCACCATTGGTTTGTATCGTTTTTTCTTGCACTAGATCTTCTTGCACCAAATACGGAAGATAATTTTGAAGCTGAGTGAAACTTAGATTCCCTTGGTAAAGAAGCTCTGTTCTGCGGACTCCATCGCGTGTCAGGTATAGAATTTCGTGAACAATTTCAATATCTGATCGTCGATGACTATTAAACATACTGTTCCTCCGTCGTCCTACTTATGGACTCTCCATTTTTACGTAATATCTCTTTCTTATATAATCCTTCCTAATAAATTATATAAATATCCATCAATTTATTTGATATTCTTCGTTCTCAACAGTGAGACATTCCTGTTGTGTATTGTCTCTCACTATAGTAGATTTTTTTAAATAATGGACAAGACGAAGAAAAGTGTTATCTTCAAATATGACGGGAGTGTCTTATATGGGTTGCGTTTGTTTCCGTGGTTTTGTTGATGTTCGTGTTTGTTACTGCATTATTTTTTACGATTGTTCTTCTTGGTGTATATTGAATGTGTTATAAAAGTTTGTTGATTTTTGCTGAAAGGGTCAGTTTAATGTTTTTCTTTGTTTTTCTCGCAGTCAATATGTTCGATTGTAACAAATCTGATATAACCCGATATTTGGTCATATGGCTTATGGTATTCTTATATCCAAGTTTTGTACAGAGTTGATCGGTACTTCTGATGACACTCTCGATGCTCCTACTGATGGCGTTTTGGTGGGTCAGAAAAACGATGGTGACCAGGCTTGCATAGGTTGACGGTTTCACTCAATATCTCCTCCCTTTTTTATATCATTTATAGGTTCATAGGACGATCCGGTATTCTCGTTGATATATCATAAGTGATATAACACTTGGTAATATCAGTAATATAAAAGGGATTTTATACGTATCGATGAACGAATTATTTCTTCTCTGATTGAAAAAAGACGTATCTTGTATTCTGTTATAGGCATTGGAATACTTCCATCATTTGTACTCCTAATGGAATAAAAACTGATGTTTTTTTTAATAGAATTAATAAAGTAATAGTTATTACGACAGTACCAGTAGCGTAGGATCATGACTGTACAAAATCCTGATTTTAAACAACCTCCGTGGGTGCAAAGCCCATCCGAGGTCATGGATTGGATTAATGCCACACATCCTTCGAAGAAAACAAAGAGGAAGAAACACGAAGCCTCCGGTGAACGGGTTCTTCGGAATCTTCATGTTCGTTTTGATTTGAACGTCGAACAAAAAAAGATCCTTCCATCCACCATTATTTCAAAGTTCGTAACGATGATGACGGGGAACGGGTTGGTTGAAGAAGGGTTTGACCTTGTTCCCACAGTCGAACTGGTGTTACGAGGACTTGCCAAGGCGAAGTTTAAAAATATTGTGAAAATAGTTGTAGATCAGAAAATCGTCTATCATCGTTCAGATGATCATTTTGATCTAAGAAATACTCTTGATGATCTCAGTTGGGTTACTCCTGATGTTCAAAGAGGAACATCCGTCGAGGTGACCGCTACATTAAAAGAAGGAATGAAAAGTGTCGCTTTTGTTAAAATTATGAAGATGCACAAGGAAAAGGATCATGCTGTTGATATTCAGATAAAAGGAGGAATCAAGGAGGAATTATATCATACATTTCTGAACTATCTGCATGAGAAGCTGGGGTTGATACTGTGATGTTAAAAAGACTGTACTACTATCCTTTTAAAAACTGTATCGTACTGATGTACACTGGTGCTCGGGTGTAGGCCGTAATCCTTTTTATATCGCTCTTGAACAGGAAATTTTAGGATTTTTAAGGCCGTAAATATCAGATTAATCGAAAGGAATATATACTATGGTATACTTAAGTATACTTTGAGAATATGAGTGCGACAACCATTAAAATACAAAAAGATACGAAATCCCAAATCGATCAATTTCGAGAACACAGAAATGAAAGCTATGATGATGTAATTAAAAAATTACTCTTCATTGTAAAAAATCTAAAAAAAGAACCTGAACTTAGCAAAGACACTATTAAAGCGATTGAAGCAGCAAGAGAACGTATTAGAAAAGGACGTTTTGTGAGCGAGGAAGTTGCAAAGCAACGTTTGGGGTTCTAATAAATGTATATTGTTGTTTATGATGAAGAAGCTTTACAAAATCTTGAAAAATTAGAGAAGAAAATTAGAAACAGAATTTTTCATAAAATCAACTCAACAAAAGAAAATCCTTTTCACTATTTCGAGCGATTAACCGGGAGAAATGAATTTAAACTGAGAATTGGTGATTATCGGGTTATTGCTGACATTAATGAAAAACAAGGAATATCTCCGTTCTTGTGATAGATCATAGAAAGAATATTTATAAAAAAATTTAATTCAATAGGTGCTGGGTGTAGGCCGTAAAAGAACCCGGAGTACTCGCCTAAAAGCTCTTCTTTTAGTGTAGAATGAAGAGGCCAGCTTCTTGAAGGAACAAATCCATTAGAAAATGCAGGGCGAGTGCACCTATCTCCATTATCCAAATAGGTTTTCTTTTTGTATCGAATCGAAATAGTAGCAGAGCAAGAATAACAATCGCGATTGGGATGAATAGGAAATAGGCAAAAATTTAATCGGGCATGAGAGTGTCAAATGAGAGGATGTATGTTTAATACTATGTTCCTAAGAAGATATCTTGAATGAGGCTAAATGCGAGACAGACGATTACCTGGAGCAGCTGCTTTTTTGTTGTATCGTCACCTTCAAAGTAGGCTTTAAAGTAGTACCTGCCAATGAGATACAGTGCACATCCTGCGATGAGATGAGGTATCAGTCCCAGCCATCGCTATCAATCTGTAAGGGTGGGATGTTCTATCATTTATAAAATAATCACCGTATCATTCTGATAAAGAAATGTTTTGTGAATTGTTTGGAAAGAAATATGGATGGGAAAAGATAGTATGTAAGATCTCTTCCCAGTTGGAAAGTTCGTCGCGGTATTTGTCTGAGACTTTTTTGATTTCTAAGAGTTACCCAGTTTTTGAGATTTTCACTATTTCAACCATGGTTAGTATCCCTCTGCATTAATTGATAGCTGGTGAATAGACGTTATCGACGTAGAAATCCCCTCTCCCGTCACCATCTGCTGAAAAGCTTATGAATGAAACGGTTGATGATGCATATCCACTGTATTTATTTACCTGGCCTCTTTTTAAAATACTATTGACATACACATCGTATTTTCCTGTTGATGGGTTAATTACTAATTTAATATTGTACCATGTATGGTAACTAAGTCCCGTTGCTATTGGGGTCCATTGTGATGTTGTTGCTGTTGCATTAGTTGAGGATGTCCTTGCCCTGATTTGTACGTCGTTATCAGTCGCTGGTGTTGGATCATAGAAACACATGAATACAAATCGTTCGTTGCTTGTGCCGGTGGGGCAATTGGTTGTTTGGCTATTGTCTCCTATGTAGATGAGTCCCGTTCTGTTATAGTTGCCGTTTGGTTCAATTCTGTCTATGTAAATATCAAAGGAAAGGTTAAAAGTAGTACTTTGGGAGGTGAAGTTTTGTGTTAAATACGCATTACCTGTAGCACTTGGTTGACCATAACTCTTTAATCCAGCTTTCTTCCCTGCATTTCCCCCAATATTTGAGGTATCTAATGTGAGGAGAGATGCATTACCACCAGAGAATGCTGCTCTGCTTTCGTACCAATCTTGACCAGTTGTATTCGCTCGCAGATCTGCACTATCAATACTCGCATTAAAATCAGAATCAACAAGCAAAGGAACAATTGTAAAGACGTAGCTTTGCTTTGTGGTGCTTATCCCATTGGTTGCGTTGACAAACCAGGTGTATTTCTTCCCATAGATGAGGCCTGAGATCGTACATGTCTTTGTCCCATTGTATTCATTAAGACCTGAGCTACTGCCGATATTTGGTTGGGTTTGTATCGTCCAGTTAAATGATTTTCCTTTGAGGTCTTGGATGGTGAGACTCAGAGTTGTTGTGGTAATTGGGAGGTTGGTTGTTCCATTGCTTGGGATGATGTTAAAAAACATGGGTGGTGGTGAACTTCCTGTATAGATTACTGCGTAATTGTTGCTATATTGTTTGAGGTTTCTATCAACAGTGTATGACCATATTTGATAGTAGTATTGAACTCCATTGTGCACACCAGTATCAATGCATTGTATCCCGGTACCGTTGTAAATGAGGGTTCCGCTTCCACGATTCCACGACATTGATCCTGTCGTGTTGCGTTCAATGATCGTGAAGAATGCCCCAGATCCTTTTGTCCACGTCAGGTCTATTTGGGTGCCACTTGCTCGAACTGTTTGTATGTTTGTTGGGATGTTTGGTTTGGTTAGAAACATGAGTTGTGTGCCGTTTGCTGCGCTACCGCTGTTGTTTGCCCATGCTCTCACGTAGTAGATGGTTCCGGGTTGGAGATTTGTAATGGTTTGATGGAATGAGCCGATGCCGGTGATATGGTATTTTGGTGTGTTTGCTGATGCTTTTGTTGTATTTGTGATATATCCGTGTAATGCTCGTGGAAGGGTCGTGTTTACAAAGTTGGAAAGTCTGCTTCTTACTTCACGTTCATTAGCAGAATATTGTATGGTGCTGATGAGGTCGTCAAATGCGTTGAACGTGATATTTTCATTGTACTTTGCATAATGTTGAATTTCTCGGACTCGTTGGCAATAGAGGTAACTGGGATTTGAAAGAGTTCCATGGGCGTAGTTCCATTTAATATCAACATATGGTTGAATACCTCGTCCACCATTATCAGCGGTAAAGTTACTAGGAATACTACTGTTTGAATGGAGGTTTCCAGCATAGATGGGAAGGAATATGCCGATCTGTGGTGTTTTTCCGAACGCGAGCCAAGACATATGAATACTACTGTTGAAACTCAGGTTTCCTGCGATGTGCACCGATGCGGCATGACACGCTGCTTTGGATATCTCTGAATCTAAATCATAAGTCCCAGTGCCTTTTTCTTTATCAGAGGTATCTTTTGCGACACGTTGGGCAATGTCTTGCCAGTTGAGGAGATGATCGTGATCACTGCTGGTGCCGTTATTATGGATGTCGTTCATGATGGCCATTGCGCGGATATCATTATGATCGCTGTCTAATTTCCCATCACAAACCCATGAGTTTGCAACCGCTCTATAAGTATTGTTGACCCAGGTGATATTTGTATGCCCTAAATGGTCGATTGCAATAATCGCACCGACGCCAGGTTGTGAACCAATTAATAAGTATTCACCATAAGCTTGGGATGATGATCCTCGGCCATAGTTTCCGTGGAGTGCAAGATACATCGCAGCGTCCTTGACTGTTGAATAATTCCCAAGCACATTATATGCATCTCGGTCTTCACTGCCGCTTGCCCAGTCTGTGGTGTATTTCCAATGAGTGATCGTTGAACTTGTCGAGCCATACCCAACGTCAATACTCACAATGGCGAGTCCCTTTTCGTTTTGTCCCATGCGGCATTGACCATAGGTTTGTCCTATCCCAAAGAAGGAGTATTTCGAGTAGGGGAATTTATAGTAGAATGGTTTTTGGTTGATTTCTGAGTCAAAATGACGGTCTTTATGCAGAATGTTCATGCCGTATTTACAGACGGCCCCGGTCGCGATGGTTGCGATGCATTCCTCAAGTTTATATTGATCCCATTCAAACCAAGTGTTACAATTATCGCCGCCGTTGTTGGTGAGATTACCGTTTAAGGTAGCAGACGTTGAGGTAATGTTGGTAAGTGGTTGGGTGATGACTGTTGGTTGGCTGCTGTTAAAGGTCGCGGTGATACTTTTGCTTGCATTTATGGTTAACGCAAGAGGGTTATCACTTTGATGTCCTGTGGGGATGGTTCCTGTCCATTTGTAGAAAGTCCAACCAGCGTTTCCGGTTGCTTTCACTGAGACCGGGGCGTTCAGTTGATACGCTGCACAATCAGGGGTTTCTATCACATACCCATTCCCAGTGGTAGTTATCGTAAGAGTATACGGTGCGGTGTTTGAGAAATGAGCAGTGATCTGTATGTTGTTCGTCATGGTGATTGTCGCAGGGTTGGTATGGCCGGTGAGTCCATCGGTCCAGTTGATGAATGTCCATCCACCTGTGGCGCTTGCATATAGCTGAACGAGGTCTCCATATCGGTAGAACGATTTGGTTGGAGTAATATCAACAGTGCCTGTTCCAACCTTAGTTACTGTTAGGAGATATTCGTTTTGTGTGAAAACCGCGGTGATGTTTTGTGTACTTGAGACGGTCACGTTTATTGGGTTCGCTGAGCCAGTGAGATTTCCGGTCCAGTGGTTGAATGACCAGCCGATTTGTGGTATTGCATTAAGCGTAACAACTGCTCCTGTGGAATAGGTGGATTCTCCTGGTGTTTGTGATACTGTACCATTTCCTTGAGTTACTATAGTGACGGGGTAGCGTTGGACTGCGGGTGCATAGACGTTATCAACATAGATGTTACCTCGTGCGGTACCACCCACATAGAAGCTGATATGTTTAAGGTAGCTGGTGTTATAGCCACTGTACCCTGACACATTTGTTTTTACTACCACATTATTAATGGTCACATTATAGGTTCGTTGCGGGAAATTGATGTCAAGTTTAATGGTGTACCACGTATCGTAGGAAAGGTTGGTGGCAATGGTTGTCCATGTTTGAGTGTTATTCCAGGGTTGACTGCTTGATTCGCGAGCCTTCAGTTCAATATCATTTCCGGTGTCACCAGGGGTTGGATCATAGAATGCTAGGAAAACGAATCGTTCATTGCTTGTCGAACAAGGTCCGTTTTTTTTATCAGCATCGTTGCCGATAAAAATACAACCAGTTCGATTGTAGTTTTCTCCTGTCGCATTGTTAAAATAACTACTTATTCTATCGATATATATATCAAGGGATGCAGAAAGTCGTCCTGATTGTGCTGTGCGGAATTCTTGTGTTAAATACGCATAGTGTGCGTTTCCATCGGCAAGAACTCCTGCTTTCATTCCTGTGTTCCCTCCGACATTATTGGTATCAAGTACGACGATCTGTGAATCATCCAGTCGACTTTCGTACCAGTCTTGAGTGGTTGCGTTTGCGATAAGATCAGCACTGCTGCTGCTTATGTTAAAACCAGAATCGACGAGTAATGGTAAAGGTGGGTAATATTCATCAATGGCGTATGCGACTTGAACTCCTTGTTGGTGGAGGGTGTCAAGAGTCCAGGTGGAGAGATGGGGTGAGGGTTCGAAGGTGAAGGTGAATATCCCTAAATTCGTTGCGTATCCTCGTGCTGAATTGGACCCTATGCCAGGGGTTGTGCAAGTGTCAAAATCTGTTCGCTGTGAGAGGATCGTAAAAAAGGCTTCGCCTTGTGTATGGTAACTATTTGTTTCTGGTGGGGCGTAGATGTAATTATACCATCCGGTCTCATTCATTTGGTTATGCCAGTCGATAAAGAAATCAACGCCGACGGTATTCTGTATGGTGTTGAGATGATTTTTCACGATAGTGATTTCAGTACTCACCGAGGAATCCCATTCTCGGTTAATGTCAATCGGGTGAACGGTTCCATTACCCCGTGAGTTCCCTAGATAAACTCCATCGGGGTTCACCATGGGTATGATATACCACAGGAAATTATCTCTCATGCGTTGTGCATCAACAGAATCAGAAATAAGGAAGTTGATTAATCCTTGCAACATATGGGAGCTTGCGGTTTCTGCCGCGTGTTGTCTGCCGATGATGTATACTACTTTTTTCGTCGCGTTGGAGACGCCAGGGTTGGTGATTGTGAGAAGATCGATATCCCGGTTTTGTGTGCTTTTCCCAAGGACGGTTTTTACGGCAAATTGGCTTGCGTTCACTGTTTCAAGGTATTGTTGCATCATTGTGTAGTTGAAGGGGAAGAAGGTGGCGATTTGGACTTGGTTTGCGGTGAAGTTCTTCCAGAACTTGTAGGTTCCCGCAGCATAGGTATGGTTTGTGAACCTGCTCCAATTTGTTCCATCGTAGCTGTACACCATCTGGGCTTGATGTACAGTGTTTGTTAAGAATGGGACAAGGTTGGCATTGGTGATACGGAAGGTGATATTTTTATTCAGGGTGTTTTGAACCTTGAAATTCGTCCAATACGTGTAGTACTCGCCGCTATTGAGGAGATGTTCTGTATTAAGGGTAAAGTTAATCGAATTCCCATCGATTGTATATGACCCGATGTTTCCGCTATCGAAGTTCGAATTAATCGCTAAAAAAAAAGTTGTGAGGTGAACTCCGCGTTGACTGTTTTATCAGCATCCATGGTTAATGTCTCAGGGGTCGTCGTACCACTAAGTGCGCCACTCCACCCGGTAAAGGTTGAATCTGTGGAGGCGTTAGCCCACAGTGTTACAATCGTACCAGAGTGATACGGCCCGCTTGGGGTTACTTCAATAGTTCCAGATCCATTACCGTTTTTTGTCATCGTGAGCGTGTACATTGGAACGATGGTTAATGAGTTTGATGTTTTTGTAAGACCTTCGTATTGTCCGTCGCTTGGGGTGACTTCACATCGCCAGATATCATTGGTTGATGTTTCTTCTTTTACAATTCGAGATGCGTTACTGTATCCTTTTTTCGAGTCATTATAGTTCTGATTGATTTGTTGGGCGGTTAAAGCATAGGGATAGATTTTTACCTCATCGATAGTACCATTGACAAATCTTGTGTTATCTGCTCCTCTTTTGCCGATAATGAGAGGGATGGTGTCACTGGGTTTTATGGTCCCTGATGCAGTAGCCTGCGAGGCATACAGCGAACCATTGACAAAGAGCTTTATTCCTTCGCCATTTTTATACGTACTTACGACATGGTACCATTGGTCTTTATACAAATTAGGTGTAGAGGTAGATGTCGAGGTTTGCGCATATCCGCCGCTAAGATAATATCCGACGAACAGCCTCCCTGCAGTGGTTGATGAATATCCGATCTGGTAACTTTGTGCACTTGTACTCGATCCTCTTTTATCAAAGATTGTAATACTAGTTTGATTTGCTTTTCCAGGTTTTAACCAAAATTCCATGGTCATCGCTGTCCAGGTTCCGTCTCCATCAAGACCGCTTGCGTCAGGGATAGAGAGATAATCGTTGGTTCCGTCGAGGTAGTAAGCGCCACCGATTTTTCCAGATGTTACCCATGTTGCTCCTGTGACGGTCCCATTGTTTTTGTAGCCTGAGTAATCTTTTACTTTCGTTGAGTTTACCATGTTGAAAGGAAGAAGAAGAGTGACGAGTGATGTCCCGTTTTTAAACCAGTGATAGGTGTTGTAGACGGTGTCTCCGTTAGGGTCAACAGTTGATTGGTTACGACAGATGAGTTTTTCATCGGTGGTGTTTGTGCCAAATTCAGATATTAATAGCGGGGTACCTTGAGTTGGGATATGACTACTGATAAGGGTAAACAGTTCTTCTGCGCTGATATGCAGGAATGATGCTGGTAGACTCATGGTGTTGTATGAAGTTTTAATCCAACTGCTGTTACGAGCGATTTTAGAGACGCGGAGCTCATCGAGCTTCACCTGGGTCATTGGATTTTGTCCACCGTTTGTTCCCAGGTAATCATTTCCCATGCCAAGGTTGGGATAATTATTCGGAATAGAAGGCAATCCTGTCCTGGTACTTATCTGGGTTCCATTAAAGTAAAGATTAGCAGTTCCGCTATTGTAGGTAGCGGTTACATAGAACCAACGGCTGACGGGTGTATCTCCTGCCCGAGTATATATACCATTATTATTGACCCCGAAATCAATTCCCTGATTGCTGCCTTGATTATTCCTCAGATAAAGTATCCAGTCGCTCGAGTTAGAAAATGTTCCTTTGCAGAAAATATAGATAAATGAAGTGTTATCGCGATAGACCCAGGCCTCCGCGGTTAAAGCAGTTGGAGAATGGGTGAAAGTATTCGCCACAATCTTATCGCTATCATTGTATTGCCTGGCACCATCAATTTCACCTGTGGCAGTAAAGTCTGTCCCTGTTGAGACTCCGTTGTTATGATATGACGTCGAATCGTAAAGTGTGTTCCCGGTTTCATTCAGATGCTGCACCATGATATAATTGCCATCCCAGGTGCCCACGATGTTTTCTTGTGAACCACAGGTGGTATTCCCGTACCTCATCCAGATGATAGTATCCTGGGTTGCACTCAGATATGTGATATTCACCCAGGCGATGAACTCACCAGTTGTATCATTGTATTTTTCTATTTCATGGTGATATCGGGTGGTGTTTGTGGCATCCCAGAATTGCACATCCCGCGCACCAGGTTGCGCATGGTTCATGAGGTCAGTGTCTGTTATCTTGATTAGTATGGGGAAGTTTGTGAGGCTTTGGTTGACAAGTGAATGATTCACCGTGATTTTCTTATAATAAATCCATCCTCCTGGCTCAGTCCAAGTGGTGAAGTGGTAGGTGTTATTTGTCCACATGGATCCTACGTTGCAGTGTACTGACCAGTAATAGGTGGTGCTGTTTTTGTTCATCGTGGTTGGTGTTTGTGAATATCTCCCATTCAGGACAGAGTGGTTTGTTCCAATGGTTTGCCAAGACCCTGTTGCATTTGTATAGAAGGTGACATTCATTAAATGGTTCTGGTATTGAGTAATGGTTATCGAAAGCTGTGGATTTAGTAGCTGTCCTCTGGATTGATTTTGTGGTGATTCCGAGGAGAGACTGGGGAAGGGGTTGATGGTATCTTTGTAGTCGTTCGGATCGCTTCCACTGACGGTTTCATAGTAATCAGATACTCCATCGTTATCAGTATCTTGCACAAAGGGATTCGTAAACGTGACATATAACTCCTGATAATCGGTCAACCCATCATGATCAGTATCTTGTCCTTGAAGGGTGGTGTTGTCAGGGACGTTGAAGATCACGAACGATTGGATGGAACGATTGTTGATGACGGCAGGATTCGTCGAATTCGATGTATAGTATTCCACAAAGAATTCATAGATATCATTATCAGTAAAGGACTGAGGGGTTGTAATCTTCATCAAGGCTGATTCGAGGTAGTAAGTTTTACTGGTATATGTGAGACTGGAATGCGTCTTTGCTATATTCGTTAGATAGGACTGACTCCACCCCTCAGTCCTGTAGAACCCAGCATCAGATTTCCCATACGCAACGGTGAGTTGATTGTTATCGGTATTCCACCAAAAATGATGATAGATATTTTTGATTGTGCCGGGTTGTGCGGTAACTGTTTCATCAAACCAATACCCAACATACATAGTGCAGTTCCGATCTTGTATGGTATTAGTTGGAAGGGGTGCTAGGAGGTACCCTGTATCTGTAAGCGTTCCATCAGGTCCCTGATCATGATGCAAAATATCGTCATTGGTCATGTTATGCCCAGGGCCATACCCTGTTGGATAATTGTATTGTGCCGGGTAGAAGTAGTACGGAGTGTAACTGATATTTGTTGGAGTCCCTCCGAGTTGTACATACCGTCGGTCATCCACCGCGGTCGTATCAGCCCCAGCTTTCAACCAATGATACAGCATCGTGTTCCCTGAGGTGTCAACCGTAAAAAGATCAAAACTATATTTAGGTCCGGGGGCAATGCCCGTGGACATATTGATTTTATAATAATTCCCGGTTGTATGGGTTAATTGATAGGTGTTGTTTGTCCATTGAGTTCCATTGAGCCAGTGGAGCCAGACTTTAGCTATTCCAACATTATCGGTGGCTGTGCAGTTGATCTGTATCCATTTTTCTTTTTGATAGGAGGCGTTCGTGTAGTACCCTTCTGGTGCCGGAGTGTTTGTCCCGGGGAGATAGTATGGTCCTCCGCTATCACTGGGATTTCCCGCGAAATTCAGATTTATGGTTGGTGCATCATCATCCGTAACAACCACTGTCTGTTCACTCGTCGTATTCCAGTAATTTTTCG
>Ga0209777_10005507_pt1 | contig 14543 bp, 14 predicted proteins | sample FrelakmetHBP12HB_FD_187147 | JGI IMG/M metagenome (GOLD analysis project Ga0209777, IMG submission 187147) | Freshwater lake sediment microbial communities from the University of Notre Dame, USA, for methane emissions studies -HBP12 HB (SPAdes)... | ecosystem: Environmental > Aquatic >...
AAGCATCAAGTTAATGAAACAGCTATTGAGAGAGAACCAGCACATATACCAATGCCATCACATAAACCAGTAGATATGTCACCTGAAAGGGATGAACAATTATTTATTGATCTTCAAGCTAAAAGCAAACAAACCCTTGCTGAATCAATTGCACCATTTGTAACTGGTAATCAAAGATATCCAAATCAAAATGTAATACCAAATGCAGTACCCCCTTCACAGCTTAATGAAGGCTATTTGGTTGAAAATGTAAAGAAAATTGTTGATAATTATTTGATTGATAATTTTGCACCTGTTGTAGAAGAAGCTATCAAAGGTACTATACTTGAAATGTATGCTGCCGAAAGAATAAAAGAAGTATTGACAGAAAATAAAGAAATGATCAGAACAGTTATAATTGAAGTAATCAAAGAAATTTCAAATAAAAATAAAGCAAATAAAGCGCAACTGTAATTGCGCTTTCTTTTTTTAATCAAGTTTGTATTTATTAATAAGTTAATATTCTTAGCATGACATACGCTGAATTCAAAGAAAAATTTTTGCCAGAACTCATTAAAATTAAATCGTTTAGGGGTAAAATTGATTATGCAAATCAAAATCTTCAAAGAATTGGTAGTGGTAGTGGTAGAATTGTTTATGATATTGATGGTGAAAAAGTTTTGAAATTATCAAAAAATCCAAAAGGTATTGCACAAAATGAAGCAGAAACAAATGCAGGATATTATCGTGATACACATGATATTGTTGCAATTGTATTTGATTCAGCAGAAGATAATAGTTGGTTGATTGCAGAGAAAGCAAAAAAAGTTAATGAAGCAAGAATTAAACAATTGACAGGTATTCCAAGTCTCAATGAATTGTTTTATTATGTAAAAAATTTTTATTCAACTAATCATGGCAGAGGTACTCTTTTTGAACAAGACCCTGAAATGATTGAACAACTTAATGAAAATGAATTTGTACAAGATTTAACTTATTTTATTGCAAATTACAGTCAAGACCCGGGTGATTATGGTAGACCAAGCACATATGGTGAAGTTCTTCGAGATGGTCAACCAACAATAGTATTAACTGATTATGGATTAAATGATGAAGTATATAATACTTATTATAGTCCTGAAAGAAAAAATAAACCTCAATATAGCATGTATGAATTATACGATAATTATAATGGTAATGATGATATGCTTGGAGATATGCCACCACAAGATGCAATAGATACACGTAGAGGTATGTGGGCACAATTACCTTATAGTGTAGATGATGGTAGTGGAGTTATTAATGAAGGTTTTATTTCTTTTATTCTTGACAGAGATAAATATCCTACAAAAGCATTACCAAGTGCACCATATATTGTTGATGAATTTCATAATTGTGTAAATAATATTGATGAAACCTTAAATCATGTTAAAAACAAAAAGAAATTTTATGAAAATTTATTAAAACTTCAGGAATACCTTATTGAACAAAAATTTTATAACAGAGAACCTTTGGGTGAAATTTTATATTTAAAAGAAGATGGTTCAGCAAAATTTTCAACTGATAATGCAATGGGTCAAGATGATTTTCCTCCACATGACAATACAGATAATTCATCTTCAATACAAAATGATTTAAATGCAAATATAAACATTGAAGAAGATTTGGAATATCATCATGTAATTGGTGATGCAACACAAGATCAATATGCAATGGATGAAGAAAGAAAAAAATCATATATGGCTGGCAGTAGTACTGTTGAAGTAAAACAAAAATGTAGATTAGCTGGCAATGGCAATACTTCAACTGCTTGTAATCAGGGAGATATTAATAATTTGAACATTAAACCAATCAATGAAAAGGTTAATGAAGAAGTAAATCCAAAAGAAATACGTAGTGATGTTGCAGCAATTAGATCAATTTTAAACGGAAAAAGAGGAATTGCTTTTGTGGAAATAAATAAAGCAATTGCTCAAAAACTTGAAAAAAAGAAAATTGGTGTTATTCCAGTAAGAATGACCTCACATCAGACAATGATGGCAATAATATTTACAGATAAAGTAAATGCATATTTATTATATAATATAGCTAAGACTAATGGCGGATATCTTAAAGACAAAACTCCAGAAGAAGCACGTGAGATTGGAAATTTATTAGGATATAAACCAAAAGATATTGAACTGCACATACGTAATAAATATGGTAGTAAAGTCCCAATAATGCCTGATAAATCACCAGATGATTTTGACGATCTGGCTGAAGAAGTTGAATATAATTTTTGGGATTTAAATGAAGAAAATTTTCCTGAATTTGAGAAAGATATTAAACAAGACCTTATTACACATCAACTTGATAAAAAATTTATAAGAAATTATCAGGATGGCGAACATACATATAGTGTATTTGCTGTCAATGGTGATCAGGTTCGTGATAATGGATTTATTGAATGGGTTGATGGTGGTAACCATTGGGTTGATGCTGATTTACCAAAGGATGAACAGAAATATGCAAAACATATTCCAGAGAATGATTATTGGATTGATGATGTGTTCATGATTAAACCAGCAGATTTTGAAGCAATATTATTACATGAAAGAACTGAAAGTTTTATTATAAGACATTATGGTTATGAATATGATGATGCTCATGAAATTGCAAATAAAGTTGAGATGATATTTAGAAAAAAAATACCTGATGGAGCAAATCGTGCTCTTGCTGAGAAAATTTATGATATATTTGTGGCTAATTTTAAACCAGAAAAAAGTAAACAGAAACATAAACCAGCAAATGAATCTATTGAAATGTTAAATGAAGCACAAATAATTTTAAATAACATAAATGAAGCAAAATTAATGATGAAAATAATTTAGATGAAAATATTTATGTTGTTGGCGGTGCTTTATTGTGTTTTCATAGTATTTATGATAAAAATGTTATGAGAGAAAAATTCAGAATAATTAAATTACCGTTAATTTCATATTGTGGAATTAACTTTAATAATAGGCAATGGCATAAACATTTAAGAAATTGTGATGTTTGTAAAATTGAACACGAAAAATATAGAAATAATTTTATTAATACATGGGATAAAAAATGTGAATGCGGATGCGGAAAAATTACTTTGGTTGGTAATAAACGAATTTTGGGACATGGTCCGACTGGTGTAAAAAGAACAGAAAAACAATTATTAAATTATAGAAATGGCTGGACTTTAGAAAGAAAAAAAGAACAATCTATTAAATGGAAAGAAGAAAATCCATTATTTAAAATGGAAAATAGAAAATACGGAAAAGATAATCCAGCAAAACGAAATGATGTAAGAAAAAAAATTTCTGAAAATAATCCGATGTATAATATTGTATTTAAAAAAAAGGCAAAAGAAAATAGAGAAAAAGTTGGATATAAAAAAACTATTGCATTGAATAAAATAATGGCTAAAGATAAAACAATATTGGAAAAGAGAGTAAAAACATATTGCAAAAATTTATCGGAAGGAAAAATAAAACAAAAAAATAATTGGAATTGTGGTAATTATATTCGAAAAAATGGTGTTGTCGAATGGTTTGATTCATCTTATGAAGAAATAAGAATGAAATTTTTTGATGATAATAATATTACATGGACAAAAAAACATGGAATTAGAATACCATATATTAATGAGAAAGGATTGAGTACATATTATATACCAGATTTTAAGATTATTGAGAACAATAAAATAATTATTGAAGAAGTTAAAGGATGGATTAAAGAAAACGATAAATTAAAAGCATTTGTGGGAATTGAATATTGTAAAATGAATAATTATGAATATAGATTCTTATTAGGAAAAGATTTAAAATATGTTGAAGAATTATCATATAAGAAGAATGAAAATGAGTAAAATACAAGACTTTATATTAAAATTAAAACAAAAACCATTCATTCAATCAATAATTAATGATTTAAATGGAGATGTTCTAGCAATTGGTGGGGTTGTACGTGATCTTATTCTCAATAAACCAAATAAGGATATTGATTTAATTATTAGAAAAGTGCCAATTGATACATTAATAACGCATTTACAAAAATTTGGCAGAGTTGATGTTGTAGGCAAATCATTTGGTGTAATTAAGTTTATTGATAGAGATGGTACTGATTATGATTTAGCATTACCACGTAAAGAACAGCCAACTGGTGAAGGTGGATATCGTGGATTTGATGTACAAAGTGATGAAAATTTACCAATTGAAGATGATCTTATCAGAAGAGACGCTAAAATGAACGCAATGGCAATAAATATAAACACAGGCAAATTTATTGACCCATTAGGTGGATTAGAAGATATTAAAAACAAACAAATATCTGCAGCAAATCCAGAAGCATTTTCAGATGACCCACTTCGCATGATCAGAATGATTAGTTTTGCTTCACGTTTTGGTTTTATAATTGAGCCAGAAACAATGAAAATGATTAAAGAAAATGCTGGCAGAGTAAAAGAAATTGCTCCTGAGAGAATACTTACGGAATTCGAGAAAATAATAAAAAAAGGAAATGTCTTAACAGGTGCAATACTGCTTGATGAAACTGGTTTACTTAAAGAAATATTTGGCAAAGGCTTATATTATAATTTTAGAAACACAAAAGAACCTTTTGATAAAGTTAGAACAATGGGTGAATTTGTTTACTTATTGAGTAAAAATCTTGTTGATGACCCAGCAGAATTTTATAAAAATAATCTTAAGGGTGATGAGAACACATATAGAGAAATTAAAGCACTTGAAACAGCATTTGAAAGTGGTGAAGCAACTAATTTAATTGAAGCCAGATCAATTGCTCATAATATGTATGTAATATCTCCAACATCATTACAAAGTCAGATATTACCAAATGTTATTAAGACTGCAGCACAAGAATTACTTGCAGGTAAATATCCAAAAACTGTTAATGAATTAGCCGTAAATGGTAATGATTTAATGCAAGCTGGTTTACAAGGTAAAGCAATTGGTGATATGCAAAAATCATTATTATTAAAAATCTATGCTAATAAAGCTATGAATAATAAAGAAGAATTATTATCTTTGGCTGGTCAAGAAAAGCCAATGATTAAAGAAGATGATGAATTAAATAAAAATATTGTTTATCATGGAACATCCAATGAACATAATTTTGATAAAAGAGGCGATGTTTTTAATGGAACATTTTTTTCAACAAATAAAAATGAAGCACAAGCATATGGTAAATATGTTTATTCTGTTGAATTAAAACCAAATTTAAAATTGTTTGATACCAATAATCTAAATGATATTAAGGTATTAATGAATGAATTTAACGTGTTGTACGATGATTATTATGATGAAGAAACAGAACCAGAAAATTATTATATAGAAACACCAGAACAATTATATCATCTTGCTGATAATTGGAATCCTATTGAAAAAACTGATGGTGTTCTTGAATGGTTAAATGATAATTATGATGGAGTTTGGCTATATGAAGGTGGTGTTAGAAATTTATTATTATTTAATCCAGTTAATGAAAAAATTAAGAATTTTGAAAAGCCAATGATTAAAGAAGAAAAAAAACCAGTAGAAAGAATTGAATATGGTTGTTTGATGTTATTTCTTGATGTGCCTGTTTGGAACAAGATTACATCTGTGATTCATAAAGATGATCTTTATATAAATGGTGATGATTATGGTGTTGAAAAAGAACCACATTTAACAATTTTATATGGATTTCATGATGAAGTTACACCAGAACAGGTATTTGATTTATATAAATTAAATATTCCGTTAAGACCAATTGAGGTTAGAATAACAGGTATTTCAACATTTGAGAATCCTGAATTTGATGTTGTTAAATTTGATGTTAATTCAGAAATATTGGCAAAAATTAATAAATTAATGAGAGATTTACCAAATACAAGTAAGTTTCCAGAATATCATGCACATATTACTATTGCTTATGTTAAAAAAGGTGAGGGTAAAAAATATTGTAAACCATTTGAAAAAGAAAGAATACTTAGAGGTAATGAATTAGTTTACACACGGAAAGGTCGTAGAGGCAAAGATGGCGAAATATTGAAACTTGATGAAAAAGGTTTATTAAAAGAATTTTCATATGATACATTAGAACCAGAAAAAAAAGACACTTGGAATATAAATGGTGAAGAGGTTGGTATACCATTTTTCGTTAAAAAATATGATGAATGGAATCATCAGGGTGGTGAAAATAGTGGTTATAAAGACCCTTCAGAAGCATCGGTATTTGAATTCATTCAAAATAATTATGAAGATTTTATTCATGATGAAAAATTAAAAAAAGAATTGCTTTGGGCATTAACAGATAGAGAATTATTAAATGAATAAATATGGGCAACATTTCATATAGTGCAGTTGTGCTCGATGAAAATTCGAGACAAAGGTTAATTAATAGATTTAAAAATATAATTCCAGAAGGCTGGGAAATTATTGGTGATCACATGACCATAAATTTGGGTGAAATTGACCCAGAATATCAAAAATATCTTGGATTGCCAGTACGTTTAACTGTTGAAGACATTGCAATGGATGATAAAGTAATTGCAGTAGGTGTATCTGGATTTAAAACAAATAATCCAAAAGCACATATTACACTTGCCGTAAACAGAACAAATGGTGGCAAACCAATGATGTCAAATAATTTAACTAATTGGGAAAAGATACGAAAACCATTATCATTAATTGGAAAAGTAACTGAAGTAGAATATAAATAATATGAAAAGACTAATTGCATTTGATCTAGACGGTACGCTTCTGAATACCCCTGAATCAGAAGACGGAAAACGTGTATGGAGTGAAGCAAAGGGTGAGTTATATTCAATGAAAGGTTGGTGGAGTAAACCAGAGAGTCTTGATACTACTGTGTTTGATATTAAACCATTTCCAGAAGTTCTAGCACAATTAAATAAAGAAAAATCAATTCCTGATACAGTTGTTATTATTTTAACATCAAGAGTGGAAAGATTACGTCCACAGGTCGAAAATATTCTTAAAATTAATAATATTATTGTAGATGATGTATTACTTAAGGAAGGTAATGAAGATAAGGGTGATATTATATTAAAAATTGCAATTTATAATCCAGACCTTGAAGAAATTGTAGTATATGATGATTTTATGGATAAAAATGAAGCAAAAATTAATGAATATACTAAAATTAAAGATCAGTTATCACCAGACATTAAATATACCTTATATTATGTTGATAATGGTAGAATAAGTTTGTTGGAATCAATTAATATGATATTAGGAATTATTAATGAAGAAATTCAAAAATTTGTTGTTGACGATAATTATGTTTATCATGGCACTTATGATGGTGCTGGTTATTTTATTCAGCGTACTGGTAAAATGAAAATTAATGCAGCTAATAATAATGAACCATTTATTTCATTTACAAGCAAACCTAATGTTGCAAAATATTATGCTAATATGAAAGGCGGGTCAGCCAGAGGTATTATACTTAGAACAAAAAAAACTTCAGATTTTATAAAATCACCCAAGTACAAAAAAAATAATGGATATGAATGGATAACGAGCAGAGAAATTCCTGCAGAAGAATTAGAAATTAGTACAAAATATGGTTGGATTCCATTAAACAGTTGGGATTTTGTTGATAAAGAAATAAAAAAATAAGATTACTGTATTTATAGTAAAATAATTGCAATGATTGATATGCGTTATAAACCAGCTTTTCTTCCACAGGTAAATGCACCTTATGAAATCGTATTACAAAAACTTGATGAAGAAGGCGTGAATTATGAGTTAGTTGAAGTAGACCCAAATGATTTAGATGCTTTACAAGGTGTTACATTTTCAGATGAAGTTGGAAAATGTAATCTTGATGATAAAAATCCTATTTGGATTGCTGGTGAAAATAAAGTTTGTGACGGACATCATCACCTAATCCGTGCATTGCTTGATGGCGTTAATATTAAAGCAGTTAAAATTGAACTAAATGAAAAAGATGCTTGCAGACTTTTAAATAAAATACAGGATATTTATGAATATCAACAGAAACAGCAAATGGAAGAAGTAGTAGGTCAGGATGTTATTAACAGTGATAATCAAAGAACCAGCGGAATTAGTGATAGTGAATTTTTGGGTAGTCTTGAAGAAGATAATATGAATGCTCAATCTGGTGATACTGGAACAAACAAAGTAACTGTTACTGCATACAGAAAAGAACCATTAAAACAAAATTCAGTTGTTGGAAATTTTTTTTCACTTAAACCCATTGAAGGATTCCAAAAATATGAAATTGACTTTGATAATCTTCTTGATTTACATTCAATGGGGGTTACATATAAAGATGGACAAGACCCACTTGATATTATGTCAAAAATTTGGTTTCCACATATAAATTTTGAAAAAATAAGTGAACAATATGGTATGCCATCAATTAATATAAAGAACAAGGCAATTGCCGAAAAAGCAATGAGCCTTGGTTATGATGGAATCAAGTATGGTGACACATTAATACAAGGATTAAAATAAAAAGACTATGAATACATACAAAATTACAAACTTAACAAATACTGTTGGAAAACGAGAAGTTAAATTCAATTCTTCATTAAGTATTGAATATATTGACAACATGCTGAAGAAAACAGTTACGGTGCTCCCGGGCGAATCACTTTATCTTACCGTGCCTTCATTACCACTTTCAGTACATAAACTAAGAGTTAAAAATTTAGTTGCTGTTACTGAAGTTAGTGCAAAAGAATTGGCAGATATGTTTACTGCTTCCAAACCCAAAGTAGTACTTCCAATTGTTGTACCTGAAGAAACTGTATTTGAAGGAGTTAATGCTGAAGAATCAGCAAGAAAATCAAGTAGAAAGAAAAAAGAATAAAACATATTCTTTATCAATAGTATATTAATGCCATCATTTTGTTGGCATTTTTTTTAAAAAACTCTGGCATCTTTGATGCTTTTCCATTACATTTGACTATTTATAATTAATTACATAAATTTATAATAATTTATAAAGAATTGGAAAACAAATTAAATATTATTAATGACTATAAACACGGTTCAAATATATCGATGTTAGAACATAATTACAGGAGAAGTAGAAAAACAATCCGTAAAATATTGTTTAATGAAGGATTAATCAATTCAATTAAACCAATAAGAAAATGTTATTTCACAGGAAAAGAGTACGAAAATATTGGTAAAGTTTTATTATTAAGATATGAATCAGAAAAAGATTTAAAGATTTTAAGCCAAGAATTTAATATTCCAATGATGTCAATATATAATTTTCTGAAAAAAGAAAATATTTATGATTCAAAATATGGAAAACAATTAAGAGTAAATGAAACTAGAAAATATCCTGTTGATGAACATTTCTTTGATAACATTGATAGTGAAGAAAAAGCATATTTTCTTGGAATATTATATGCTGATGGTACAAATTCATTAAAAGATACTGAAATAAGTTTACGTTTAAATGAGGATGATTTTGAAATATTGGAAAAATTAAATAATTTAATACAACCAACAAAACCAATAGGATTTATTCCTAAAAAAAGTAATAATCATAAAAATCAAAGACGTTTGACAATTAATTCAAAAAAAATATCTCATAGATTAAATGAATTGGGCATGATGCCAAACAAAACATTTAAATTAGAATATCCCATTTGGTTAAATAATGAATTACATCGTCATTTCATTAGAGGTTATTTTGATGGCGATGGATATGTTGGATATAATAATATTAATGGTGAATCGCAAACTTCTATTACTGGAACAGAAAATATAATTTTGAACATACAAAATATATTAATTAATGAGGGTAGTTTAAATAAAGTAAAAACATATACGAGATATCCTGAAAGAAATAATAATATTAGAACGTTAACGTATTCAGGTAATGGCAATTCCAGAAAATTATATTATTATTTATACAACAATGCAAATTTATATATGATAAGAAAGAAAAATAAATTTGAAAATTTATTAAAATTAAATTAAATTATGAACGGAAAAATTAGAATATTATTTTATAATGTAGACGTAGCGGGAGTCAACTATTTTCGTAGTCTCACACCAGCGATGGAACTCGATAAAAATCATTCAGACGAATTTTATGTTGAAATAAATCCACAAATAGACTTTAATGACCCAAAATATATTGACTATTTAAAATCATTTCATATTATACATTATCATCGCCAAATTTTAGGTGATACAAATGAAATGTTAAAATTGGCAACTGAGTTAAGAAAATCAGGAACAATATTAATGGTTGATATTGATGACTATTGGGTATTACATAAAAAACACCCTTTTTATTCATTGAATCTTGAAAAGAAAATGCATATTCCAATATTGGAAAATCTTAAAATTGCTGATTATGTCACAACCACAACTGATTTATTTGCTGATGAAATTCGTAAAGTAACAGGTAGAGATAATGTTGCTGTATTTTATAATTCTGTTGACCCAAATATGATGAAACAATTTCAGGATAATAGAAAACCTGACCCAGATGGACTTATAAGAATCACATATATGGCTGGGTCTTCTCACATGGGTGATGTTGAACAGCTTGAAGGCGTATTTAATGTATTATCAAATGATTCTCAATTAAAAGATAAATTTAAAGTAATTCTTGCTGGTTGGGATACTGAAGGTAATACGACTGATATAACATTTAATCAGGAATTTGGTGATATATTACAAAAGAAAAATTTATGGACACCACAAGTTGTTAAAGAAATTAATAGATCAAGAGGTGATGTGGATAGAATACCTAGTTTACCTGCAGATTTGAAAGAAAAATACAGGGGTAAAGTTTTTAATCAGCAACAAAGAGATATAAAATCAGAGGAAAGTGTTTATTTAATATATGAAAAAATATTAACTGATAATCATCACATGATTAATAATCCTGATTATCTTCAATGGCTTTCAAATTTTGAAAGAAATGTAAAATATGAAAATGAATTTAATTATGGTAGACGTTGGACTGAAAAAGCAAATGCATATGCAAAAGTATTGGATGAAACTGATATTGTTATTGCTCCACTTGCTGATAATCCATTTAATAGAATGAAGTCTAATTTGAAACAAGTAGAATGTTGGACAAGAAAACTTCCAATTGTTTGTTCAGATATGCCACCTTATAATATACATGGAAAACATATGGAGAATTGTATTCTTATTCCTACTGAAAAGAATGCAAGAAAATATTGGCAGAAATATTTAAAACGACTTATATTAGATGCTGATCTACGTAAACAACTTGGCGAACAACTATATGAAGATTTTAAGGATGAATATAACTTGGCAACGGTTACAAAAAAGCGTGCTGATTTTTATAAAGCAGCAGTTGCTAAAACATTAGCGGTAATTTAATTTAAAAAACATGAAAACAGTAAAACAGCTTGAAAAAAAACGAGCAAAAAAAGAGAAGAAAATTCACTCTAAAGTAAAAAAAGAATTTAAACAAAAAATTAGTGGGCAGAAGAAAAACAGTAAGCTCTATAACAAAAACAATATGCTCTATAATAAAAAAAACAAAGAAAAAACAAATGAACTTGTTGATGCAATTACTAAATCAGTAATTCTTAATAAAAGAATGTTAGCGGAAGATAAGTTTAATTTAAAGAAATGGCAAGAATCATATTTTCAGGAATTATATTCTGAGTTTAGAAGATTGATTGAAAAATATAATAAAGGACTTCAGTTTAAAGCAGATCAATTATCAGATAAGATTTCTGATTTAAAAACTGAAAAGAAAACGCTTCAATACGACATAAAAGAACTTGAGGCAAAAAAGAAAGCGTTAACAAATGTTTAATTTTTTTAAAAGAATATATTATTGGATATATATTAAGATACATATTATCTTAATAAACATTGGCATTATGCTCTATAGAGCAGAATTGGATGCACAAGCAGACCCCAACATCATAAAAGAAGGTGATAAGAAGATTCAGAGAATGCTTCATAGAAATCAGACTCTTGAAAAATTTTATGCTGGAAAAACCGATGAAAAATATGTTCAACAATATTATGAAATCTTGAAAAAAGCTGATCAATTTATACGTAATGCCACGCCATATCAAATGGCACTTGCTGCAGATAAACATGGTTCATCATATGGTCAAAAAGATCAATATGGCAGAAGATACGAACATTTTGGATTTTATGATGATAAACATAAAAATGCTGGCAAGACAATTGGTGAAGTATTGGTTCAGGAATTTGAAGAAAGAAGACTTAAGGATGATGATTATGAATTATTACATATTTTTAACAATAAACCAATTGAGGTTGGATTGGAGAAGATATTGAATGTGGTAAAAAAAACAGGCAAAAAGGAATTACAACAAATTGAAAATATCGATAAAATTGTTGAGGTTGATCAATATGAAGTAAAAGATATGTTTGAAAAATCAAAAACCTTTGAATTTCCAATAAAAGTCCGTAGAGAAAATGAGGAAACAGTAAATAAAATCGAACAACTTACTGAATTTTTACATGTTAAGAAAATTGGTTTTGATTATCGTCAATTAGAATTTCTAATACCATTAAAATTCAAAACAAGTGATTACGATGAAGGTACTGATGTTTTTAATGAATTAATTAATATTAAAGAAGTTTATCTTCATGATGATTATGGTACATTAATTGGCTATGGCATACTTAAATATATTAAAAGAATACAATTAAATGACACACATGATGTATTTAAATTCGAAGCAATTGAAATGCAAAATGTTAGAACTTAAAACTATTAAATATGGGAACATTTTTAGATGACTTAAAAAATTCTGTTGATAAAGGTGAATTTAATTCAGAAGCAGCAAAAAAAATTATTGAAATTGCTAAACTTGCAGAAACTAAAGTACCCGTTGGTGGGTTTAAAAATGAAGATGATTTGAAAGAATTACAGGATAGTGTTAATAAACGAGCAGAAGATGCTGGCATTAAAACTGTTAGTCCAGAAGAAGCATTGAAACTTAATTCAGAATATGAAAAGAAAATGGCGGATATTAAAAAGCAAGACGCAGTTAATCAACAATTAGCAACACTTATTGAAATTGAAGATATGGTAAAAGCGGACATTAATGATATGTTATCATTTGTTACTGAACTTGAAAATAAATTTCAAAAATTAATTACTGAGAATGACCAAATATTTAAAGATTTGGGTACAAAGATTGAAGAAATAAAAAACAAATATAAATCTATTATTAACAATTAAAACAAATTATTTATGGCAAAAATTCAAAAAGCATCTGAAGAGATGGAAAACCTTTTCGACAAGGTTAAAGACACAACAACAATTAAAGATTGGTTGAAATTTGAAGTTCTTTGTAATAATAAGCAGAAAGAACTTTACAAGATCATTAAAGCAAGTGATATTGTAGAAATATTAACCAATGGAGTAAATTTCGCAGTGGTATTCAATGAAGAAATCTTTGATAAACTACCTGATGATATGAAAGAAATGGCAATTGTTGAATGCCTTGCAGGAGTTATGGTTGACGAAAATGACAAAATAAGTTTAGAGAAACCAAATTTCAGTACATATAGAGGCGTTTTACAGAAGTATGGACATGACCCAATCATTGTTCTTCATGAATCGATTAAGAGTCTCTATGATGCTAAAAAACAGGAAGAGGACGAAGAAAAAGCACAGAAGAAAGAAAGCAAATCAAAAAAAGGTTTTAAAAAAGCATTTTAATTTAATTCAAACTTAATTTATGATAAATCCCAACACGCTACTGTTGGGATTTTTTATTTATGAGTATTTATAGAAAAATCTTTTATAATGGCTTCATATAATATTACCTATCCGTTACGTGATGATGTCAGTACAAATACTTACTTTTTATTGAGTAAAGTAACTAAAGATGCATTCAGTTCTGACTTGCTATTGCTATTATTAACACAAAAAGGTGAAAGGTATTATGAACCAGACTATGGCACAAATTTATTAAAATATATATTTGAACCAAATGATAATTTAAACGCAAGCGATGTTGAACAGGAGATAAAAAGGATAGTTTCATTATATATTCCTGCACTTACGATTAATAATGTAACATTTAATTGGAATACAGACGATCAGGGAAATCCAATTTCAGAAAATCAATTAAATGTTCAGATTAGTTTTACTTACACAGAAGATGCGTTTAGTGAACAAGGAATCCTTGATTTAAATTTTTAAAAACGATATAAAATATGGCAACAGATTCAAATGTTATACAATACGGAAGCAGAACGTTCGGAGAAATTCGCACAGACTTAATTTCCTTAATTCGTCAAACCTATCCAGAAGTACTTAGTGACTTTACTGATTCAAGTGTTGGCGCAATGATGATAGACATTAATGCGGGTGTGGCAAATAATTTATCAGTCAATACTGATAGAGCATTTCAGGAAACACAATTAGAATATGCACAGCAAAGAGCATCAATATTAAATATTGCTAAAAATATGGGATTTAATATTCCTGCAGTAAGACCATCAGTAACAGTAGTAGATTTTACTGTTACAATTCCAGTTCTTGGTGACAGACCA
>Ga0209777_10005508_pt1 | contig 14543 bp, 21 predicted proteins | sample FrelakmetHBP12HB_FD_187147 | JGI IMG/M metagenome (GOLD analysis project Ga0209777, IMG submission 187147) | Freshwater lake sediment microbial communities from the University of Notre Dame, USA, for methane emissions studies -HBP12 HB (SPAdes)... | ecosystem: Environmental > Aquatic >...
ACAACAGGGCCAGGGGGAAGCATAATATAAACGGCATGGCGGGCATTGTGTTCCGTATGCTTGACGGCGGGATGACTGATGAATCTATCTGTTCTGAATTAGGAATGGAGGCGGATGAACTGATCCGCCTCAAGTATGTCACTGGGTTTGCAAAACTATTCGAGGATATTGAGTATAAAAAGTCATGGGAAACTCGCCGGATGATTAAGATGCGCCGGGACTATGTACCAGGGCGCGATTGATAAGGATCGTTTCCGGTAGAGGGTTTCCCATTGTCCAGTATTGGTGAACACCGCAATCTAAACATATATAGCGTCGCCCTTTGAAAGTTCTGGGCTTTCCATTCTCGCGAATGTATATCACGGCGTTTTCAAATTCCACGTCTTTCTCTTTCCTTAAGGTGTACTCGTGTGGATTTTGGGGCATAGTTTTGGCGAATTTCCAATAACGAGAGGCAACAAAGTTACGGAATGCGATATCATCCATCACTCACCTACCATCATCTGAGCTTCCTCCACGATCCGGCGCAGTGCGAGAGTAGTAAGCTCTTGAATAGATGTACCCTTAAGCGCCGCAAGGGCCTTGACCTGAGCATGCAAGTCGGTTGGCACCTTGCGGATGATAATATCTGTAGTATCTTCCACTTGCGTCTCATCGTGGTGGATTTTAGCCGCCCAATCCTGGGAGCAGGACATATGCGATCCGCCGACGCGGAGGACATAGACACCGGCCTTGGAAAGCTCAATTTGACCGTATCTGCCCGCCTGATGTTCAGCGGGATGCTCGTATAGCCGCTGAGATTTCCATTGTGCGTTCATTTTAACTCCTTTAGCCCGCCGATTATCGGCTGTCGGCTATTCATCACCTTTATAAGATGGCTCGTAACTAGAGACAGAGGCCGCGCGGTCTTCCATCTCGGTATGCTCTCCGGCTCCTATTGAACGGAGCAACCGGGCGCACTTGTCACAGTAGTATGTGGGGACTTTAGCCTTTAGCCCTCCGGCGCGGAACCACTCCATCTGATGATAGGCGGTCTTATCGACATGGACTTCGCAACGGTTGCACTGGCGGTTGGCGTCTATCTCAGCTTGCAACTTAGCGCGGTAGGCGGCTAAGTGCTCGGCGTAGCCCGTTATCCCATCGACCATTGTGGAGACTATGGTATCTTTGCCGTCAATGATCGCATGGCCAAGCTGTATCTTGCCGCTGTGATCTCCTCCGACTAGTATCTGATATTTGCCGATTGCGGGGCCGTCGAGTATCTCGATCTCAGCGGTCTCTGCGTCTATCCATGTTGTGATTTTGTTTCCCATCTCAATCTCCTTGTCTAGTTTATGGTTATAGTATACATCATGATAACAATGATGTCAATAGGCAAGACAGCAGAATTGATTAAGGAATAGCTTATGGTTAGTGATGATGCCAGTAAAAATGGCAGCAAAAAGGCAAACAGCACCTCATTCAAGAAGGGTGAGGTGCATAACCCCAACGGCAGGCCAAAGAAGACGGCTTGTCTAACATCCCTGCTTGTTGATGAGCTAAAGAAGAAACCCAAGCTCAAGGATGGGCAAGGCAAGGCCAACGATAAGACATGGGCGCAACTGCTGGCTGAGGCTCTACCGGCGGCGGCATACAAAGCACTGTTGAAGGGTGACATCAAGCCCTATGCGCTGATATTGGAGCGTGTCGAGGGCAAGGTGCCGCAGGCGATAGAGGCAACCGGCGCGGGCGGCGGGCCGATCCGCTACACGAAGGAACTAACCGATGACGAACTCAGTGATATCGCCCGAAGATGCAGCAGAGGAACTACTGGCGCGTCGGAAAGCGCGTCGGAGCCTTCTTAGCTTCTGTCAGTACACGAAGGCTGATTATCAACCGGCGTGGCATCTTGAGCAACTTGCATCCAAACTTGAGGCGATAGAGCGCGGCGAGTGCAAGCGGCTGATAGTCGCAATGCCTCCAAGACACGGCAAATCCGAGCTAATTTCGTTACGCTTCCCTTGTTGGTATATGGGCAGGCATCCAGAAGCGTTGATCGTGCAAGCGGGCTATGCAGACTCTATTGCTGTCCTGCATTCGAGGCAAGCGCGGGATATATTCGTCGGGACTGAAGTCAAAGCATTGTTTGCAAATGTCAATTACAGGCCGGAACGTGCTGGGCAAGAGACTATCATTCCAGAGCGTCAATCGGCGCACGAGTGGGGCACAAAGCAAGGCGGTAGTTACTACGCAGTAGGTGTTGGCGGCGGCTTAACAGGACGCGGATTTAATATCGGCATCATAGACGATCCCGTAAAGGACGCCGAGGAAGCCAATAGTGCGCTCATTCGTGATAAGGTGTGGGAGTGGTATTGTACAGTATTCCGCACACGCGCCCACCCTGACGCTGTAATCATCGTGGTGCAAACTAGATGGAACGTTGATGACTTAATCGGGCGGTTATTAAAATTAGCGGATGAGGATGAGACTTCAGACCAATGGTGTGTTATTCACATGCCTGCTTTATATGAGGAAGGACACAGGTTTGAATATACTACTAGATACTACAAATAAAGAGCATTTCAATAAAGGGAAACGCCGCACAGAAGCCCAGAAAATAACTCTCAGTTTGGCGCATAAAGGTAAATTTCTGGGTGAAAGAAGCTGTAATTGGCGAGGTGGGCGAGTAGTAAAGCCAAGTGGCCATGTTCTTATTAAGCTTACACCTGACTCGTTCTTTTATATCATGGCACGGAGTGATGGTTATGTGTACGAGCATCGCCTTGTGATGGCACAATATCTAGGGCGATGTTTACATCCTTTTGAAATAGTACATCATAAAAACCATGACCGCCAAGATAATCGCATTGAAAACCTACAATTAGTTAGCGACGATAGACATAATCAAATAACTATACTTGAGAATAAAATAAACAGGCAACAAGCACTTATTGATAAACTACAAGCAAGAATTACACTCTTAGAGGCAGAGAAGGTGTTAATAAGTGCCTAAAGCCCTCTGGCCCGAACGTTATCCCATCGACGTATTACAAAATATCCGCTCTACAATAGGCGGGAGAGCATTTGAGAGTCTATATCAGGGCAATCCCACGATTGCCGAGGGCAATATAATCAAGCGCGAATGGTGGAAGTATTACACAGAAAGACCGAACTTCAGCCGTATAATTCACTCTTGGGACACAGCATTTAAAGCTAAAACAGAGAATGATTATTCAGTCTGTACGGTTTGGGGGGAAACCAAGAGCGGATATTATCTCTTGGATGTCTGGCGGCAAAGGGTAGAATATCCCGAACTCAAGAGGGCAGCTATTGCGCTACACGGGCGTGATAAGGCTAATGCAGTCTTAGTCGAGGATAAGGCCAGCGGTCAATCGTTAATCCAGGAACTGATTCGCGACACGATACTGCCTGTACTGCCCATTAAAGTGGACAGTGATAAAATCTCACGAGTAAATGCAGTATCGCCGTTAATTGAAGCTGGTAAGGTTCTTCTACCTGAATATGCCCCATGGTTACATGATTATATAGAGGAACTATCTTCATTTCCCACAGGCGAACATGACGATCAGGTTGACAGCACGACGCAATTCCTATCATGGGCAACCTTGCCAGATGAAACCGCCACCATAACGACATACGACGCGATGCAGCTTGTGGATATACCGTTATAACAGATTTAACATACAAGCAGTTGTTGCTCTACTTTGTCTTGCTATTGGCACTGCTAATGGCCGTGATTTTTTTAGGCTCAGGCTTATGTTGCATGGGTGTAGTCCCACTTAAAGGGGAGGTGATTCCTTAATGTCCGAACTCGAAGAATTTCAGGAAATACTCCGCGAGGCGTATAAAAGCGTTGACGATGCTATGGCGGGCGAGGACAAGGGATGGGTTCGCCTAGGCACCTCCCAAAACGGCATCTTCGGCGGCGTATCAAAGACAGAGGTTATCACGCGCTCGCGCTACTACGCACAGATCGATCCTCTAGCGGCGCAAGCGTTACGGCTGTGGACAGACTACTCGTTTGGCTCCGGAATCACGTGGAAGACCAATGACGAGGGCGTTAAGAAAATCATTGACGCATTCTGGAGCAACCACGCCAACGCCGCATGCTTGTCGTGCGCGGGACAGCGCAAATCCTCGCATAATCTGTTGCGCGACGGCACGATTTACTTCGCCTTGTTCCTCGGAACTGGAGAGGACGCAAAGATTCGGCGCATCGACACGCTGGAGATCACCGAGACGATAACCGACCCGGACGACGCCGACACCGTGCTGTATTTCCGCCGTACTTGGATGGATACACAGAGTCATTCCCACGACGATTATTATCGCTCTTGGCAGAACATCAAGGAGCAAGGACCTGCCGCGCTGAATTCAATGAACCAAGTCGTCAAGCGTACGCAGGACGCCATTGTCTATCGCCTGGAGCGTGACCCGAACGGCCTGCCGCTCCTGATGCCCGCCATAGACTGGATAAAGCTATACAGGCAGTTCCTAGCATCGCGCGCGGCCATCATGCTCGCGCTGGCGAAGTTCGCATGGCGGAACAAATCCAAAGGTGGAGCGACCGCCGTTGCTGCAGCTAAGGCCAAGCTTGACCAGAAGAAACTCGACGCGGGCGGCACTGTTTTTGAGAACGAAAGCAACGACCTTGAACCGATAAAGACCGATTCCGGTGCTGGCAACGCGAAGACCGACGGCGACATGCTTAAGCTGATGATATGTGCTGCAACAGGGCTGGCTATCCAGTATTTTGGTGATGTGTCTACCGGAAACCTCGCAACCGCCAAGACGTGCGAGCTGCCGATGATCAAAATGTTCGAGTCTTATCAGGCGGTATGGGAGGACACGTACAACGACATTCTCGATATCATTCTCGACGCTGCGGGCGTGCCGGAAGGCAACCGACAGGTTGATTGGGAGTTCCCGAAGATTACGCCGGACGACGCGGCTGGGATCGCGCAGAACATCGCGGCGCTGATTCCGCAACTTCCTGAGCTCGCCTATTCGGATGAGGTGCTAAAGGCGGCGCTCATGGCGATAGGCGTCAAGGACATCAACGAGGCTCTTGAGCAACTACAGACGCTCGCTGCCGAAAAGGACGCTGAACAGGCTCAACAGGACGCGCAACAGGCGGAACTAACGAAGCAAAATCTGGCGAAGGGGCTGGATGCCAACGGACAGCCGCTTTCGGTCGACACTAACGGCAAGCCGATAACGTCTTCTGTCCCTATCAAGCAGTCATGGGTGCAGGATCGCCGCGAAGGATTGAAGCTGGCGAAGGCACTCAAGGAATTTCAGAGAGCGTTACCAGTAAAGGAATAGCCAATGCGATGTCCGACGTGTCGCGGCGAAGGCTGCCGCACTTGCAAGGGAAAGGGAACGATAGATGGAAACCCTCAAAGAGAGTCTGGACAACTTAATACGGACTCTGGAGGCAGAGATTCCTTGCAACCCAGGGAGCAAAGCAAATATCAAGCTGGCCGCACCACTCGCCGATAACCTCGCGACGTACTTCCAATCGTTGCTCGACGCGCTGCCGTGGGACAAGATAGATGTACTTTACAACGCAAATGTACAGGAGAGCTTCCGCGAAGTGCTCGCCTCGCCCTTCAACATAGACATCGGCGATTGGTTCGACCCAGTGCTGCAAACATTCCAAGGACAGTTGGCAGCATACCTGCAACAGCACGCCGTCACGGTCTACCTGACGGGTGCTGCAGAAATGACGTCGTGGGGCCGCACGAAGCTCAGAAACCTTCCGATACTATTCGAAGGCCCGCCGATGGGCGAAGCAATCAATTACGCCAGCGCACACGCGGCGCAGCTTGTTACGGGCATCGACGCAGCGACAAAAGACCAACTGGCGCAGATCATCGCTGACGGCATCCAGAACAAGCGCGGCATCGACGGACTGGCGCGGGACATCCGGGCAGCATTCGATGATATGAGGGTGCAACGGTCAAAACTGATAGCGCACACCGAGACGGGCAACGCGCTAGGGAAGGCGTTCATTGACCGCTCTGTGGCAATGGGAGTTACCGGCAAGGAGTGGATACTCGGCAGCGGCGGACGCGAAGGCAACTGCGAAGACTGCATAGCCAACGCCGACGCGGGTGTCATACCTATAGACCAGGAGTTCCCAAGCGGCGTTATGACAGTATTACAGCATCCTGGCTGCACCTGCGGATGTGCGCCTGTGATGATTAAACAAGGTGAGGAATAGATGGAAGCTGAGACAATCAAGGATAAGGTCACTAAGGCCGTCGAATCTCTTGACTTGGGCATCAAATATGGTAAGGTAGAGGTGGAGTTCAGAGAGGGCAACATCTCGTATGTGAACGTGGCGCAAGGCTTCCGGCGAGAACAGGTGCCGAAGCGAATCCAATAGAAGAACTAAAGGAGGAACTTGTGAAGTGTGACAAATGTGGTAAGGAAATGCAACTCGTAGGTGGATTATGAGTAACTTACATACCTATCTTTTGCGAGTACATCCTGATTACAAAGAATTATCCCTAGATCATCAGGATAAGGAAATCCATTGTCCTCCATCTCTTGAAATACCAATGCGCGAAGTTCTGAAAAGTGGCGACATAGACGCCTATTTCAAAAGTATGAAGGCGCTCAAGAAAATAACTCAATCATAACTAACTAAATACCGAGCTTAACGGAAGAACCGACGAGCTGATGGCGAGAGCCTGACGTTTCGTCGGTTCTTTTTTTATTTCAATTTTGGAGGTGCTTAGATGCCTTGGACAGTAGCGGATGTAGACTCACACATTAAAGGTTTAACGGATAAGCAAAAAGATATCTGGCTTTCCGTCGCAAACGCCGCCCTCGCTAAATGCGAGAAGGAAGGCGGGAAGGCATGCGACGTTTCCGCTATCACGCAAGCTAACGGCGTCGTCAGTAAGGAGTCGCTCCAAGTCAAATACGCCAATATCATTCAGGAAACCGGCACTCGAATATATAAGGACGACAAGGCTCGCATCAAGCGCGTGCTCGAACTATGCCAGGCGATTTTAAACACACCAGAAGGCGAAGAGATTAAGACCGGAAAGGCCATGAAAGAATGCGACGCGTGTCTCACGTGGTTAAGTGAGCAGCCCCTTTCAAAACTCGAGGAGGGAGTCAAGTATCCTGCCGAGGCTTACGCCTATGCCAATGACAAAACAAGCCCCTCTGGATGGCAACTGCGCTTGCGCGAGGGCGACACACCCACAAAGAAGATGCTCGACAAGGCAGCGGCTTACCTCTCTCCCGGCGGGTGCGCGGGCAAGCACGTTGATATCCCTCTATCCGAAGTGTCGGCGGTCAAGCGCACGATACGCAACGAGTACTGGCGGCTCGGAGTGCCGGACGAAGAGATATCGAAATGGGTCAAGGAGGCAGAAATGCGAGATATTTGTGCAGAATTTACTCCACTAACCGAAGCGGTAGCGCCCGCAACAGGTAAGGCGCGCTGCGTCGTTATTAAAGCGGGATTCAACGAAGGCAAGGGGAGATATTACCCCGAAGAAACACTGGCGCGAGATTTCGCCGTGTTTGAAGGCGTGAAGATGAACGCCGACCACCAGACAGAGGCAGAAGAGAAAGCCCGCCCCGAAGGGTCGATAAGGGATTGGGTTGCTACTCTCAAGAATGTCGTTTATAACGCCACGACAAAAGAGGTTATCGGTGAACCGGTCGTCGTCGAGCCGTGGATGCAATCGAAACTAGCCACACTGAGAGATAAAAGCATGCTCAATGACATGGGCATCTCTATCAATGCAGTGGGGCAGGCTTCTAAGCAGACCATAGACGGCGTGAAGACCAACTACATCGAGCGCCTCGTACGTGCGCGGAGTGTTGACTTCGTTACGTCACCCGGCGCTGGCGGCAAGATGCAGATATTCGAGGCCAGCCGCGAGAACGATGTCGACATCATATCGATAGAAGCGCTGCGCGAGCGGCGCCCCGATCTCGTGGATATCATTACCACGGAGGTCACAACCAAACTCAAAACGGAGGTGAAGACACAGATGGAATTAACAGAACAGATAAAGCAACTGGAAACAGACAAGACCACTCTCTTAAAGGAGAACGGCGAGTTGAAGACCAAGATCGATGAGACAGAAAAGGCAAAGGCGAAAGCCGAAGCGCAAGCCGCTATCAAAGAGGCTGTTGCAAAGGCGGAACTGCCGGAGCCCGCAAAGGCTCGTCTACTGGAGAAATTCGCTGACGCCCTCGACAGCAAGGTCCTCGACGAAGCTATCAAGGCGGAGAAGGATTACATTGCCAAGATAACCGAGTCCTCTAAGGTCAAAGGGCTGGGCGTTGTCACGCCCGATCCCAAGAAGGCACACGAGGCGCTGGTCGAGAGCTTCATTTCGACTGGTCTAAACAGAGAACAAGCAGAGATCGCCGCCAACGGGCGATAGAAAATCTATTAAACGGAGGTAATAAAAACAATGGCAACTAACATAACATATGAGCCTGGTTATTCAATGTCAGTGGTGGTCACTGATCCCGTAGCGCCCGCTAGTGGTGCTGCCATTAGATATGGAGCATTAACAGGTATCGCCCGGACCGCCCTCGCCGGTGGAGGCAACGATGCGACACATACATCGGTGGACTTTGGCCCGTTCATCGCCACGTTTGCGGTGTTCGATCAGGCAACCACGGGTATCGCCATCGGCGACCCGTTGTTCTATGACGATGTGACGCATGCCATCGACAACAACGCCGTAACCGGATACTTCTTCGGCATCGCGTTGGGGGTCGTTCTTGCGAACGCCACCACGAGCATTTCAGTGATGCACGTGCCGAGCCCCGGCGCTGGCGCTTACGCCAACTTAGGTATCTCCACTGGTAAAATAGCTAACGGCGCAGTCACCACGGCAAAGATCAATCCACTCGCTGTCACGGACGCGCTCTTGTCCGCACCTACTGCCCTGACTCTTAATGCCATGAGAACAGCAAAGTTCGAGTTTGACTTCGCGACTGATGCTCACGTTATGGGCACGACAGTCATGCGAGGCGCGACCCTGCCCGCTAAAGCCCGAATCGTCACGGGTGCTTGCTATATCAAGACCGCCCTCACCGGAGCTGGTGGCACTACCGCAGCAATCCAGGTCACCGGGGCGAATGACTTTATTACAGATGCCGCAGTCGCAGGTGTTCCATGGTCTACGGCGGACGCAATGGTTCCAGTCATTCCCGTCAATACTACGGCCACGTGTATCAAGTCTGAGGCCGCTGGCGGCAAACCGTCGCTAGTAATTGGCACTCACGACCTGACCGCTGGCCACATCGATGTGTGGCTGAACTACGTCGTAGTCGACTAATTTCCTAAGAAATAACGAAACGGAGGTAAATAAATAGAAATGGCTGAATTAATGCAATTACTCGAAAGCACAAAAGGCTACGCACGTGTTCCGAGGTTCTCGGACGAACAACTGACTGAAGTACAGAATCTCATAAGCAACAAGATGAAACTGCCCTCATGGAAACATGAATTGGCAATACGAGAGGCAATGACGACATCTGACTTCCCTCTGATGTTCGGCGACATCATTGACCGAAAGCTGATGGCCGCGTACCTATCGGCACCAAGAGTCATGAGTCAGGTCATGCAACCGGGACGCCGGACAGACTTCCGGCTGAACAACATCTTCGACGTGCAACTTGCAGCCGGCATCATGACAGAAAAGAAAGAGTTGAATGAGTACCACGAGACCAGCATCGGTGAGAGTCATTATCAGTACGCAATGAGGGAGTATGGCGAAAAGGTGCTGTTCTCCTGGCGCGTCCTGTTGAATGACAACCTGGGCGCGTTCAACCGTCTACCGCAGGGATTGGCTCAAATGGCCATAAACACAGAAGAGCGGTTCTTGACTTCCCTATACTTCGGCGCAGGTGGCCCACTGGCTGCGTATTTCGCGGCGGTCAACGGCGGCGCGGCGGTTTCCGCCCTGCCACTGACGCTCAATAACCTCCAGACGGCCATCGGCGCGATGCTGCGTTTCAACAACGCGTCTGCTGACGCTCCGATTGACAATTCCCCAATGTACCTGATGGTCGGTCCGGGCAACTACGTCAACGCCTTAAGCATCACCGGCACGACCACTCAGACGTTCAGCGGTGGGGCTGCTGGCATAGCCTATCCCGTCGACAACGTTATCAGGCAATTCAACCTGAAGGTGCTGATGAATCCGTGGATTCCGTTCCTGGTGACGGGTGGCACGGTCGCTACGACCTGCTGGTGTCTGTTCAGCGATCCGAATAAGATCGCAGCCGGAGAATTAGGCAAGTTGGCTGGGCACGAGACACCGGACATCTACATCAAAGACCCAGATATGAGGCGCCTCGGCGGCGGCGATACCAACCCGATGGACGGCGATTGGATGACCGGCAGCGTCGGTTATCTTGGTCGCATTTGTCTAGGGGGCTGCACCCTCAACGGTCGCGCCGGCTGGGCTTCGAACGGGCAATAGTCCAAGAGTAAATCAGATCCCGCCTGGAGGGGAGCTGGTTAGCTCCTTTTTCCGGCTTCCCCCGGGCGGGGCATTAACGAGGTGGAAAATGGCAGTAAGAGACGTATCTGAACCGATTAAATTCAAACAGGAGTTCACCGGATTAGCTGGTGATGCCAAACCTGTAGCGCCCGCGGGTAGTAAATATTTTGCCTATGATACAGGGCGATGGTACATAAACAGGGACGGCACAAACTGGGACATAGTGGCGATATAGGAGCGATATGTTAGAGAAACTCAAGAAACTCTTAAAGCCACAACCTAAAGAGAAGATGCGCATGTCAGAAACATGCATCCTAGTTCTGAATAAAGAGGGTAAGAAATGCGTAAAAAATTAAATAGTCTGCTTGAGCAGATGACAATAGGCGGCAAGCATCAGCACGATGCACTGTTGGTATTGACCAATGAGAAGACCGGCGCAGAAGAGCGGATATGGGGCCGCAACCTGGTGACGGACGCGGGCGACGATTGGTATGCACAGTCGGCGTGCTCTCAGACGCCGACGAACGCCTTCGCTAATCTCTATCTAGCGACGGCATGTTCCGAGGCTGGAGGCAACCCGACGAAGACGAGTACCTATGCTAACTTCACTGTCGTGGCTGGTTCCTCGAAGGCTAAAACCGCTACATATCCGAAGACGGCTGACGCCGATTCCGACAACACCGGCGCTGGTACGGATATCGTGTCGTGGGCGTTTGCGTATACCACTGGAGACGGCCCGTTTACCGCCATCACGCACTCGTTCATAGCGAAGTCCGGCGCAGGCGGGACTGACCCAATCCTGAACGGTTATAAATGGACATCATGGGCGAAAGATGCTTCTACGAGCGTGAAGATATTCTGCAACCATGAAATGCTCGGAGCATAGTAGCATCACGATAGATAGAGGGTGATATGGAGATAAAAAACCCGTCATTGCAGTTGAACTCGAAAGTTGACAACCTCGGCATGTTCGTATTCCCAGCGGGTTGGAGCGGCGCCGATTGGCCGCATATCAGTTTTGGCAATCCCAGTCCTAGTTGGTTTGCGACGAATGGATATATTATCTCAGCGTGTCCGTTCACGTACAACGGCGTCACGTATAGCACCCTTGTGGTGTTCTGGATTCAGCTTACAGCAATAGACAATTTATGGTACTTAACAACGGTCAATGATTACTCCCACAACGACATAATGCAGATGGATTGCGGGCTGTTTACGCGCATATGGGACTCCGCACATATTACAGTATACCTGCCGCACAGCCAGAAAGCGGCGTTTGAGGCAGTGGCGGTTTACTATGGCTGGAATGCGTGGGACGCCTATGCCACGAACATCTTTGCTTACATGAAAATAAGGCTTGACCTGGTCGATGCTGAGATAACAGCAACGCAAGCGGACATTGCCGCAGCACAAGCGGCAAACGGCGCAATACTTCCTGTGGCGATAACGTTAGCAGCCGACGCTGGCGATGTAACACTGGCAACCTGTAGCGTCGCACCTGTGCTAGTGAGAGGGTTAAACATCAAAAGCGAAAGCGTTGACCCTACAACTACCGACTTTGCCAGTATCGGCATCTATGCGTGTAGTGGGTCGAATGGTTATGCCAAAAGCGTGACCATGCTATCGCCTGCGGACGGTATTCGAGCTAACTTGTTGAACAGTGGCAACCAGATGGGCAGAGACTTCGGGCCCGCAGGTGTGTACCTGGACGCAGGAGATACGATTGTAGCCACGCTGACAGGTTCGGGCGGCGGGTCAACGCCAGTAAACTTTATGGCAACCTTTGTCTACGTGCCTACCGCCGTTGGAGGGCTGCTATCGTGACGAATCTCTATTGCGTAGTCGGACAGGGCAGGATCGTCAATGGGACGGCGACAATTGCCGGTTCTCCTGTGCGGCTTGTGCCCGGACTGAACACGATAACCACTAGTGTCGCAGGGACAGCAACGGTCTATATGTCTTCTAATACGTCAGCAGTTGCCACTAGCGGCGCCGGCGGCGATGTTGTTACGAGCAGTCCTAAAACATGCCCGCAAGCGTTCGCAACGTCTATTACATTCACGCACGCTGGAACCCATCAGTTTACAATCACCGTCACGGTCTCTGGTACGCCTGCGGTGTTCGGCAGTGCATATTCGTGGGCGCAGACATCAGGCGCAGTTCCAGGCTATCATGCGCCCAGTAGTAGCTACGACCTGATACTGGATAGCTTATCATTCACCGCGACAGGCCAAGGGATTTCCGCGAATTCCAACGGTGCCGGTGCGTCATTGACAGGTACTAATGTTACCAATAACCCGAAGCTCTCGGTGTCCAGCGGCAAAACACTGGCGATTACAAACGCCTTCACGCCAGGGCCACTGACTGTTTCATGGGCTGGAACGCTAACCTATGGCAGTGTCGACTTTACCGGAAGCACGTTGGATATCCAACAGGACACTGTCACCTTGTCCGGCAACAACACTATCGGCACGTTGATGCCTAATGGACACACTATCTACATAACAGGCAGCAATACAATCACCACGTGGGACGGATATGCAGATGCTATTTTTACTGACGGCACTACGCAGACAATCGGCACGGTGATAAATTATACCGGCGGCGGCTCGATGAATGGCACTGGCACGGCTGGTTATACGTTACATTGTGCAAACCCTGTTGAACTGCAAAACGTCACGCTTAACCACGCCCAGCTCACACCCGCTAATACGTGGTTTGTCGGCCCAGGATGCGTTATCGGCCCAGGCTGCAATCTAATACTGCCCTACCACAGCAACCAGGCGGTGATGGATATAAACAGGACGTGGGGCAATACAGTTGTATAGGAGACGGCAATGGCTATAACATTTCGAGACCTGACGCCGGACGAATTGGTGCAAGCGGCAAAGATTAGCCAGCAGATAGCCGATTTGCAGCAGGAGCAGGCTGATATTACCGCAACGCTGGCGGATGCGGTCACGAAGTCGCAAAAGATCGCCGCTCAGGCTAGCGACGTGATCTCGCAACTGCAAGCCGCCAAGGCCGATGTCGTGACAACGGATACCGCGTCAATTGGTACTGCGGCGTCAAAGACATATCACATCGACATTAATCCACTGCCAAAGCCGATACCGGGCCCGTTGCCTAGGCCGTTGCCGATTCCAATAGACATCGATCCGGCGGATGCGACTCAGCGCATGGCCGCATTGCAACAAACGCAAGCGGCGGCGAGCGCGGACGCGACGGCGATAGCGGGTAAGGTCAAGGCGCGTACCAGCCAGATAAACGCGGCGATAACACAGTTGCAAAGGCAGTTGGCGGCTATCCGAAGCGCGGACGTGACGGATGATGCGGAAGTGACGAAATGAGGACGTGCAGAATCAATAACGCTATAAAGTGCGGCTTCGCCGTGTTCGATGCAAACGGCTATACCAAAACTACAGGACAGTCGGCATCGTGTACCGCCTCACTATGGCTCAATGGTGTTGTATCGGCGGTCACCGTGACGCTATCCGAGATAGGCACATCTGGCGAATACCTGGCAACGTTCATACCCGACGCCGTCGGTATTTGGCACCTGGAAGTGCTCGATCCATTTAATAATATCTGGCAGGAAGATATCGAGGCTCGAAACGCCGACATCGACCTGCTATACCAATACGAGACCGGCCGCTGGAAAGTAGACCATACGGCTGGCACGATGACGTTTTACGCAGCCGATGGTAAAACTCCTCTACTTGTCTATAACCTATTTGACGCCTCGGGCAATCCTGTTGTCTGGCCGTCGCTGACAGTCCCCTTTGAGCGGACGCCCGTATGATAACGAGGGGGTTCGGCACGCCGTCGCAAGTGACACGCGGCTACGGCATCTGGTACAGCCTTGGCCGAATAGTTAAAGTGGCGTCAGAGGTATTAAATCTCGCCGAATCAGGGCTTAGACGATTGAGGGCGGTGAGAACATCAACCGAGATGGTCGGACTGCAAGAATCTGCCATTAGACGGTTGAGGTCGATCCGAGTCTCCACAGAACAAGTAGTGGTACACGACGATACCTTGGTTATCAGG
>Ga0209777_10005509_pt1 | contig 14542 bp, 11 predicted proteins | sample FrelakmetHBP12HB_FD_187147 | JGI IMG/M metagenome (GOLD analysis project Ga0209777, IMG submission 187147) | Freshwater lake sediment microbial communities from the University of Notre Dame, USA, for methane emissions studies -HBP12 HB (SPAdes)... | ecosystem: Environmental > Aquatic >...
GAGCCCGCGGCGGCATCACCGAACAATCGGCGGATGAAACCAAACGCGATCGAGACCTGCCGCCGGAGCAGATCGAGCGCATTGCCGAGACGGTCGGATTGGGGGCGGTCAAGTACTTCGACCTGCTGCACTCCATGACCAGCGATTACACGTTTGACGTGGAGACGATGCTCTCGCTGGAGGGCAATACGGCCCCGTACATGATGTATGCCTACGCGCGGATTCGCTCGATCGGGCGAAAGGCCGGGGTGGATTTCGCGGAGCTGCCCGTGGGTGCGCCGATCATCCTCGAACAGGCGGCGGAGATCGCGTTGGCGAAAAAACTCCTGCAATTCGCGGAGAAAATCGAGCTGGTGGCGCGCGAGCTGCGGCCTAACGTGCTCACGGATTACCTGTTTGAGCTGGCCAAGGCCTTCAGCCGCTTCTACGACAAGAGGCTCGGCGTGCGCGTGATAGACGCGACGCCCGAGGAGGTCCGCGTTTCCCGCCTGCGTTTGTGCGACCTTACGGCCCGGGTGCTGAGGCTCGGCCTGAATCTGCTAGGCATCGAGACGATCGAACAGATGTAGGATTCCTGCTTTTCGGAGCTTATTCGGCGTGTATACCGTAATTGTCGAAGGCAGGTTCTTTGCGGTGCACCGGGTTGACCTGGGCGATGGGTCGGTCGAGCCGCAACACGGCCACGATTGGATGGTTCGTGTCCACTTCTCGCGTCCCGCGCTTTCCGACGCGGGGTTGGTTATCGACTTCGCGGAAGCGCAGAGCGCAATGCGCTCCGTCATCGGACCGTTGGAGGGCACGGATCTGAACACGTTTACGCCACTGCGCGGACAAAACCCGACGGCAGAGGTGATGGCGAGGTACATTTTCGACTGCGTTGCGGGGCTGAGGTTGGAACTGCTGCGCCGCGTGGAAGTAACCGAATCTCCGGGCTGCGTCGCGGCTTACGAGCCGTCTTGAACGCTATTCTACGCACACGGTTGCGTCGCGTGGGATCGGCGGAATGCGTTCCTTCTTCCTCTTCAATTCGTCGGCGTCGAGGGCGAGGAGCGGAGAAATCTCCACGGTCGCGGCAGGCTCGCCATCGGAGCGGCGCGGTACGCAAACGCCGGCCTGTTCCAACCAACGGCACGCCCGGCGGACTTGGTCGCGCCGTGAAGACTCCAGTGAGTCCACGCCCGTAGCGTTCTTAACCGGCGAGAACTCCTCGGCCCGATCGACTTCCAGCACAAGCGGATTGGCCGCCAGGGGCAACACGTCAAAGACAAACGTCTCAAGTTTGATCGCATTGGGCCTTGCCGGGACGACGCGAACGCCGCGGTCGTCGATGAACGGAACCACCTTTTCGGCACGCCGGAAGGGGAGTTGAAATGATCGTCCGATGACGCGATCGACGAATTCGACATCCAGCAGATGAATGGCCAGGTTGCCGGCATCGAACCGCCGTGTGCCGTCGGAGTTGCGGGCCCGGGCGAGCGTTTCGGGAAGCTCGGTGTACTCGACGACTTTCAATCGCCCGCCGTCGAGACAGACGTTCCCGACCTTTTCCAGATCGTCGGCCTTGCGCGCGGCCTTGGTGGACATCTCCGAACCCATTCGAGCGTGGAGGCCGATGAATAATGGATCGAAGGGCTGAACCAGGGGGTTGTCCACCTGGAAATATGAAATCAATGTGACCCCGCGGCGGCGCATGTCCGCCAGCGCCCCGCTTCGCACCAACGCCTTGAGTGATCCGCCATGACCGTCAGGGGCCAGCGCCAGACCGTGCTTCGCGTCGAGCAACAATCGCCCGGCGAGGTCGAATGCGGGCAACATCCCCTGCGAGAACAGCATGACATCCTCGCGCGGCAATCCCCAAAACCCGCGTTCCGCAAAATAATTCGCCGTCGCAACATGATTCGCCGGACTGGTCATGACGTACCATGGAATAGACGCGGCGTAGCGTCGCCGGGCCGCCACGATAATTTCAGCAAAGAGCTGAAACAGCGTCTTCCCGGTCACCGGCGTGACTGCAACCAGGCCCTTGGGGCCGTCAATGCCGAGTCGTGTACCCTGCCCGCCCGCGACGGTGAAGGCCGCGACCTTCCCCTGGCGGATCATCTCTTCCCCGCGGTTTCGCGCCTCGGCGTATTCCTGTTCTCGGTCGGCTCCGGGCCGCGCGGGGCAGATCGGCGCAGGCTGCAAGTCGCCGTGACCTGATACCTTTGGGGTTGCGAGAACGTGGGTGGAAATCGCGGTGTCGAGTAAGTCCCAGGGTATGGACTGGATGTCGCTCAGAAGATGCTCTTGTTCCGCTGGCTGAAGCTCATCCCACCAACGCAGGACATGGGCCTGGCCGCGGGCCTCCAACAATCGAAGGCGCTCTGCATGTCGCTCCTGCAAACTCGACGGATTCGCCATTGTTCGACGCTCTGCTGTGCACACCGCTTCGGGCTCTGATTTCATCCGCCTCGCGAACGGAATTCGTTCGCCTTTTCGTGCAGCCCGGTCCGGATCGCTTCGGATTCGGCGACGCCGAGTTTAGACGTTCATTCCGTCAAGCGCTTCAGGAAGGCCGCGATCTCCTCGCGCAGGCGCTCGAGCATTTCGTCAAGGCCGAGAACCAAGTGCCGCATCTTTTCCCACCGAAGCTGAAACGTATACGAATGACGGAACACGTGTCGAAACGCGAGATACTCGGAAAGCCGCTTCACGGTGTCCGCCGAAAGGACGGCCTCGCGACTTGGCGAGGCTGTTGCTATGGAGGTGAGCAATTCCTGGTGCCATGCGCCGGATTCTGGCTTGGCGCCATCGACGCGCACCGCGATCCGCACGAAGACGTTCTCGACCCCTGTGTAAAACGCATGCAAAACCGCGGCGAGAGCCGATCGCTCGACGGCATCCGGCGATGCCGTGCGGCACTTTTCCAGTAGTGATCGATGAGAAGCGAGGAGCCCTTCGAGCTGTTCAAGCTCAATAGCGACCTCTCTTTTCAGTTCATCCCACGCGCTCAAGCAAACCCTCGTGGAGGAGATGGCGAACGAAAGGGCTGTCTTCGTCGAGATCGACCAGATCGATGGGGCGTCTCGAAACCAATGCGACTTGACCCAGCGCCGCAAAAAACCGATCGGGGGGAAGGCCGGCCACCGCGATGTCATAATCCGACTCGGCACGCAAATTACCTTTGGCGGACGATCCAAAGACAAAGACATCACGCGCACCATGCGCCCGAAGAATGTCGGCAATTTCCGAAAGAGAAGGCCGGTCTTCCTTGTGTACTTTATCCACCATTGCGTCAAACTCCGATCTGCATTCTACCGCACACCCGCTCGCTGAGAAGCCTTGAATTCTTCGGCTTTTTCGGCGAGGCCGAGTTGGACGGCTTCGGAATCTGCGACGCCGAGTTTGGCCGCATAGTCTCGGACATCCTGGGTGATCTTCATGGAGCAAAACTGCGGGCCGCACATCGAGCCGGGGCGCATGACTGGGGCCGTTTTGAGGGCGGGCGTGATGTTCTCATTCATGGCTTCCGCGAATCCTGATTTCACACTCATCGACGATCCAAAGTTGACCCGCCAAGCACGATTCTGTCGCCGGCCAGTTCCGCGGCATATTGAAGAGCCGCCCGGATGTCCTCACGCGTGACCTGATAATCACGGGCGATGTCATCCGCCGACTCCCCCGCGGCGAGGTTGTCGAGGATCACGGACACCATGACCCGCGTGCCGCGGATGCAAGCCTTACCGTGGCAGACGTTCGGGTCAACGGTGATACGCTCTTGCCAGTTCATCCTACTTACTCCTGTTCGCACCCACAACGCCTGGTGAGGGTGCAACCTCCACGCTACATCGACTCGAAGCCGCGTCAATCGTTGCGGTTCGCTTCGATTTGTTCCACAACATCATGCTGAACGTCGAAGAAGTTCTTCAAGCCTTTCATCGTTCGTATGAGTTTACACAAATCAGTTTCCGGTATTTGATCATCGTGTGTATTACCGGTGACACCGCGACGATAGCGAAAAGATTGTGATGTGGGATCGTATTGATGAAACTCGTTCAGGCAACGTTCTACGCTGGCGATGGTTTCGTCGCTTTTTTCCGCGTTGGACGTTGCGCGCGATTGATGACGCTTCACTTCATTCCACAAACGCATCAATCCGTGTTCCGTGTCTAACCGGTCATCGCGTTTCAGATTCGAAACTCGTGACCAAAGGTCAATCTGATCCTTCAACGCCAGTTCCAAGTAATGCCGATAACAGTAGAGGAGCGGAAGTCGAACACCGTAAAACTCTCGCTCCGGTTGCGCCACTTTAAGGCCGTCCGCGCTCAACAGATCATAGGCAAGGTTCTCCGCCGCGAAATAGTATCCGTCGCGGTAGGCCAATTCTATGGCCTCATCATGCAAATGCTCGAAGAATCTGTCGGCGTCTGAGGAAGAGGCAGACCTGGGCTGGCGCTGCGATGGCTCGCGTTGCCGGCCGAATGGACGGTTTCGCTTATTCGGCCAATGAACCTGATCCTCTTCCATTCTGTTACCTTGTCGATGATCTGGCTCTCAAAGACGGAGATCGTTCCGCTGTAACAATGACTCCGCATCTAACACAACGGCACGCGAGCAGAATCATCCACGAGTATTCATGAACTCCTTGGCCTTCTCCATCATACCGTTCTGAATTGCTTCCGATTCAGAAACACCGAGCTTGGCGGCGTAGTCGCGGACGTCCTGGGTGATCTTCATGGAGCAGAACTGCGGGCCGCACATCGAGCAGAAGTGCGCCACCTTGGCCCCGTCCTGCGGAAGCGTTTCGTCGTGGAATTCGCGGGCGCGGTCGGGGTCCAGCGCGAGGTTGAACTGGTCCTCCCAGCGGAACTCGAAACGCGCCTTGCTGAGCACGTCGTCGCGAAGCTGCGCCCCCGGATGCCCCTTGGCCAGGTCCGCGGCGTGGGCGGCAATTTTGTAGGCGATCACGCCCTCTTTCACATCGTCCCGGTCGGGCAGGCCGAGGTGTTCCTTGGGCGTGACGTAGCAGAGCAGCGCGGTCCCGTACCAGCCGATCATGGCGGCCCCAATCGCACTGGTGATGTGGTCGTAGCCGGGGGCGATGTCCGTCGTCAGCGGCCCAAGGGTGTAAAACGGGGCTTCGCCGCACACGGCCAGTTGCCGATCCATGTTCTCCTTAATCATGTGCATGGGGATGTGCCCGGGGCCTTCGATCATCACCTGCACGTCATGTCGCCACGCGATCTGCGTCAATTCGCCGAGCGTTTCGAGTTCGGCGAATTGCGCCGCGTCATTGGCGTCCGCGATGCTCCCGGGCCGCAGACCGTCGCCCAGCGAGAAGGCCACATCGTAGCTCTTCATAATCTCGCATATTTCCTCGAATTTGGTGTAGAGGAAGTTTTCCTGATGATGTGCGAGGCACCACTTGGCCAGGATCGCGCCGCCCCGGGAGACAATCCCGGTCACTCGCCGCGCGGTGAGCGGGACGTAACGGAGCAGCACCCCCGCGTGAATAGTGAAGTAATCGACGCCCTGCTCGGCCTGTTCGATGAGCGTGTCGCGGAAGATTTCCCAGGTGAGTTCCTCGGCCTTGCCGCCGACCTTCTCCAGGGCCTGATAGATTGGCACAGTGCCGATCGGCACCGGCGAGTTCCGCAGAATCCACTCGCGGGTTTCGTGGATGTTCTCACCCGTCGAGAGATCCATCACCGTGTCCGCACCCCAGCGGATCGCCCACACCATCTTCTCGACCTCTTCATCTATTGAGGAGGAGATCGCCGAGTTGCCGATGTTGGCGTTGATTTTCACGAGGAAGTTGCGCCCGATAATCATCGGCTCGGTCTCGGGGTGATTGATGTTGGCGGGAATGATCGCCCGGCCGCGGGTGACTTCGTCGCGGACGAATTCCGGGGTGATTTCGCGCGGTATCGCCGCCCCAAAACTCTCCCCGCCGTGCTGCCTTTCAACCATCTGGCGATAGGCATCACAGCGCTGGCTCTCGCGTATGGCGACAAATTCCATTTCGGGTGTGATTATCCCGCGTCGGGCATAGTGCATCTGCGAAACATTGCCGCCGCGCTTGGCGCGTAGCGTCGAGCGCCGCGATTCGTCAGGAAATCGTTCTACGCCGGGACCCGACGCTACAGTCCGCTCGCTTCTGCTCGCGGCTCTGATTGACCGGTCGTCCCGGCGCGCCGGGACTCCGGGTTCGGATAGGTGGGCAGAACCCGCCCTACACGCTCCCGGCTCGGAAAAGGTAGTGCTGAATGCCGCGTCGCCGCGCGAACGAATCCACGCCAATCGCAAAGGAGGCAGGCCCTTTCGCAGGTCAATCGTCACCTGTGGATCGGTGTACGGCCCGGAGGTGTCGTAGACTGTCAGCGACGGATTCGGTACTGAAGCTCTCGCCGGTGTGTGCGATGAAGAATCCGGCTGCGGGATTGGTCCGAAATCCGCCTTGGTCGGCGAAAGTGAAATCTCGCGCATAGGCACGCGGATATCGTGGTACAGCGTCCCGCACGCGTAGACCTTGCGCGACGCGGTTAGTGGCGTAGTTGTCAAATCATCGGCGCCGGTCAAACTCGCGGTAGCGGAGTTTCCGTCGCCGCCGGAAGTCGACTCTTGCGTTGCGTTGGCCTTTCCCGCTTTTCGCGGCATCTGCGCAGGAGAGTTGAGGTTTATCAGAGTCATTATTCGTCCCCCTAAGGATTGAATGTCCCTGTGCGTGGGAACCGGCGGGTTATAAGGCGGGTCGGCCAAAGGACCGGCCCATGACCGGCGTCGCTTCCCTACGCAGTTTCCCGGCGAGCACCCGGCGACGATGCCGGCTGCCCACCCTGATCAGGTTCCAAGGCTTTCTTCTCAGCCCGCCAACGGCGAGCACACCTAGCGACCGGATATTTGTTATCCGACTCGCCCGTTTTCGTCAACGTTGCGGGGACGGTTCCGAACACGGAATCGTAACAAATGCAAGCCGATGACCTGGGCATGTATTTTACCTGCGGTCGCCTCTGGGAAGGTAATGGAGAACTCCTAATACGGGTCTCGCTTCTTTCCGATGGAATCGGCGGCGATTTGTTTGTCGTTTGCGGACCCTGCACGAGTCAAGACCCTGAGGGTCGCCCGCGCGGCTGCCTCCGTAGAGTCGCCTACGGACATGCCAGTGCCCATTATGGAGGTGTCCTGCCGATGAACGCACGTGTTCTGGAATCGATAAAGAGGTCGGCGGCCATACCGTCCGTTCCCCAGGTCGTGTTGCGTTTCATTCAGATCATGCAAGATCCGGATTTCGAGTACGGCGAACTGGTGAAGGCGTTGTCCGCCGATCCTGGGACGGTGAGTGAGTTGCTGCGGCTCGCCAACTCGGCCCTGTTCGGCGTTCGCAACAAAGTTGTCGCACCGCGACAAGCCTTGACTCTACTGGGTCCCAAGCGTACGCGCTCGCTGCTTCTGGGGCGTTATTTGGTCGACTCAATGTCCAAGCGGCGGGTGGCCGGGCTGGACATGGGCTATTTCTGGCGGCGTTCGCTTACCGGGTCGGTCATCGCGGCGCGATTCGCGCAGAGGCGGATCCCGCGTATGCAGGATGAAGCGTTTATCGCCGGGCTTCTGGCGGATATCGGTGTGCCTATTCTGGCGGAAGCGCTTCCGGCGCAATATGCGCGAATCGCAACCGAGTACAGGCCACAAGGAGCATTTATTACCTGCGAGCAGGAGTTCGATGCGATCGAGGCCACACATGCGGAGGTGTCGGCGATGGTGCTGGCGCACTGGACTGTGCCCGATAGCGTGGTAAAGGCGGTGAATCTCTCGCATTCCATGACCCCCGGTAGCGGAGACGTGGCGACGGTTGCGGGGATACTCCACGGGGCCGACCGCATCGGCAAATTGCTATGCGAGGTGCCGTCGAACGAAGCAATCACGTCCACTTGCGCTGCGGCGCTCAAGCTTGCCGGATTGGACGAAACCGCTCTGATTCAAATACTGCCGACTATTGAAGCAGATCTCCAGGAGCTCGCCGACGCACTGCGTATCGAAGTGATCCCAAGCAAGGTCTATTCCTTGATTGCTCAGACCATTGAGCGGGAGCTCGGCGTGGTCGCGGCACACTGACCCATTCATCTGTCCGCATACTACATCCCAGTATTGCTCTTTTTCGTGGCAATTGACCTGTCGCAAGGCACGCCGAGGCGGTGCGTCCCAGGCTTGCACAATCGTCGACCCGGTCTCTATTTCCTTCCCTCTCAAGAAAATATCTCCGCGAAACCTGGAAGGCCTATGGGGAGGCGCTCCACCTTCATGTCCAATAAAATGTGGAACCTGCCTGCCCTTATGCGGAGGCGTTCAATTATCGGCTCCTGGCTGCAGGCGGATTCTTCCGTCTGAAGAAATAGGTCCGAATTTGGGGTCCGAATCTATTAAAGGAAGGTTATCAGCGAGACGATTGTTTGGTTTGATAGGTGGCTGGTTGTCAGCCGGCCTGACCGCGAACGCGGATCCGAGAAAGTCGTATTGGTCGTCAACAACTTTGACGGCCCGATCGCAGAAGCCCACATAACCATTCGTAAGTGGGGAAATAGAATCGACGACGTTCCAATCGGACCGAAAAGCGATCAGTAAAGCGGTGGAGCAACCCGCACCGACACACGAGCCCGCGGCCGACTTTGAACGGCTGCACAGTTCCGTAGGCCCAAGGCGTCTATCCGCAAGGGGCGGATCGGCGGAGCCAGACGGCGCCTGCGGTGCTTTTGGAGGCACGAATCAGGATGAGCCGGATCAATACGAACGTTGAATCTTTGATTTCACGTCGCGTCATTGGAATCAACCGTCAATCGCTCAACCAGGCGCTCGAACGGCTCAGTACCGGTCTGCGCATCAACACCGGCAAAGATGATCCAGCCGGACTTATCGCGTCGGAGACATTGCGATCCGGCATTCGTGCGATTTCGTCCGCAATCGACAACGCCAACCGTGCGGACACGATTGTCTCGGTCGCGGAGGGCGGGTTGCAGGAGGTAAGCTCGCTTCTGCTGGAGTTGGAGAGCCTGGTCGATCAGACGGCCAACGAGACCGGGCTTACGTCGGAGGAAGTCAAAGCCAATCAGTTGCAGATCGATGCGATCCTGAAGTCGATCGACCGTCTGTCGCAGGCGACGGCGTTCGGAAGCAAGAAGCTCCTCAACGGTACGCTGGACTTCACTACCTCGGGCGTGAACGTGACCGAATCGACGGGGGCCAGCGTGAGTCACCTCGCCAGCGTAAAGGTGAATGCGGCGAAGATCCCGAACGACGCATACCGAAGCGTAAGCATCAACGTGGTGGCGAGATCCGAGGTCGCGCTGCTCAGCTCCGTGCTCGCCGGGACCAACGGTTCCGGCGTTCGTAACGGAACGCTGGCTGATTCCACTACCATTCAAATCACCGGTAACTACGGAACGGACACACTGACGTTTGTGTCGGGCGCCACAACGGCCACCATCGCCACTGCAATCAACGATACCAAGGAGCTGACCGGAGTCTCAGCGACGGCGTCCGCGGCCACCGGTGGTCCGGCGTCGCTCGTCTTGCAGAGCACAACCTACGGCTCGGACGCCATCGTATCCGTTTCCATTCTGGAGAACTCTTCGACGGCGTTCGTCTCGCAGGCGGCCAGCGCTGACGACCACGGCGTTAACGGGACCGTGACAGTCAATGGCACCAACGCGGTGGTGAACGGTCTGGATGGGTCGGTTAATACGGGCGGGCTGACGCTGGACTTCACGCTTACCTCGACTTTCGGCGGAACGACGGGAGGGACGACGAGCTTCGAGATCACCGGCGGTGGCGCGAAATTCTCAATCTCGCCGGAGGTTAGTCTGTCGGGCCAGGAGACGATCGGGATCACGGAGGTCGCCGCGTCCGGCTTGGGCAACACGAACGACGGCTTCCTTTCCACGTTGGGCACGGGACTGACCAACGATCTGGCCAGCAAGAACTTCGCCACGGCCCAGCGCATCGTGCGCGCCGCGATAAACCAGGTGGGCAGCCTGCGCGGTCGCCTTGGTGCCTTCCAGAAGGACACCTTGCAGACCACGATCAATTCGCTGCAAGTGGCCAGCGAAAACGTGACGGCGGCGGAGAGCGCCATCCGCGACGCGGATTTCGCCGTGGAAACCTCGAACCTGACGCGGGCGCAGATTCTGGTCAGCTCGTCAACGTCGATTCTGCGGCTTGCCAATTCGCAACCGCAAGCGGCGCTATCACTGTTGCAGTAACATTAGCATTAGTATGACAGCGCTAGATGAGCTTCAGACATGACCGCGGGCTTGCGCCACGCGGCTCTGATGAAATACTTGGCGCTGTCATATTAGCACGGCGTTCGCACCCATGTCGTGCTGCGGGATGGCAGCTAGGGTCCGTGACAGATTCGGCGGCATTGTTGTGGCGACCCTGGGGGGCGCGAGGCACTGCGGAAACTGCGGCTTCTTTTGATTGGAGCGCTGGAATGTGGGTATTCCGTCGCCCCTACCGGGGCTTCGAGGTTGATTCGGGGCTGAGTCCGGGGGTTCCGCTTCGCTCCACCCCCGGCTACTTTCGTCCACCCCTTCGGGGTGAAAAACGCTCCGCCGGAAGTGTCCTGCACCCTGGCAGCTAGTGCTCCGTCACGCCACATCTGAGGAGTCGTTCCGGGCCGCGGTATTCGCCCGAGCCGCGGACTTAAGTCCGCGCGACCCAGCCTCCCCCTTCCCAAGGGGGGACACAGTGGGGTCGAATCCGGCGCGAACGCCACGGACTACCACCCGCCTGATCGGCAGGCAAGGCAGCCACGGCGTGAGAACGAAGCGGGGCGAGCCGTTTGGCCCGCCCCGCTTCCTTGTGTGATTCAACTCAAGCGCTTCGGTCGGCCCCCGTCCCGAGCCGCGGCATTCATGCCGCGCGGGTGCCCGCCGACCCGTACGATCCGTCATGGACACAAGATACACGGTCCCGTCGTCGGATTCGGGGGGCTCGTGCAATCTGCATCCGTAATACACGCCTTTGTCGCATCGCCGGTGCACTTTCCGGGCTTGTACGGGTAGGGCAGGCCCTTGAAGGCATCAACACACATAGATATGTGGTTGAAGTTCAGGTCCGATGCGATTTCGATGATGCCGCGCGCGTCGCCGGCCAGCAGCGCACGGGCCTTGATCGGGGCGCCCAGAGCGCTCTTGAACTTGTTGACCAGCGCGGAGATGTCCGAGGTATCCGGCTGGGGGTCTACGCTCGGCGGGTTGTACGGCGTCTCCACGTCTCCCCAACGCGTCGTGGGGATTCGCAGAGCCGTGGACACATCGGCGCATCCGGTCTCCGCGCCCTGGCAGGAAGCGGAAACGGCCTGAACATCATAGTAGGAGCTGGGAACGATGTCCGGCCCCGTGATGTGCAGCAGGCTCACCGTGCTCCAATCTCGATAGTAGGGGTCGCACTGCGTCTGGGAGGCCCAGAAGAGCACGCCGCTGCTGGCGGACTCCATGTATTGCTGAGGCGGTCCCACCCACCGCACCATGCCCTCAAACGGCGTGAAGTCGGCAGCAGTACCGCCAGTGTACGGCGGATTAACATGGTGCAGGGAGGTCAACGTCACCATGAGCGCCGTCTGTGCGCCTCCGTTGCCGGGAGCGATGGAGATAAAGCGGGTCTTGCCGATGCCCGTGGGATCGGGCCCCGGCGGATACGGGCGCGAAGTCACGCGGAAGGCCATCTCGCTGTACCGCGGCGGATCGGGCGGGATGGGGGGCCACTGGATGGAACTCCACATTAGTGGCGGCGGGGGTACACGCTGGGCGGCCGGACAGAGCCGCGGTACGGAAGTGCGGTCGTTCTCCTGCCACCGCCACAATGCCGGATCCTGCGGATTGTTCGACTGGGCCTCGATATCGAACCAGTAGATGTCGCCCGCCGCCTGAGCGTAACCGTCCGGCAGGTAGAAGTCGTACAGATAGATTTTGCTACCCTCGCTGTTCTTCAGTCCTGTGTCGCGCTCATGCAAGGCCGAGAAGAACGCGCAGATGCCCCATTCAGCGGGTTCCTGCGGCAAGCACCAGGGGGTGCCGGGCTGATTTCTATGGATGCTCAGGTTGATGCACTGAATCCCCGCGCCACGCCTTTCCTGGCCCAGGGGGCCGAGCTCATAGTTGCCCCACCAATGGAAGTCGGTGACCTTGCCGCCGGCGCATTCCCAGTTATCGGCCAGCGTTATGCCGTCGTGGGCGTGGAGCCCGGGTAGGCCAGGATTTGGCCATTGCTCCCATTTCACGCCGGCCTGTCGCCGTGTGGTCAGGACGAATGCCATATCCCACGATTTCCCGTCAGGGGTTTCGATAGGCAATCCGTCGACGAAGCTCGCGCCGACGCCGGGAGCAACGGGGTTAAGGATGCGCACGGCATCGTCATTGAAGAAGTGTTCCCGCGTCTTCCAGCCCCAGGGGTATTGAATCGGCGGCATGGTGTACATCGCCGAGATGCTGATCCAATATACGGTCGGGTCGGCCGACGGTTTCTGATAGAACCACTCGTTGCTGTTCGTGATGCTGAAATCATACCGGAAGCAGATATCCGACGGCATACCCGGATACTCGTCGCACCCAACATAGCGCTCATTCAACTGCACTCTGGGGACGATCCACTGCTGGATCATGGTTCCGGGATGGCTGAACGGCCGATCCACGCCGGCCGCAGTATCTTTCCAGATGCCGATGTGGAAGAGGTCCGGTCCCAGCCCCTGCGGAGGCGGCGTGCGCGTGGTCCAGTTTTGATACGAACCCCACCAATGGACGTCGGTAATTGGTTGCTTCGTACTGCACGCCCAGTCATCGGCTACGATAGGACCGGTGAAGTAGTTGGAAAGATCATCCCAGCCCCAGAAGCACGGCGGCTGGGGAGTGATTACCGGCCCGTAGGTTGGCGGCTGCGCCCACTTCAGCGGATTGCAGACGCGCATGTCGCAGATCGTATCCGGTCCCTGGGGATCGCCGCCCAAGGCCAGGCAGCGGTTGTAGACGACGTCCTTGCAGGTCCCGTTGGGCAGGCAGCAGGCCTGCGTCGCCGCCGCCGGGGGCGTGGGCACGTGGACGCGATACCCGTAGCCATCCGCCTCTGCTGGATGGTTGATCGAGCGATCCACGATCCGGTTATACGGATCGGAGGTGTTGGAGATTGTGGTGGTCCAGTCGCCCCACGTGCTCGCGTTGGGGTTGTCGAACTGGAACCGCGTCTTAACGAAGAACGCGTGCGCGCAGCCCGGGTCGGTATCCCACCATGAAGCCCACCACTCTGTACCGACCTGATGGACGAGAAACGCCCACGATCCTGCCGGCCATGGGTACGGGCTAATGCTCCAGTTGGTGTAGTCGCCGGCATTCGGATCATAGACACGAACGTGGAAGTCACAACGTCCGAACCCGGTCGGCGTCACATCGTACCAGTAAGTAGACGGATGGGACGGGTTGTTTCCGCCCTGCGGCTCACAGACGACTTTATCGAGAATCTCACAGGCGTCGTCGATTCCGTTGCCGCTCAGGTCGCCCAGGCATGACGTGCCCGCTCCCTTCGGGGTGCCACCGGCCGTCTGGCAATCGGCGGCGGTGCGCATCTCGCAGTGCCCGTCGGGGAAGCAGCAGGCTTCGAGCGGCACGCATGTGCACGAGTAATCGAGTGTGCTCGAACCGGAAGTAATCTTCTCTGTGCAGGCCTGCGTCGCCGGGCAGCCGCCGGCACAAGTGGGATCGACGATAAGGTCGCGCGTCACATGGCACGCGGTGGGGTCGATGCACTGGCACTCGATGACCTCCCATTCAGGAGGAGAAGACGAAAGATTGTGAACTACCTCCCGGATAAACAAGCCGCTGAAACTCCCGTTGGGGTACAGCAACTCGACGCCCGGCCATCCCTGCGGAGTCTTGAAGCTGCTACCCAAAGGCGGGACCGCCATGATACCGGGCGCCTCCAATGGAATCGGCAGATCGTGGTACAAGCCGGTAATTCCGAAGCCGGGGAGGTCTACCTCCACAAAGAGGTCAAAGAAGCTGTCGGCCGGGTAATCGCCCGAGGCACTGAGCGGACGCTTTACGATTCCCAAGCTCCGGTGGGCCGTGTTGAGGTGGACAAGCGCTCCGCCAGCGCCGCCGCCACCGCCGGACACGCCGACAAGTTCAAGTTGGATGATCTCAGTGTCTATCACCCGCTCCGAGCCCCTGACCGTCGGACTCTCGCGGATGACTTGCGTCACGTTTGGCGGCGATTCTCTGATAGTGAACAGGCTCTCTCCCCCTTGGTAGTCGGTGACAAGGAAATACCCGGAGGTCGGCGTCAAGGTATCGGTCCCGGCCGTGGGGAAGGCCGTCTGTGCGATGTTGTGGCGGATTACCTTCGGCAGGCAGGCATCACCGTACTGATTGACGAGTATACAAAAGTAAATAATCAATTTTCTTCAATTTCATAAAAATCCTTGAACAAGATAAAGAATTCATTGAATGTAAGCAACATATTATTAATGCCACAAAAATAAATTGGGATTGGTTGCGTCCATCATTAATTGCTAAAAGAT